>VMHT01196971.1_pt1 | contig 15194 bp, 21 predicted proteins | sample 4693611 | NCBI WGS metagenome assembly VMHT01 (sample SAMN12280063, study PRJNA550983) | marine metagenome | isolation source: seawater sampled from same location over 5 years 0.02-0.2 micron viral filtrate | place: USA: collected off the coast of southern California halfway between the port... ... | reverse complement strand
CCTGCTGGAAAGTAGTTATTAAAGGTTGGTTGCTTTGTATTTGGATCAGTCCAATTAGCACCCATAAAAACTCCTGCAACTATATCCGTTGCGGCTGAGACCTTATGCACCTTGCCACTAACAATCTTTACCAAGTCACCTTGGAAAATTGCAGTCGCATGAGCTGCTTTTACTCCGTACTCATTCATACCACTGGTATTATAAGCACCGCCACGCATTCTAGAAGGTTGGAGTCCTCTAAAGTTTTTCGATGTTGCCATCTCTTCCTCCTTCAAAAGTAAGTGTTTAAGTTAAATTTTAACCGACACCCTTTATTTATCAAAGTGTGTTGGTCTACCTGTGGTAACTTTTGATCGACTGTTGTTAGAGATTGGCATACGAGGATCATTCTTACTCATAAGCTGTCTGTTGATTGCATCAGTTTGGGATTGTGTAAACTCATCTACATGTTGTTTATATCCCTCTTGATTTTCTATAGTGTTTGTTGCTAAAGCTACATCACCACGGATAACAAGTTTACCGAGACTACCTACAGCTTGGTTTTGGAAACCAGCGCTGAGTTCAGGAACATCTTCAGGTCGAACAAAGTCCCACCCTTCAAATTGTTTTTCCTGTACATTCTGATCATCATACTGACCCTTCAGAGAAACTCTGATCCATCTAAGGATAAGTCCTTTTTCTTTGAATCTATTAGTTACCTCTTCAGGAACCTTTAACCAATTCTTCTTTTGATATACACCTCTTTGTTTTCGAGCTGTACTTTGCGCTGAACGAGTCGCTACTTTTACGTCATTTGTTTTTGGTGTAGTCATATCAATTATTACCTTTCATTATCCACGTTATATATTTACTGTAGTGTAGTCATTCCCGGCTTTCTCAACCTTCGCTTTTTCTTTAGCATACACATCAAGTGGTACTCCCATCTTTTTAGCAAGACGGACATCTTCTTGAGATAGTCTTATCTTACCTTTGGATGATGCCGAAGTACGTGACTTTCCAGCAACCACTTGAGCAGGTTTGTTTGTTGGTTCTTCCTGCTGACCAAACTTGTGAGGCATTTCTTTTTTTAGCCTTTTACTTATCTCAGTATAGAACTCTTCACTCTCTGGATCAAAGCCCTCTTGTAATAAATCTTCATTTATAATATCTGCGGCTTGTGTAGTAATTCTATCTTTATTATACCACTCACTATTATCAGATATCCACTCCCTAGCTAACTTGTGTAGCTTTGTTGGTTGCTTAGCTTCTTGAGTTGGTTTAGCTTCTTCTTTCTTAGGCTCAACTGTTTCAGTTTTCTTTGCTTGATCATCCATATAGAATCTTTTAGCATCGACCATTCTAAGTTCAGTTGTTGCATCTGCAATAGCTTTTTGTGCATCAAGAAGTTTATCCTTATCACCTGAGTCATAAGCATTCTTATATCCTTCTTCTGCAAGTTTAAGCTTATCTTTAAGTTGATTCTCATAACTAACTAAACTAGCCTTCTCAGTTTCTTGAACCTTTTGTGTTGAGTTTTGAAGTTGTGATTGTAAATCAGCTATCTTTTGCTCTTGAGCTTCAAGTTGTTCTTCTCTCTCTTTACGTTGTTTAATTAGTTGTCTTATTCTTTTTTCAGCACCAGCCGTATTGATACCATCAAGTTCTTGAGGTTCAGAATCTTTTGATTCTTCTCTTTCTTCTTTCTTGGCTTCAACCGTATTATCTTCGACAGTCTCTTCGACTTCGTAGTTTTTATCTGGTTCTTCTTTTTGGGATTTAGTAACGTCTACTTCTTCGTAGCCGTCATCTTGTGTTTTGTTTTCTTCGTTCATTTTTTCTCCGTAGTTACGAGTTACGTTTACGTCAACAAGCTCATTATATAATATTACTTACTGATATCCAAATAGTTAGGGTCAAGGTCTTTTGGGTCTGGTACAACCATTAATACTTGGTCATCAAACAATAGAATCATTCTAATACCTTTGTAAGAGAATTTATCACCTTGATACTTACCATACACAACATAGTCGCCGGGTTTACACCATGCTCTTCCTTTAAACTTATCACGGTCAGCATAGGCAAGTTCGCCTACTTTTAAAACACGACCAATAGTTGTTAAGTATCGAGCATCATCTTTAAATTTATCTGGAAGTAATATACCTCCTTTAGTTTTTTCTCTAATAGACACTGGTCTAATCAATACATGATAACCAGGAAGATTAGGTAACACCTCTGGATCGGGTGATTCTTTATTAGTAATCCATTCGTCGTTGCCAGATATGGCTGTTGCTACTCCTGCTGCCTTCATACTAGTCTTCTTCTCCTTTTTCGTATAAGTTTTTTTCTGCTAATTTAAGTTCTTCGATAGCAATAGTCAAGCCTTCTATTATACCAACTTGATACTTATAGTCTGCATAATTTTCAGATGAACCTGTTGCTATTGTTTCACTTAAATTATTTTTAGTTGTCGTCAATTTCTCTCTAAGATAGTCAGCTACGGCATCCATACTTCATGCCTTTCAAATAATTCTTTTTCTGACTTATACATAGCTTTTAAATATTCTTCTTTTATCATAGCCTCTTGAACTGTTATAGACTTAGATGGATCTCTTCCACCTATAATAAGTTTACTATGTGTACGTATTGACGGCTCATCAAACTTTTCTTCAATACCATCCATAATCATGATCAGATCATCACATAATCTTTCCATATACCCAAACTGAATATGGGGATAATGATTTAAAGTATAGTGGTCATAATAATCTTTTACCACATTCTTATTCTCTACTATTTTAGTCAGGAATGTTTCATAGTCTTCGGCTTGGCATTTTCGTTCAAGTCTTATATCTTCTTGCCAATTCCACTTGTCACCGTATTTGTTTGCTTTTTTTCTGGCTCTATGATGAAACAAACTATGTACAAACGTCATAGGATGTCGTAGGAAAGCAAAAGGTTGTTTATGGGTGAATGGTGTATTATGTGAGTCATATATCGCATCACCGATAGCTTTAGCGCCCTCTACATAACTAAATAACATTTGTTTGATCCAACGTCCACCAGTCTTCGGTACGTGTATGAATACACTATTTTTAAGTTCTACTGCCATGTATAAATAAAAAGTCGCCATCCGTTATGTCTGGCATTGTTATAGCTACTTTGACACCGTGTTCAGTATCTTTCACTGGTTGAAGTCCTTTACCCCTATGATTATAAAAACATTCATATCCATGTTTAAAACAAAATTCAAAGGTTGTTTCTACTGGATACTTGTTAAACTTATCATAAACCTCAATCATTAAGTTTGGTTTATCTCTTTCTATAACTTTCTCTCCACCTTCTAATACATCAAGTTCTGTTCCTTCTGTATCTATTTTTATAAACCCACACTTGTAACCATGTATAAGAGTCTTTGCATACATTGAATCAATGGTTCTTGTTTCTACAGTTATAGGTATACCACTGACAAGATTTTGAAATGACGAGTTTGATAATCTTTTGTCATCCACATAAAACTTTTGGTTACCTTCCATATTACTCATAGCCACATTGTGTGTTGTAACATTATCGTACTCATCTTCTATCTTTTTTAGTTGATTGTAGACTGGAGGTACGGCTTCAAATGCAAATACAATATCGGCATGTTTAGCAAACCATCGTGTATATTGTCCAACACCCGCACCAATATCTAATACATAACTATTTTTAGGAATGTAGTCTTTGGTTTTACCTATTAAAAATTCTTTAGTATGTAAATCATAATAGTATGGATTGAACACTCTTCGTTGTAACACTTCGTCAGAAAGTTTATCAGTTAAGTTCATTTGGTTTCATAATCACTTGTAGTGCTATACGTTCTCCATCGTCAACATGAGTTCCTCTATGCCAACCATGGTTCGGTTCAAATAATATAAAGTTAGTTTCGTCAGTTGTAAAGTGTTTTAATTTAGAATATATAGTTTCACTTATATATTCACCATCTAGTAACTGTCTAGAAAAATATGAATTTTTACGTGCCCATACTGGTAGTGTGGCATTAGACTTTCGTTGACTTGAGTTTGATAGTGTATTTACTAACTGATTACTTTTACAGAATAACATTTCAACTTCATCGAAATACCATCTATGACTTTCTGGAACATAAGCAAAAGGTCCGTTGTTACTTTTAACTTCATTTAAATATATAATAGTTTTTATATAACTATACTTGGGATCTATGTGTAATGTGTACAGTTTATTCTTTGGTTTATTACGTTGGTCTCTTTGAAAGTATTCATTGAATGTATCGTTAGAATCACTGATGTGTAAGTTAATATCTGTAATTTCATACGGTTTTTTAATAAGATTAAGTTTAGAATATATCGTATTTAGTTTCTCATGTATCTCATGTTGAGGTGGTAGGCTTGTTATTCTGTCTTGTATTCGTGTATCTCGTACTGGTTTTCTTTTCTTTAAATCATCAATATCTTTTTCTAAACATTTAACAAGGGAATCCGTATCTATCGTAGTTGCATAATATCCTAAGTCATCAAATGTTTTAGGACCATTATATTTTATATTCTTAGATTTATCTTTAAGTGTAAAACCGTTTATTGCTGATGTAAGTTGTTTTTGTACTTGTTCGTCTGATTTTATTTCTTTATGTAGTTGACCAACTCCATCGATAAATGTTTCAATATTATTATTCTCTAAACCTTTTCTAAGTTTATCATAGACGATGGGATATTCGTGAGTGTTTGGTTCGTATTCAATGTCGCCAAAACAAACGGTGGGATCTGGAATGACCACACCGTGATGAGATATGTTATGCAATTTTACTTTTCTCTAGATCATTAATGTACGATAGAGTTGCTTTGTTTCTACGTGTTAATTTCTTACCACCAGATTCTCTCTCGTATTCTTTCCTAGCTTTTTCATAGTCTTTATTTATTATCGCTCTTGTAAAGTTTGGAAACTCTTTTATTGTTCCGACATTGTATGTATAGTCTGCTAATAAGGCTATTTCTTCTTCTGTTAATGTACTTGGATCATAGTCCATATCTCTTAAATCATTTTCAGTTTGTTTTATAGACTGCGCAAATATTTTAGTGAATAGTTTATTTTGTTGCTCATCTGTTATAGCTAGGCTTTTATTTTTTTTAGTAAATGCCGTTGCTTCTTTACCAGATAGTCCCGCAGCTTCAGATAGTGTTTGAGCTTTATCTTCTTCTACTCCGACATCCATTAAATCATTCATAATCTGTTGAGGTGTCTTTTCTTTCATATCGTATCCTAAACCAATCGTTACTCCACTTGTAGGTGTAGGATGATGTGGTTTGGTACTGTTTGGCCCAATCTCTTGATTGTATGTTAACTGACCAAGTTCTCTCATTTGTTTCATAATGTCTAACTCCTTTAATGGTTCTTCTGTTTGTTGTAAGTCTCCTTGAATGTTCTGTAAAGATACAGTCTCTTCACTCGGTGGTGTTATAACTTCTTGAGTCATTTGCTCTTGAGCCATCTGCTCTTTATAAGCTCGTTGAGGATCTATACCTTGAGCTTCGAAAGCCTGTTCTAAAAAGTTCTGTGGTTGAGATATTGGTTCTTTCACTGCTAAATCGGCGGCTTGTTTAAAAGACTCGGCTGCACCTGGTTGTTGTACGACGACTCCCCCCTCTTGAAGTTTTTGTTTGTCAACTATTTTTAAAAGATCCATGACTACCTTTGCTGTAAGATTATCGTCTTTTTGTTTTTTACCTTCTTCTATCTTAGCTGCTTCAACCATAGCATCTATATTAATCTTCTTTTCTTCAAGAGCAAGTTCTTTATTTTCACGTTCTTGTCTATTTATCATAGATTGTTTTTGAATGTCTAAGTTCTGTTGCTCTATGCTATCTAATCCACCTTGCGCTGCTAACTGGTTTGCTGTTAGAATCTGTTTGGCTGACTCTGCCATAATCATAGTTAGACTAGCGCCTTGGTCTACTTGACCCTCTTGCGCTTTCATTAGTCCACCCATCTGTTCTTGGAATCTTAGAACCATATGTTCTCTGACATTAGCCATTAGAATTGGTTCTACTTGTTTCATAATAGGGTTGGCACCATTTAGCGGGTCTTGTAAGTAAGAGGTCTTCACGGCGATGTGAGCATTGTGGTCTTGTCCTGGAAATGCTTTGATTGGCTGTCCACGTGTAGCCGACATGATATCAGCGAGAGGATCCTGCTGGACTGCCTGTTGAGGCGCATTCATAAATCGCTCTGGACTATCGACGTTAGCTGCGGCAAGAACCGCTTTGTTTACCTCTGGCATATTGAAAGTTCCTGGAGGTGACTGTGAAGCCAACTGTAACATCAGTTGAGCTTGCGCTAATCTATGTGAGTTCGATGGGATATTCGGATCACTAATAGGAAGTACATCGATACGGCCATCAAAATCTTGCTTGAATACTTCGGCAGACTGTCCTATAATATCATAAGGATAAGCAGTCGGTAAAAACTCATTGTTTATTCTAGCTAATATTTTAAACTCGTCTCTTTGAGACCTGTGGAGTCGTTTGTGAATTGCTGAAAAGAACTTACCTGATGCTTCTAATAATGCTAATGTCGTGCCAACAGGACCGTAGTTCGTTGCATCAGACACTACTTGATCTGTCGTGTCAGCAAATTTCTGACCAGCAGTGGCTACAAAGCCTAGCATTTGATAAAGAGTCTGAGACGGTTCTTTATAGGGAAGAGGAACAATGGATTTGCCCAAATCTAAACCCGTTGACTCAACATCACGAAACTCCCCCGGCATTATCGGAGAATTATCTCCAACAACTCTAACACCTCTGGCTTTGAAACCACCTGGTAAATTAGAGAATTGACCTGCATCAATCAATGCTCTCATTGCGGCTGTAGCTGACATTGTTAAATTACCAAGGAAATGAATTAAACCTAGTCCGTAGAATCCAAAACCTGGTACAAACTTGTAACTAACAAAGTGTTCTCTCTTTACAAATCGTGGATCACCGTCATTCCAGTTACGACGAATACTAAGAACCTTCTTAGAACTTTTATCTATTGTAACGATATATGGATAAGCTACACCAGTTGGACTGTTGAATGGTTCTGGTAAATCTAAATATAAATGTTGTTCAATTAATACATAGCTTGGGTCATACGGATTTTCATCATATGCCGATAGTCCCATAATCTGCTCTGCTTTAGATGTAATGTTACCTCTATCAGTTTGCTCTGGATCTCCTAAGTCTATTTCACTATACATACCTGCATCCATATCTTTTCTCAAATCATTTTCAGAACGATAGATAATATGTGAATAACGATCGGCACGACGAAGATCGGATACTAAATTAGATACGTGAAACTGATCAATAGGTATGAACTCTGATATAGGTCGTCCTAATGTTTCATCGTAATAAACTTTTTTAACTGCTGTACCAATTAATGGTAGGTGAAATAACATTTTTTCAAACTCATCAAAATACTCTGGCATCTCCTCGGTAATTTGATAGTTCATGAAATCTTTTACACGCTGTGCTTGTTTCTCTTTCTCTGGTGTTGGTGATCCAACCATTTGAGTTTTAATTGGACCTTTACTTGGAAATAATTCTTGTGATGCTTTGGATTGAAACTTGACGGCATTCTCTATAATTAATGGATGAGTTGCTGTACATGCACCATCAAATGGTTCTGTAGTTTCTTCTAATTTTAAACCAAGTAAATCAAATCCTCTTTCAAATGTCTGCTCCCATTCTTCTCGTGAATCTTTATCAGATGTGAAGTTATCCATAACTGTTTGAGCTATGTCTTCTAAATCTTCTTCTTCCATTAAGTCAGCTAGATTCGTATAGAAGTCTTCACTGATTGAAGCTAGTACCTTACCACTGTCTTCGTTTAAATCTATTTCTACCTCACCAGTATTAGGATCTACATTGACGGCGAGGTCTTCTTCCTGTTCTTCTTTTATATTTACATCTATACCTAAAGCTTGAGATTGGTTTTGAATCTTTTCTTTTGCTACTTCTATAGGGGTTGATATATCGTCTGGGTTTTTTTCTATTGCCATAATTAATTAGACCTTCCAATAGGTTGCCTTATTTTTTTTATAAGTATTGTCATTATCACTATAATACGGATCATGGGGATGTTGCAAGTGCCAAGAATCTTTCATATAATGTATCGCCATAACCATTGCATCTACTTGGTCGTCATGCGCTGCATTTGGAAAACTAATTGCTTCGTCAAATAATACTTGCGCCCACAATTTATTCGGTAACCAAACACGACCCGATTCAATCAAAGGTGATGCGGCATAGGCTCTTGCTACTTTATCACGATCTGGAGTATATTCAAGTATTGGTAAACCTGCTCTCCGTAAATCTTGTATTAGCGATTGCCCACTGGCTTTCTTTTCTATTATTATAATGTCTGGCTTGTGTTCATCAAATGCATCTTGTGCATTACTTCTTAACTCTGGATATTCAAAACGACCTCGAACACTTCCAAGTAATATTAAATTACCGACATCATGCTCAACACCTTCGCTATCTTTCTCTACAGTAACAAATATACCCCATGTCTGCATAACACTATAATCGGCAGTTGTTCGTGTAGAGAATGCTGTATCCATTGTTTGTATTACAAAGTCACATTGAGGTGGATCTTTGTCTTCCCATATTTGAAACCACGATTTTTTAAGTATACCGCCTTCGGCTGGTACAGGATTCTGCATATATAACGATTCCCAATATCGTGAACCGTTGTGTCTGCGAATTTCTGCCTCATCGTTTTCTAATATCTCTCTTGGTTTCCATTCTGGAAAATATGATTCACCAACTGGTAGATTTAATATTTTACTACTGTTGTCGTCAACCCATGCGGGTATACGAATAACTTCCCAGTTTAAAGATTTATTATCATCGTCACTTTGATTTGATAATAACCATCCACAGATATCATCTTCATGGTATCGAGTGTTAATAATAACTATAGAACCATTCGGCATAAGTCTTGTCCGTAAACCTGCTGGATACCATTCTTTAATATATCTTCTACCTGCTTCACTGAAGGCATCTTCCTCTGACATTACATCATCAAGTAAAGCTACATGCGCACCACGACCAGCTATCTGTGTTCGTACACCAGCTGCTACATATACACCGTTCTTATTTGTTTGCCACTTACCCGCAGCCCTAACATCGGATCTAAGTTTTACATCTTCAAAGATTGATTGATAATCTTGATCGTTAACCACATCTCTAACACTTCTACCAAAGTCAGATGCGAGTTGGTCACTGTGTGATACCGATAGTATCTCATGATTAGGGTGGCGACCAAGATACCACGCAGGAAATAGTTTAGAACAGATAAGGGATTTAGAACTACGAGGTGGTAAGAATACCATTAATCTTTTAATAGAACCTTCTTCGACTTGTTGTAGCTTTTTACTAATAACATCTATGTGTCTACCCATTTTAAAGTCAGCTACAAGTTTAGGTGCAAAGGCTTCTATGAAACCAGAGAAATTATCACGAACATTTTGAAATGCAAGGTGTCTAAGCTTGGCAATATCCTCGTCGCTTATAGATTCATTACTTTTTAGGTTCATCGTTTGACGATACGACTTTTAGACCTGCAATCTTTACAAGTCTTTCTACGTCTTTCTTCTTATTACCACTTTCAAAGCCAGTTGTTTTTACAGTCTGTTCTACTTTGTCTACAAACATACCGAGATGTTTGGCAATATGTTCCATTGACTTGTTCGCATTTGTAAAATCACTGTCTTGCATGGCTTCACTGTAAACTTTAGCTAGTCTTTCTAGAACTTTTTCTTTTGTCCATGTAATTTTAGTTACGGCTTCGTCTTGATATTCTTTGATTCGCTCCATAACCTTGTCATTCTTCATAATTACTCTAGCTTTGGCCCTAGTTCGTGCATCGTTCTTGTCTGGTTGGTAGCCTGCTGCTAAATATGCCTTAACTTCATCGCCGTGGCCTGCAAATTCCATGCAGAATTTCTCTTGCATAGCTGTGAGTCCACGAAATGTAGGAACTTTTACGTTATTGTCTTCTGGTTTTTCTAACATTCTCTTTTTATACTCCTCTGGGTTCTTTTTTTCTAGTCTTCTTAGTCTACGTCTTTCTAATTCGGCTTGTATTTCTTTTAATTCTGTACCGCCTCCATATATTCTCGCCTCTTTCTTAACTTTATGCAAGTTAATCAGCTCTTCTTCCGTCATGTTTCCGTAAAGTATGTGTACTTTTTTCTTTGTCATAGTTCTAAAGCTTTGAAGGGAGGACAATAACCCACAACCATCTCTCCCTTCTCTTCAAATACCAGGATTCCAAAGCTGTAGGAGACAAATGTAGCTTTAAACCTAGAATACTAGGACGTTTCTAGGTGGATCTGCTGGTATAATCAATATAAACAAGTAATTGACAGGATGCAAGTATTTGTTTATTATCAAGTTTTATTTAATTAGGAGATTTTAAATGAATAAACCACAGATACTAACCGTATGGTTTAGTAATGAACATATCAACTCTAACTTTATAGATAAAGACAAACCAATGTCTAAGGAAGAGTACAGTAAGTTTATTGAATGGGCCGAACAAAACGATTACTACGATAAGATTTCAAAAGTAACCCAACATTTTGTAAATAAGTTTAGAGAACAATGAGACCAGAAGAGTTTATATACCAACCCATGATACTTTTAGACCATCGAATGATGGAATATAACTTCTGCATGCAAAACATACAACACCCTAACGGACACTACACAGAGTTTGGAGTATACGAAGGTAAGTCAATAAACTATTTAGCGAACCTTAATAAGAAAGTTACGTTTCATGGGTTCGATAGTTTTAAAGGTTTGCCTGAGAAATGGTTCATGGGACATAAAGTTGTAGAAGAAGGACACTTTGCCATAGATGGTTTACCAAAAGTTGTACCGAATGTTGTACTGCATGAAGGTTTGTTCGATGATACGATACCTATCTGGAAGAAAGATCATAAGAAGCATTTATCGTTTATTAATATTGATTGTGATTTGTATAAATCTACTCAGACTGTATTAGAATTATTGAATGATCAGATTGTTAGTGGGACATTATTACGGTTCGACGACCTACTACCATCACCTATATCTCCATATCCTAATTGGGAACAAGGAGAATGGAAGGCACTTGTCGAATGGTGTCAGAAATATAATAGAAAAGTAACCCCACTTGCTCGTTCTTGGAAGCAAGGATGTATTATGAAAGTAGATGAATAATGGTTGAACGAATTATGGACCCTACCAATATTAGGGCAGACCACTTAGAAAGATATAACTTTGCCGTAAAGAAACTAAAAGAACTTAAACCAGAGAATATTCTAGATGTCGGTTGTGGTATCGGTTACGGTTCTGTGATTATGCATAACTTACTTTGCGCATCTATTGATTGTATCGATAAATCTATAGAGGCTCACGAAGTATTCGAAGAAGCATTCAGTCGTGACGTCGGTAAGGTGAACTATATTGTCACCGACATTACCAAACTAGAACCAAAGATGTTAAGACCCGCCTATGATGCTGTGGTATCGTTTGAGTTTATAGAACACATACCACCAGAACTAGCGCAAGATGTATTTGACCTTGCCGCAGAGAAGTCAAACATATTCATCGCATCATCGCCGAATGAATGTGTACGTCCCCATCAACAACCACCAGTGAATGAGTTTCATTATAAGCATTACACCCCAGTTGAGTTTGAGGCTATGGGTAAGAAAGCTGGATTCACAAACGTGGAGTTCCACTGCCAGACCAACGGTAGTCACTACATGGTTAGACCCGGCCTAGAGCAAGGGAAGTTTATGATCGGAGTTTTTACAAAGTAGTATGGGTACCCTAGATTTAAAACAAGGGGGCCATATTTGAAAATCTGCTCATCTTGTCTATGGTAGATATAATATATATATATGTTGCGACGGTGGGTTTTTCTTGGAGGGGGTCTGAAAATAAGAGGGGCGCTTAGCCCCACCGATTATCCGAGCGACCCTAGGAGCGAGGTACAAAAAAAACGCCTAGAGGTTTTTATTTCTCTAGGCGTTCTCCTCCTTTTTATCTAGGAAAATTAATCGTAGTTTTTCCCTAGAGTTTGACCATTAACAACATAAACATCATGAAATTTTGTTTTCTTCCATTCTCTTAGTCGTTGTGCTTCTAGTAAATCTAGCAGTGTTGGATCGTTTAATTGTTTAAATAATGACATTTATTTGCTCACTTTCTTTAAGGCCTCTAAAAGTTTTTGCTCTATTAACTTATCTAAATCAATATCCTTATTAGTCTGAGGCTTTGTTTTAACCTCGTCACTAGGCTTTTTAATCATGTCATAAGTAACATTGCCATCTAAAGCAAATTGAACAGACCATCTGATAGCTTGCATCTGATTTTTAGGAGGACAAAAAGGGGCAACCCATTTATCAAGGTTAACCTTACCTAAAGAATATCTAGGGTCGGCACTGTTGTAAACCTTAGGAAATATTTTTTCAACATCGTTTTTAAGATTAACGAAAAAAATATCCTTATCTTTAATAGGTGGGTTATGTGGGTCGTTTTTGTTTGGGTTAACATAACAACCCCAGACATTTATATCACCGAATGTTTTTAATGGTTTATGTTTCATAGTATTTTCCTTTAGTTATAAGTCGAACATCATTGAACGGCTTAATATCATTATAACATTTTTTAAAATATAAGTCCAATATCCCTGAAAGCCCCAGTGAGCAAGGGTTTCAGTCAATTGATGAACCTATTATATATACATATATTAAACTGTTTAGTATAAACTAATTTAAATAAAATAGTTCTCAATAGTATCATACGCAGAAGAGTCGCATAATTTAATTTAGAACCATTCTAAACTAGAGATACACCCTAGAGACCCACCCTATATTTATAAATATCTATGACTTTGTCAGTTAACTTTGTCAATAGTTTCAATAACATACGTAGTTCTAGACTCCAGGGAAATTTCTGTGGACATGGACTTCGAAGTGTGGGACAATGAAAATGGGAGAGTCTGTTGAAATTTTTCACAGTATTTTCTTTTAATTATAATAACTTATACACTATTCTAGGGCATCTAGATTTCCTTCCCAATACAGTCCTAGAATAGTGTGTTAACAAAGGAGATATATAATGACAAAGCCTTATACTACACAATCTAGGGGACTAGGTTATGACTTTCTAGATGCTAAAGAACAATATAAGTCTAGAAGATATTTACAAAAACTCTCTAACAAAAAAGATAGACAGTTTGTAAGACAACAAATACTAGCAATCATTTAACAAGGAGATATATTATGGGAACTGTAATAAAGTCAACAGCTAGTAAGAACATAGGTCTTAAGAGAAGTTGGGGTGGAGAACAATATAAAGGTCAAACGATCAGTATTGTTAATCGTAAACACAAGTTCAATAAAATATTAAAGTCTGGAAAACCTAAGCATCCATATGAGGATATATTCATTGACGATGCATTAAGAATAAACAGACATCAAGCAAAGTTTCTTATTAAAATCCTTAGAACTAAACTTGTCAAAAAGAAGTTAGCTGATGATTTAGAGAAATGGGTTAAAGGTAAGGAAGAACCTGATCACGGATCTGAGTGGTTAGGATAATATAAACTTAACAAAGGAGAAATCTAATGGATTTACAACGAGAAAGACTATTAACTAAAATGCTAGAGCAACCACTTGAAGAGTTGCTTAGACATTTAAGCACTAACGATGGACAAGTAATATGGGAGTACATCAATAAAGTAGCAGACAAGAAAATTAAAGACCGATTTGATAAAGGTATGGTTAAACTTAAACAAATATAAGGAGACAATGACGATGTTGAATAAGAAAAAGATACTATCTAAAACTTCCAAAATGCCTTGTAAGAGTATATCTTTATCGGCTTGGTTGTGTAGGAATGGAGAGAAACTATCCAAAGTAAAGGGTAGTGTGTGTAATGGTTGCTATGCTAGAAAAGGTTTCTACCATATGCCTAATGTAAAAGCAAAGCAATCACTGACACTAGAGTTCATGCAATCTAAAGAGTTCATTGCTGTAATGGTTGAACTATTACAGAAAGAAAAGTTCTTTAGATGGTTTGATAGTGGTGATATTCAAGACCTAGATATGGCTAGTAATATTCTAGATATCTGTGAAAAAACACCACATTGTAAACATTGGATACCAACTAAAGAGTACAAAGATTGGAAGACTATATTAAAATCCAAGTCTTTACCTAGTAATGTTGCTCTTAGGTTTTCAACACCAATGAACGACACACCACCACTAGAAAATGCACCACTAACCACGACTGTCTTTACATCTGAGGATAGTTTAGGTGCAGTTGGTACAAAGTGTGGTGCTAGTTACAAAGACAAGTATGAATGTGGCGACTGTCGTGCTTGTTGGGATACTAATATCAACAATGTCGCTTATGCTAAACACTAACAAAGGAGATAACTAATGGAATTATTAAATGAAACTTTTAACGAGGTCTATGTAGACTGTGATAACGATAACGATAGCTACACTAGAGAATATATCCAACTTGATATGTTTAAGGACTACACAATGGCAATCGTTTTACCTAGAGATGAAGATGATGACTACTGGTTTAGTGACTACTGTGCTACTGTTTTTATAGGAACTAATCGTTATAGTGTAGAGGACAAGTTTACGGATGTTCTACAAAATCACCCAACCAATGTTGGTAGGTTTCTACTAGTCGAACAACCGTTACATAAACTATATAACAAGGAGTGGTAATGGATAAAGATACTGTAGAGTCTATCAGAAACATGATTGCTCAATCATATAGAGACCTAGTGAAAGAATACAAGGCTAAGAAGTGGGATAGTGTTGTCTATACTGTTGGTTACATTAATGGATTATGTTTAATCATCGGTAAAGATGAACTGAACATGTGGATATATGCTAGGTTCATAATTAAAAACAAATGAAAAAAGGAGATAACTAATGACATATGAAGAATATAAAATACAAAAACTTTCATTTGTATTACAACAGTTTTGTACATTGAATGGCTTACCATTTATATGTGCAGAGGACTTACTCTATGACCCATCAGTAAGTAAAACACCTTATCAAATAGGGTGGTTAAAATTTTACTGTCAGTTATGGAGTGAGTGTATTATTAACCCACAAATAAAGGAGAAACATCATG
>VMHT01118567.1_pt1 | contig 15194 bp, 16 predicted proteins | sample 4693611 | NCBI WGS metagenome assembly VMHT01 (sample SAMN12280063, study PRJNA550983) | marine metagenome | isolation source: seawater sampled from same location over 5 years 0.02-0.2 micron viral filtrate | place: USA: collected off the coast of southern California halfway between the port... ... | reverse complement strand
GAGGTATTAACCTTGAAGATATTGCTGCACCTGATTGTTTTATTATAGAGCAAAAATTAAAAGAGATTTTAGATATTCCCGTTTTTCATGATGATCAACATGGGACAGCTATCATTACTACTGCTGCACTAATTAATGCGTTAGATATATCCAAAAAAAAAATTTCTGATGTTAAAGTCGTTGTTAATGGAGCTGGAGCTTCTGCGCAAGCTTGCGCAAACTTATTTAAAAGTTCAGGTGTTAAAAGTGAAAACATAATTATGTGTGATAGTAAAGGTGTTATTTACAAAGGCAGAGAAAATATAGATCAATTTAAATCTGCTCATGCTGTCCAAACTAAATTAAGAACTTTAGGTGAAGCAATGAAAGAATCTGATGTTTTTTTAGGGTTATCCGCTAAAGATGTTGTTAGTAAGGAAATGATTAAATCAATGGCTAAAAACCCTATTATATTCGCTTGTGCAAATCCCGATCCAGAAATTAAACCAGAACTTATTCTTGAGACTAGAGATGATGCAATTATAGCTACTGGTAGATCAGATTATCCTAATCAAGTAAATAATTTAATTGGATTTCCTTATATTTTTAGAGGTGCTCTTGATGTTAGATCAAAAGCAATAAATGAAGAAATGAAAGTTGCTGCAGCTAAAGCTATAGCGCTTCTAGCAAGAGAGAATGTGCCTGATGAAGTAGTCGCGGCTTACGGTGGAGATAGGCCAAGATACGGAAAAAATTATATAATTCCCTCAACATTTGATCCTAGGTTAATTAGCGTAATACCCTCTGCAGTAGCTGAGGCTGCTATTAAAAGCGGTGTGGCTCGTAAAAAAATTGTAGATTTTGATTTGTACAAAGACCAACTTTCAAATCGCTTGGACCCTTCGATGTCTTTGATGCAAGGTATAAACGCAAAAATTAGAAAAAATCCTAAAAGAGTAATATTTGCCGAAGGCGAGGATGAAAATATGCTAAAGGCTGCGATAGAATTTGGAAAGAATAAGTTAGGTAAACCAATTTTGATAGGAGCTGAAAAAAGAATTAAAGAACAATTAAAAAAAATCGGACTAGATGAAAATTATAAAATTGAAATTGTTAATTCTACAGACAAAGAAAAAAGAGAGAAATATGTAAAACATCTGTATAAAAAACTTCAAAGAGAAGGCCAGTTAGAAAGAGACGTTGATCGTTTAGTGCGGAATGATCGTATTGCATGGGGTTCTTCTATGATTGCATGTAAAGATGCTGATGCAATGGTAACAGGAAATATTAGACATTATGCGGCTTCAATTGAAAAGTTAAAAAAAGTAGTAGAAGCAAGGCCAGGGGAAGAAATTTTTGGTATGACAATGATTGTTTCAAAAGGAAAAACTATTCTTGTAGCAGATACAAATGTAAAAGATTTTCCATCCTCTGAAAGGCTAGTAAATGTTTCAAAGTCTTGCGTACGTGTAGCTCGTTTATTTGGTTTTGATCCTAAAGTAGCTTTTTTATCTCACTCCACTTTTGGAAAACCTATTTCTAAAAATACAAAACATGTAAGAGACGCAATTCAAATTTTAAAAAAAGATAAAGTTGATTTTGATTTTGACGGGGAAATGCAGCCAGATGTAGCTTTAAACCCGATTTATCAAGAAATTTATCCATTCTCCAAAATTGTAGGAAATGCAAATATCTTGATAATGCCCGCACTACATAGTGCAGCAATTTCTACAAAACTTATGAAAGTCTTTGGTGGAGGTAAACTTATTGGACCTCTTCTCATTGGCTTGGGTTTACCTATTGAAGTAGCTCCCCTGAGAGCAAGCACTTCTGAAATTTTAAACTTAGCTTCTATAGCTTCATACTCATCTGGTGTTATTGACTATTCTAATTAAAGTTTATTTCTACTTAATTCAGTCGCCAAATATATTGAAGGAAATATTTCCTGAACATCATAAATTTTATTTGCTTCATTAATTACCTCTCTTCTTTCTATTTCGTCCATTGCTATTCCAAAAATATAAATATTCTTATTAATTGTTTCCAAAGTATAATTTCTAGCTTTTGTTTTTTTATTAAATATTAATGCTGTTTTTAATTGACTTGTAATAAAAATATCTTTCGCAGTACTTTTAAAATTACTTTGTCCTTTAATTGTAATTGCATTTTTAACTGAACGAACACCTTTTGTTTCCCAGGCCATTTTTGTAATCTTAATTTTTTCTTCAGGCTCTTCAACCTTACCAGTTAAAAATATTCTACCGTCCCTGACTTCACTCTGAATAGATAAAAAATATTTTTTGTTAGTTAATGCCAGTCTAGCCGATAAATTCTTTTGCATTATTGTGTCATCAATTTGCATTCCAATAGTACGTGGATCAAAAGTAATGTCCACCCCAGCTCCAAATCGTCCTACAGAACTGCAGGAAGTTAAAAATAAAATAATAAAAATACTAATAATTTTTTTCATTCTTAATTTTTAGACACAATTTATAAATTTCTTTTTTATTAAATTTTTCAGACTCTAAAATTAAATCAACAGTATCCTTAAGGCTATATTTCTTTAAATATTTTTTTGCCTTATTAACAATTTTTTCTTTATCAAATAACTTCCTTTTCGTACTTTTTTCTGAAATAATTATAGTCAGCTCACCTTTTATAGGATTTTTAAATAATTCAAAATTTTCAATCTCACCCCTAAAAAAAACCTCGTGAATTTTTGTTATCTCTTTCGCTATGACTATTTTTCTACCAAAAAAATACTTTTTGAAGTTTTTTAAATAAAAATTTATCTTTAAAGCAGGTACAAAAAAAATTTGTGCAAATGAATTTTGAGATAATACTGAAAGTATTTTTTGTAATTCATTTTCTGTTTTAGGTAAAAAACCATAGAAAAAAAATTGATCTTTATATCCTGAAACACTCATAGCTGCAGTTATTGAGGATACGCCGGGAATTGGAATTAAGTTTATTTTATTTTCGATGCATTTATTTACCAACAAACGTCCTGGATCCGATAATAATGGTGTTCCAGCATCAGAAACTAATGACAAAATTTTGCCCTGTTTAATGTATTCAATAATACTAGGAGTTTGTTTTTTCTCATTAAACTTATGATAAGAAATTAATTTTTTTTTAATTTTATAATGATTTAATAATTTTAGTGATCTTCTTGTATCTTCGCAAAGTATGATATCCGAATTTTTTAATACTTCTATCGCTCTTATGGTAATATCATCAAGATTTCCAATAGGTGTGGAAACAATATATAAGTTATTAGAAGATAATTTCATTATATGAAAAATAAATTTACTATAGCACTAGTTTATATAATTATTTTTTTTAATTCTAACCTTTTTAGTGCTGAAAATAATAAAATTTTAAAGGTGGGTTTGCTTGTTCCTTTAAGTGGGGCCTACAGTGAATTAGGAAATTCCATTTTATATTCTCTTCAATTAGCTTTAGAGGAAATAAATGATAAGAAAGTTTTTATTGTTCCAAGAGACTCTGGATTTAATAATAAAGAAAAACTTAATGAAGCTATTCAAGACCTTAAATCACAAGATATCAAAGTTATAATAGGTCCTATTAGTTATGAGGAATTTGATGAAGTGAAGAAATATAGTGAATTGATTTTTATTTCTCCATCGAACATTGATCCTGAATTTACAAGTAACATTATAAGTATTGGCATTAGTTTAGAGTCACAGTTATCAGCAGTAATAAATTTTATAAAAAAACAAAATAAAAAGAAAACGGTAATAATGTACCCCAAGAATAAATATTCCGATTTGATAAAAAATAAGATTAAAACTCTTAATACAATAGGAGCTAAAATTTTCGTTTATAGTCCGAATCCTGAGGTTCTTACTGGGGAAATAGAAATCCTAACTAATTATTCACAAAGAAAGAGGAGTTTAGAATTAAGAAAAAAAATGTTTGAAGATAAAGATGATGAGCAGTCCATAAAAGAATTAGAAAGACTAGAGCAATTGTATACATTAGGTGATGTAAATTTCGACTCAGTTATAATCATAGATTTTGGTAATAGTCTCAAAAGCGTTTTAACCTCATTAGTGTATACAGACGTAAGTCAACAAAAAGTTTTATTTACTACAATAAATCAATGGTTTGACGAAAGTATTTTTTATGAAAACACTATAAAAAATTTATACTATCCCTCTGTTAATTATAAAGAATTTAAAAATTATAATGAAAATTTTTTAAAAAAATTTAACAACTATCCGAATGAAATTACTATTCTAACCTATGATGCTTTGGGGTTAATTTATTATGCTTGGAAAAAAAACGGAAAGATTCAGTCTATTAACGATTTTTTATTTAAAAATAAAATAAAAGGTAAAATAGGAACTTTTAGCATTAAAGATAAAAAAGTTATTCAAGAATTAGAAATTTATAAAACAGAAAAAAATAGTTTCACAAAGTTTTAATTTTTATTTTTAATTTTTTAAATGCAATAAATCTATGGTCCATTTTAATCTTTTTAAGTTTATTCATTTGGCCAAAAGTAATTTTTTTATTAATTGGAATAAAAATTGGATCATATCCAAAACCCTTTTTGCCTAATATTTTGTATGAAATTTTTCCATTAATTTTTCCCTCAACAGAAACTATTTTACCACTTTCATCCTTGTAAGAAAGATTACAAATGAATACAGCTGATCTACTTTTTTTCTCTTTTAATTGTTTTAATATAAATTGCATTGCGGAAAGAAAGCCTCCTTTTTTCCTTGCTAATCGTGCTGAATGGATTCCAGGTTTATTTTTTAAAGCTTTAATACATAAGCCGGAGTCGTCACATATAACTGGAAATTTTACAAATTTTGAAAAAAAATTTACTTTAAGCTTTGAATTCGCAGAAAACGTCTTTCCTGTTTCTTTTGGACTTTTAATTTTTAGACTTAATGGAGAGATTTTCTTGTATTTTTTAGAAATTAAATAAGCAATTTCTTTAAATTTTCCCTGATTATGAGTACCAATTAAAATTTTTTTCATTTCAGTCTAGTAATTTTTTTTTTTCTTATTATATAGCATTCTATATGACTGAAAATAGTAAAAATGAAAACATTCTTAATCAAGATAAAGATGAAAAAATTGAGAAACAAGAAAATCTAGATTCATCCAAACAACAATCAGAAGATGAAATAGAAAAAATAACAGTCGAAAAAAAACTTAAAGATACAGAAGAAAAACTCCTTAGGTCTCTTGCTGAAATAGAAAATCAAAGAAGAAGGTTTGAAAAAGAAGTTAAAGATGCTTTCGAATTTGGGTCATTTAATTTTGCTAAAGAGAGTTTAGCAATTCTTGATAATCTTGAAAGAGCTAAATTAGCAATTAAAAATGATGAGAAGCTTAAAGTAAATCAAGATTTAGGTAGATTTTTAGATAACATAACAATTATTGAAAAAGATTTATCTTCAATATTTGAAAAAAATAGAATTATTAAAATAAATACAAAAGATAAAAAATTTGATCCTAATTTTCACCAAGCAATGTCTGAAATTGAGGATGCAAAGTCAATACCAGGGACTATTCTTCAAGAAATACAATCGGGTTATATGTTAGGTGAAAGACTTTTAAGGCCAGCACTTGTAGGCGTAGCTAAAAAAATTGAGAGAAATGATGATAAAAAAAAGAAAAAATAGCCTTGTAGATGAAGAAAAAGCACCCATATACAGAATACAAACAAAGGAACTAATTTAATGAGCAAAGTAATTGGAATAGATTTAGGTACTACAAATTCATGTGTTGCTATAATGGATGGCTCACAAGCAAAAGTTTTGGAAAATGCTGAAGGTGCTAGAACTACACCTTCTGTCGTTGCATTTTTAGAGAAAGAAGAAAAATTAATAGGCCAACCAGCAAAAAGGCAGGCTGTAACAAATGCACAAGATACAATTTTTGCTGCTAAAAGATTAATTGGCAGATCGTTTGAAGATGAAACAGTAAAAAAAGATATCGGAAAAGTCCCATTTAAGATTGTTAAATCTGAAAATAATGAAGCTTGGGTAGAAGGTAAAAGTAAAAAATATTCACCTTCTCAAATTTCAGCTTTCATATTACAAAAAATGAAAGAAACTGCTGAAAAATATTTAGGTCAAGCAGTTACAAAAGCAGTTATAACAGTTCCAGCGTATTTTAATGATGCTCAAAGGCAAGCAACTAAAGATGCTGGAAAAATAGCTGGACTAGAAGTTTTAAGAATTATTAACGAGCCTACTGCAGCAGCACTAGCTTATGGACTTGATAAAAAGAACGGTCAAAAAATTGCTGTCTATGATTTAGGTGGAGGAACTTTCGACGTCTCTATTCTAGAGATTGGTGATGGTGTATTTGAAGTTAAATCTACTAATGGAGATACTTTTCTAGGAGGTGAAGATTTTGATGACGCTATCGTAAATTATTTAATTGATGAATTCAAAAAAGATAATGGGATTGATTTAAGAAATGATAAACTTGCTCTTCAAAGATTAAAGGAAGCAGCTGAAAAAGCTAAAATAGAATTATCCTCTGCAGCTCAAACTGAAATTAACCTTCCGTTTATCACCGCAGATAAAACTGGACCCAAACATGTGAATTTAAAATTTACTAGAGCAAAACTAGAAGCCTTAGTGGCCGATCTTGTAGAAAGAACTTTAGAGCCTTGTAAAACAGCTTTAAAAGACTCTGGTTTTTCAGCAGCTGAGATTAATGAAGTAGTTTTAGTTGGTGGTATGACAAGAATGCCAAAAATTATTGAAACTGTAAAAAATTTCTTTGGGAAAGAACCTAACAAGAGTGTTAACCCTGATGAAGTAGTTGCTATGGGTGCTGCTATACAAGCAGGTGTGCTACAGGGCGATGTAAAAGATGTTTTATTATTAGATGTAACACCCCTATCACTTGGAATTGAAACTTTAGGAGGTGTATCTACAAAATTAATCGAAAAAAACACAACTATACCAACTAAGAAAAGTCAGGTTTTTTCAACAGCTGAGGATAATCAGCCTGCTGTTTCTATTAGAGTGCTTCAAGGTGAAAGAGAAATGGCCTCAGATAACAAAATTTTAGGTAACTTTGAATTAATTGGCTTACCACCAGCCCCGAGGGGGACTCCTCAGATTGAAGTAACTTTCGATATAGATGCAAATGGTATTGTTAATGTTTCTGCAAAAGATAAAGGAACTGGTAAAGAACAAAAAATTCAGATCCAAGCTTCTGGTGGATTATCTGAAGAAGAAATTCAAAAAATGGTTAAAGAAGCTGAGGCAAATAAAGAGGCTGATAAAAAGAAAAGAGAGTCAGTTGATGCAAGAAACCAAGCTGACAGTTTAGTTTTTTCTACAGAAAAAAGTTTAAAAGAGCATGGAGATAAAATTTCAGCTGAAGAAAAAAAAGCAATTGAGACCGGTATAGCTGATCTTAAGAAATCTTTAGAGGGAACTGATATAGAAGATATTAAAAAAAAGACCCAAAATTTAATTCAAGTTTCTATGAAATTAGGTGAGGCTGTTTACAAAAGCCAACAAAAACCTGAAGCAGGTAAAGCTGATGGGGAAAAAGCGTCTAAGCCTAATGACAAAGAAAATGTAGTTGATGCCGATTTTGAAGATGTAAAAGAAGAAGATAAAGAAAAAAGCGCCTAAGAAAATAATTAAGGAGACGTCCTGTGGCCAAAAGAGATTGTTATGATGTCTTAGGTGTTACTAAATCAGCATCTAAAGATGAAATAAAAAAAGCTTACCGAAAACAAGCTCTAAAGTACCATCCAGATAAAACTAAAGGTGATAAAGCTTCTGAAGAAAAATTCAAAGAAGCTAGCGAAGCATATCATATTCTTTCTGATGAAAAGAGAAAAGCAAATTATGATCAGTTTGGTCATGCTGCATTTGAAGGGGCTGGTGGTGGAGGTCAAGGATTTGGTGGTTTCGATACTTCATCTTTTTCAGATATTTTTGAAGATTTTTTTAGTGACTTTGGTGGTGGAGGATCAACTAGAAGATCAAACAATCGTGGAAATGATTTAAGATATGATGTTAATATTAATCTAGAGGATGCTTTTAAAGGAATTGAAAAAAATGTTAAATACACAACTTATAAATCATGCTCATCTTGTACTGGCAGTGGAGCAGCGAAAGGTTCAAAACCAATTAAATGCAACTACTGTTCTGGGAGAGGAAAAGTTAGAACTAATCAAGGATTTTTTACAGTTCAACAAACATGTCCTCAATGTAATGGATACGGTGAAACGATAGGTAAACCATGTAACACCTGCAGCGGTAATGGTAAAGTGCAAGCCAATGAGAATGTAACAGTCAAAATTCCCAAAGGTGTTGATGATGGGACAAGAATAAGAGTTTCTGGTAAAGGTGAGGCGGGATCTAAAGGTGGATCCAGTGGCGATTTATATTTATTTATTTCAATTGATAATCACGATATTTTTAAAAGGTCTGAAGAAAATCTTTACTATGAATTACCTATATCCTTTACAGATGCAGCTCTTGGAACTTCCGTAGAGGTGCCATCAATTGATGGAGGAAAGTCAAAAATTAAAATACCGGCTGGAACTCAACATGGTAAACAATTTAGATTAAAAGGAAAAGGTATGCCTATTTTAAGAAGAAACATACTTGGTGACCTTTATATTAGAATTATTACTCAAGTACCTACATCTCTTTCTAAAAAACAAAAAGAAATATTAGAGGAATTTAATAAAATTGAAAGCAGTAAGCCCGACCCAATTATTAAAAGTTTTTTTGAAAAAGCAAAAAAGTTTTGGAAAAATTCCTAATTAAATGCAAACAGATCAAATAATGTCGGCAATTTTTTTAATTGCACTACTGACTCTAATCTTACCAAGTTTTTTGTCCACTAATAGCAAGTTAAAAGAATTTATAAGAAATTTATCTATTTGGGCTATAATTACATTGGTTATTATTGTAATAATTTATTTCATAAAATAATGAAAAAAATAAATTTATCTATTACAGGCTGCATGGGTAGAATGGGCCAACAACTTATTAAGTCATCAAAAAATAATAAAAATTTTAAGTTAATTTCCTTAACAGAAAATAAAATAATTAATAAAAAAATTTCAGGCATTAAACCTGGTCTTAATAATATCGACTCATTTAAAAATACAAATGTAATTATAGATTTTACTATCCCAAATAGTACACTTGAAATCTTAAAAATTGCATCCAAACTTAAAAAAAAAGTTGTAATCGGTACAACAGGTTTTTCTAAAAGAGATGAAAATTTAATTAAAAGATTTTCAAAAAAAATTCCAATCTTAAAAGCTGGCAATATGAGTCTTGGGGTCAACCTTTTAATGTATTTAACAGAAATTGCGTCGAAATCTCTAGGAAATACTTTTCTTAGCAAGGTGTATGAGGTTCATCACAAACATAAAGTAGATTATCCATCTGGAACTGCGCTAATGCTAGGCAAAGGAATAGCAGATGGAAAAAACAAAAATCTTTTTAATCTAATCGGGAAAAAATATTTAAATAAAAAAACTTTTCCCTATTCAAAAAAAATTAATTTTAATTCTATTCGAAAAGGAGAGGTTATTGGAGAGCATGAAGTAAGATTTTCGAGTGGTAAGGAAATTGTTAAACTTAATCACGAGTCTTTTGACAGAGCTCTCTATTCAGAAGGTGCTTTAACAGCTGCTATGTGGCTTATGTCCAAAAAACCAGGCCTTTATTCGATGCGTGATCTTTTAAATTTTAAGTGAATAATAAAGAAAAATCTAAAATCATTTTAAGGGAATTAAACAAAATATATCCCAAAGTACCTATTCCTTTAAATTACAAAAATAATTTTACTCTATTAATTTCTGTTTTACTTTCTGCTCAATGTACTGATGTAAATGTTAATAACGTCACTAAAAGTATTTATCCCAAATACAATCATCCAAAACATTTTTTAAAAATAGGAAGAAAAAAAATTGAAAGATTAATAAACAAAATAGGTATATTTAGAATGAAAGCTAAAAGTATTTACTATCTTTCAAAAACACTTGTTGAAAAATATAAAAGCAAAGTTCCAAAGACATATGAAGAGCTTGAAAGCCTTCCTGGTGTAGGCCATAAAACTGCAAGTGTAGTTATGTCTCAAGCCTTTGGCTATCCAGCTTTTCCGGTAGATACTCACATTCATAGATTGGCGCAAAGATGGGGATTAACAAATGGGGAAAATGTTATTCAGACAGAAAAAGATCTAAAGAAAATATTTCCAAAAAAGCACTGGAATAAACTGCATCTACAAATTATTTGGTATGGAAGAGAATATTGTAAGGCTAGAGAGTGTTACGGAATTGCTTGTAAAATTTGTAAAAGCTGTTATCCAAATAGAAAAAAGCCATTCACAACTAAGAAAGCATAATTAATGAATATTCTAGGTATAGGTAACGCAATAGTTGATGTTATTTGTAAGGTTGATGACGATTTTCTTTCTAAAAATAACTTAGCAAAAAGCAACATGAAATTAATAGATGAGCCAGAGTTTAAAAACTTATTAAGTAATCTTAAAATTGAAGAAACTGTTTCAGGTGGATCTGTGGCCAATTCAATTGTTGGTTTATCACAACTAGGTAACAATGTAGGTTTTATCGGAAAAGTGAATGATGATGAGCTTGGTCAAAAATATGAACAAGGCTTAAAAAAAGAAAATGTCGAATATTTTTATACTAAAAAAGAAGAAGATCTTCCTACTGGAACGTGCCTAATACTTATTACCCCAGACTCAGAGAGAACAATGTGTACTTTTCTTGGAACGGCTGGAAAAATAAATAAAACTGATATTGACCCTGAAGCTATCAAAAACAGTGAAATAACTTTTCTTGAAGGATATTTGTGGGATGAAGGAGAGCCAAAAGAAGCATTTCATCAAGCTATTAATTTTTCAAATAAAACGGCTATGTCTTTATCAGATAAATTTTGCGTTGATCGTCATAAAAAAAATTTTTTAGATTTAGTTCAAAATAAATTAGATATTACTTTTGCAAATGAGCAAGAAATATTTGAATTAATTGGTACCAAATCTTTTAATGATGTTATTTCTTTTGGTAAAAAATTAAACAAAACTCTAGTTATAACTAGATCCGACAAAGGTAGTATCGTGATTGATAAAGGGGAAGTGACTGAGTGCAAAAGCAAGACAGATTTAAAAATTGTGGATCTAACTGGTGCTGGTGATTTATTTGCTGCCGGATTTCTACATGGCTATATAAATAATTTATCAATTAAAGAAAGTCTAAACAAGGGTACTGAAATGGCTTCAAAAATAATTCAGCAAATAGGAGCGAGAATAAGTTAATTTTTTTTTCTTTTAAAACTTCCCTTGCCTTTTTTTGGTTTAACTATACGTTTTCGATACTTTACTGAAAATAAATCTTTAGCAATTTTATTTCTTTTTTTCAGAAGAAGTATCCTTCTTTGTTGTTTTGAATGAAATTTTCATCAAAAAAAGTATCATTAATTTTTTTTCTAAGCCTATAAATATGCGTTTCTACAGTATGAGTGTCTGCATCTGATGAATAGTTCCATACTGAAGATAGTATAAAATTTTTAGATATTGGTTTTTTGTGATGTAATAATAATTCTAATAGTTGTATCTCTTTTTCTGTAATAATTAAAGTTTTGTCATCACGAACTAGTTTTTTTTCATTCTTGTCGAGTTGGTAAATATTTTTAATTGTTATTGAAGAGTTTTTACTAAATGTTTTCTTCGCAACACATTTCTCTACTATATGGTTTATTTCGTTTATTGTCGTCGGAATTTTTAATAAAGCATCATAGTTATTTTGTATGTCTACCTTGTTTGTTGCTAATATCTTAATCGCATCCGATTTATTTATAATATCTTTATTAGTTGGACTGACAAATTCTTCATGGATAAATAAAATATCACATTTATCTTTAGAGCTTTTATCTAATTTGCTAATTCCTTCAAATAAGTTAAACTTTAAATAAGATTTGAGTTCAATTAGAGTCGAGGTAAAATTTGAAGAACCTAATACAAGAACTTTTAATAAATGCATATCTTAATAAAAAATAAAAACCTTCTTTATAATAACTATAGAGTAAAATGTTCGATAGGTAAAAGAGGAATTGGAAAAAAAAAGAAAGAAGGAGACTTAATAACGCCAGTAGGTAATTATAGAATAAAATTTATAATGTTCAGAAAAGATAGAATTAACAACATTCAAACACAAATAAAAAAATTTCCTATAAATAGAGAAATGGGTTGGTGTAATGACCCCGAAACAAAAAAATACAATAAACTAATACATTATCCTTTTAAGTTTAATTCTGAAAAACTTTATCGAAAAGACAACATTTATGATCTGATATTGGTTTTAAATTATAATATGAAACCAATAAAAAAGAATAAAGGTAGTGCGATTTTCATACATGTTGCTAAAAGAAAATATCAAAGCACATTAGGATGCATCGGCGTAAAAAAAATTGAATTATTAAAGATAATAAAATCTTTAAAAAAAAATACTCTTGTAAAAATTGTTTAACCTCTATTACCAAAAATAGAAGAACCAATTCTTACGAAAGTAGCTCCATAATTTATCGCATCAATATAGTCAGCAGACATTCCTAAGCTTAATTCTTTAAATGCTAAAGAAGAATTTAATTCCTCTAAGGACTTAAAATATTTTTTAGCGTTGTTATCATTAGGCGGAATACACATAAGACCTAAAATATTTAATTTGATTTCTTTTGTGCAGTAAGAATAAAAGCTATCGAGCTCATTTATAGATACACCTGATTTTTGAAGCTCACCGCCTATATTTACCTGTATGAAATATTTAAGTTTCTTATTAAAATTAATCTGTGATTTATATAAATTGTCAGCGAGTTTTTGATTATCTAAAGAATGTATATAATCAAATATCATAACTGCATCTTTAGCTTTGTTGCTTTGAAGCTTTCCAACCATGTGTAAATTTAAATTTTGTTTTTTTTTTTTAATTTCATTCCACTTATGTTTGGCTTCTTGCACTTTATTTTCTCCAAAATGGTTATGACCATAATCAATTAACGGCTTGATATGGCTTAACTGAAAAGTCTTGCTTACCGCTACAACAGTGACGGATTTTAATGGTTTTAATTGATCAATATTGAATTTTATTTTATTAAACTTTTCTACTATTATATTCATATGATTGTCTTTAAAAAAAAATTTTTTTTTATAATAGAAAATACCAAAGATATTGATTTAAAAAAATTAAAAAACTCCAGTAAATTCAATATAATCTATCGATTTAATAAGCTAAAACAAAATATAAATGAATTATTAAATTTTAGAGAAAAATGTAGGTCCAAAAAAATAGAGTTTTACGTTTCAAATAGTTTGATTCTTGCAAAAAATCTAAAAGCTGACGGATTATATATTTCCGCCCACAATAAAAATTTTAGACTGTCTTTTTTTAAGCAGTTCAATTTCAAAATTATTGGATCAGCTCATAATATAAAAGAGATAAATATTAAAAAAAAACAAGGATGTTCTAATATTTTTTTTTCTCGTTTATTTGAGACAAATTATAACGAGAAAAAAGGTTTTTTAGGTGTAGTTAAATTTAATTTATTTAAAAGTAAGATTTCAGAGAATTTGGTGCCCCTTGGAGGAATAAATAGAAAAACTTTCAATAAATTAAAAATAGTTGATTGTGATAGTTTCGCTTTATCATCTGAAATTAAAAAAAATAATAATTTAAATAAATTTTTATACTGACAAAAAAAAAGGGGCGTAAACGCCCCTTTTTAATCTAATTAAAGAAACAATTAGAATGCAAATGACATTGCAATAATTGTATCTGTAGCATCTACACCATTAGCGTAACCGATGTTTTCGTAATCAGTTCTAGCTACTGATAATGTAGCACCACCAATTGAGTAAGCTACTTGTATAGAATCCATTTCTATATCGTAAGCTGTCGTTGATGATGTTTGGTAATTTACTTCTCCAGTTTCTGAAGTGTATGAAACTGATAAGTCATCATTTACTGCGTAACCTACTGAAATACCTGTGTTTTCGTAGTATTCTGCAGTTGTTCCACCAGCAGTAATACCGTCTACTTCTGGAGCTTTAAATGATTTACCATAACCTACTGTGATATTTCCGTATGCAAATTTAGCAGCGTAAGCACCACCTTCTTCTTCTTGATCATGCGTTGTACCATCTGCGTATGCGTTCTTCTCGTAAGCTGAAGCAGATAATGTTAAACCATCAATCGGCTTAGTTACTAAAGATACGAATGTTGCAGAATCACCTGAAGTCGCTTGCGCGTTTCCAGATTGACCATCTTTCTTTTGGTTACCATGAGCTAATGAAGCTGTAGTTCCAAAAGGAAGTTCTGGTGTGTGATATTGCAATGTAGCATAAGAACCTTCGTCACCTGGGTAAGTGATACCTTCACTTAAGCCTGTGTCTGAAGCTGCTGTGTATGCTGATGCATCAAAAGCGTATTTTTTGTTGTTTCCACACTCTGACACACAAACTTTGATTGTACCCATATCATTCATTTTTAATGAAATTTGAGTATCATCATTCAAAGCACCTCCTGGAGGTGTGTTTGAAGGTGATGTAGCTGTATCACCAGTTGTTGTCGGGTCTAACTCCATAGAGTATGACCATGCGTAACCGTTATCCATTTCACCACTTGCTGTGAAATTTAACTCATTCGTAATACCAATACCATTATCTTTTTGTTGGCCAGATGTAGCATTGTAAGTAGCTTTAGCTGTACCATTTACTGTTAACTCACCTGCGTTAGCTGAGAACATTAAAGATAAAGAAGTAAGAGCAACGAATAATATTTTAGTTATATTTTTCATATGTTTCCTTTATTTGTTAATTATTGTTTTAAATATTTAAAACATAAGCAATTTATCATTTAAGTATTATGTTGCTTAAAAATTTAGCTAAAGTATTGACTTTTTTAACTTTTGTTGTAAATATGTCACAATTCTTTAGCATTAAAAAAAGCCTATAAAACGTACTCTTTTGCTATAATACTTTGTATTTTTACTAACTTTAAAATAGAAATAACTGATGTTTAAAAAGATCTCTTTAATTTCTCTCATAAGCCTCCTTCTTTTGTCATGTGGAAGTGCTTTTAAGCCAAAGAAAGTTGATACTAGAGAAACTCCGATAAAAGCTGAGGATAGGGCTAAAAAAAATATTAAAGAAGCTCT
>VMHT01110441.1_pt1 | contig 15194 bp, 10 predicted proteins | sample 4693611 | NCBI WGS metagenome assembly VMHT01 (sample SAMN12280063, study PRJNA550983) | marine metagenome | isolation source: seawater sampled from same location over 5 years 0.02-0.2 micron viral filtrate | place: USA: collected off the coast of southern California halfway between the port... ... | reverse complement strand
TGGCGATATTACCAGTTGGGAAACCAATCCAGCTAACCTACCTCCAGGATTACACATTGGACCTACTAATGGGACTATTTGGGGCACACCATTGATAATTCTAGTTTCACCAGTTACTTACACCATTTGGGCCAACAATAGTGGCGGCTCCTCTTCAACCACAGTCAATATTACCATCAATGATCAGGCGCCGTCAATATCATATTCACCAAGTGATTTTGTTTTAATTGTCAATGATACAATCTCACCATCAATTATTCCAGTGGTGACTGGAGGAGCAATTATCACTTGGACAATCAATGCAACCTTGCCCGCTGGTGTTTTCTTCGGCCCTAATAACGGAACAATCTATGGTACAACTAATCAATTATGGCCGCAGCATACCTACCTAGTAACAGCGTCTAACTCCGGGGGTACAAGTTCGGATTACCTCAACATCACTGTGATAGATGAATTGCCTACTGCGATATCTTACCCAGTTGTAAATCTCAACCTGACCAATAACACGGCCAGTCCAGACTTACCAATGACTCCACAAATCCAAGGCTCAGGCACAATAATATCTTGGGAAATTAGCGCTGGTTTGCCTTCAGGGTTATTCTTCAACGTGAACACAGGTGAGATTTCCGGTATTGCAACTGAGTTATGGCCAACCACTAATTATACCGTTTGGGCCAATAATTCTGGCGGCGCAGTAGCGATTGAATTCAATGTCACAGTAGTTGACCAAGTGCCAACAGATGTTACTTACAATCCAAGCGACTTACAACTGGTCAATAACACAGTCAGTACAGACCTACCGCTGATTCCGCAACTAAATGGTCCGGGTGAAATTACCAGTTGGGAGATAAATGCCAGTTTGCCGAGTGGTCTAAACTTCGGTGGTAATAACGGAACTATTTGGGGCACACCAACTGAACTATGGCCAATTACTGCCTATCAGATATGGGCAAATAACACAGGTGGTTCAGTTGCAGGTTATCTCAACATTACTGTGGTTGATCAAATCCCGGTGTTGTCTTACTCACCAGACCTCCTAGAATTAACCAACAATACTGCAAGCCTAGACTTACCATTACATTCAACATTGACGGGTCCAGGAGAAATTACCTCATGGGAAATCAACGCAACTCTGCCAAATGGCATCTTGTTTGGCGGTAACAACGGAACAATTTGGGGAACACCAACTGAGTTGTGGCCAACAACCAGTTACACGGTATGGGCCAACAACACAGGTGGCTCGAGCAGTGCAACTCTGACCATAACCGTAGTTGACCAAGTGCCAACAGATGTGTTCTATTCGCCATTCAACCTCAACCTAATCAACAATACTGCTAGTAGTGATTTGCCGTTGAGTCCACAAATCACCGGCCCCGGCGAGATTACCTCATGGGAAATCAATGCGAGTCTGCCAAGTGGCATCTTGTTTGGTGGAAATAACGGAACCATTTGGGGAACGCCAACCGAACTTTGGCCAACAACAAGTTACACTGTTTGGGCTAACAATTCCGGTGGTTCAGTGTCAACTGAGGTCAACATTACCGTGGTTGATCAAGTTCCAAGCCTTACTTACAATCCAAGTGACTTACAATTGATGAATAATACTGCTAGTGTAGACCTACCATTACTGCCACAATTGTCTGGAGCAGGCGAAATACTGACATGGGAAATCAATGCAACCTTACCGAATGGCGTATCATTCGGCGCGAACAATGGAACATTCTGGGGCACCCCAACTGAGTTATGGGGTACTACCGCATACAAGGTTTGGGCTAACAACAGCGGCGGCTCAGCTGAAGCGTACCTAAACATCACAGTGGTTGACCAAATCCCAGTGCTGACGTATTCGCCAGATGTGCTTGAATTGACCAATAATACCGACAGTAGCGATTTACCACTCACTCCAACGCTATCGGGTGCAGGAGTAATCACTTCATGGAAGATTAATGCTACTTTACCAAGTGGCGTTCTATTTGGCGGTAATAATGGAACCATTTACGGAATACCGACTGAACTTTGGCCAGTAACAGATTACACAGTATGGGCTAACAATAGCGGCGGTTCGGTGAGTACAACATTGACAATTACCGTTGTTGACCAAATACCAAACGTAATTTCTTATCCAATCATTAATCTCAATTTAACTAATAATACGGCCAGTCCGGACTTACCAATGAGTCCACAAATAGCTGGCCCAGGAGCAATTATCTCTTGGGAAATCAGTGGCGCTATACCACAAGGCCTGTCCTTTGACAGTAATACTGGTATTATTTCTGGCATCGCTACTGAGTTGTGGCCAACGACAAATTACACAGTTTGGGCTAACAACACTGGCGGTTCAGTAGTAATTGAATTCAATATCACAGTGGTTGACCAACTACCAACTACTTTCACTTACAATCCAACCAACTTGCTATTATCGAATAACACGGCAAGTTCTGATTTACCATTGGCACCACAATTAGCCGGACCTGGTTTGATAACTTCATGGGCAATCAATGAAACATTGCCGAGCGGTCTACAATTTGGCACTAATAACGGAACCATTTGGGGAATTCCTACGGAGACTCAATTAACGCCTAAACCATTCAACATTACAGCAAGCAATTCAGGTGGCTCAATATATGCAATTATCAACATCACAATTGTTGAGACAGAACCAACTCTAGATTATGATCCAGACAATTACACATTCATTCGTAACACATTGATTACAGATATTGTCCCAGTATATACGCCACTGGATCTAATCGACACTTGGGAAATTAGCCCTGGCTTGCCAACCGGCTTGATCTTTGACAATGGTACGATTTCGGGTACCCCAACCGTCAATATGACCACAACTGAATTCACCGTATGGGCTAACAATACTGGTGGTAGCGCATTTGCTAACATCAACATCACGATAGTTGAGCCGACTGGTTCCTTTGCTTACATGCCAGCTGACATCAATATGACACGTGGCCAAGGTATCAGTCCAATGTCACCAAATTACAATGGGGGCGCAATTGAGAATTGGAGTATTCATCCACAACTGCCAGCCGGACTGATATTTGAAAATGGAACAATTAGCGGAACGCCAACAGTCAATTCAACCAAGGTAAACTATACCGTATATGCCAACAATAGCGGCGGGTCCGTCACTGCAATAATTAGCATCACTATCAATGAGCCAGTAGCGTCGATTATCTATGTGCCAGATGAGCGCAATGAGACGCGCACAATCAGTATGACACCATGGTTCCCACAGGTTACTGGTGGCGAGGTTGAAACATGGGAGATTTATCCAGCATTGCCAAACGGTTTGACATTCGTCGATGGTATGATTTCAGGTGTTGCAACCGTCAACTCAACAAGAACGAATTATACCGTCTGGGCTAACAACAGTGGCGGTTCTGCCTCGACCAAAATCTATCTAACAATCGTTGAACCAGTAGTTGAACTGACTTATTCCAATTACGAACTAATCTTAGTACGGGACACCACAATGACTTCATTAATGCCACAATTGAGTGGTGGCGAAGCTGAAACATGGGAGATTTACCCTGACTTGCCAGCCGGTATCAACTTCACCGACGGCATGCTTTGGGGAACTCCACTTGTCAACTCAACTAGAACCATGTACACAGTTTACGCGAATAATACCGGCGGTTCAACCAATGTCAGCCTCAACATCACAATCCTTGAGCCAAGTGCTAACATTGTCTACGATCCAGTCAACTTAGTGTTGACTAGAAGCGAGGCAATGGAGCCAGCCATACCAGACACTGACGGTGGGGCAATCGAAGAGTGGGGCATACATCCAGTATTACCTGATGGATTGGTCTTCGATAATGGAACAATCTATGGAACACCAACAATCAACATGACGATTACCAATTACATTATTTACGGCAATAATAGTGGTGGCTCGTCAATTGCCGGACTAAGTATAACTGTGCTCGAACCTGCACCAACAATCGATTACCAAACTGAAAATCTGATACTAACTAGAGGTGAAGCAATGCCATCGCCACTACATGCTATCTTTGGTGGTGGTGCAGTTGCATCATTCACCGTAACGCCAGAATTACCAGACGGTCTAAACTTCACCAACGGCACCATTTTCGGCACACCAACAGTCAATTCGACTATCGTTCAATACAATATCAGCGCTATCAATAATGGTGGTAGTGATTACTTCCTACTCAACATAACGATTCGTGAGCCAGTGGCAAACTTGAGTGCTGAGCAGACTTACTTCGAGTTAACTCGTGGTGAGAATGAGATGAATTTGACCCTCAATAATACCGGTGGCATGGTTGCTATATGGGAGATCGCACCAGAACTCCCAGCCGGACTAATCTTTGGTAACGGAACAATTACCGGCACACCAACAGTCAACGCATCACTTGCCACCTACACAATATGGGGTAACAATACTGGTGGCTCAGCTAGTATCTTAGTGAACATTAGAGTGCTTGAGCCAGCCGCTAATATCTCATATCGAAGATCTGACTTTACCCTAATCAATGGTCAAGACAATCTATACATCGCCCCAGACTTACTTGGTGGCAACCCAGAAACGTGGGAGTTTGAACCTGAGTTGCCTGCTGGTATCACATTTAGTAACGGGGTATTCTCTGGAGTTCCAAAGGATAACTTGACTACCACGACATTTACCGTTTGGGCGAACAATAGCGGTGGCTCTGCAACAGCCACAATCACTCTAACTATCGATCAACCATTCTTTGTTGTTCGTTATCCTGTGACAATCCTAGTATTGAATGCCAGTGAAGATATGCCAGTTCTAGCTCCTGTTTACTACTTTGATGAGACAAGCAATCCAATTTGGTTGGTTCAGCCAGCACTGCCGGATGGTCTGATATTTGATAATGGTAATATCTCGGGAATCCCAACTACACCTCAACCACTAACCAGTTACAACGTAACAGTGACTGGAGACTTAGTCCCATACACCTTTGAGATAATGATTGAAGTTAGGGAGGCATATGTTGAGCCGGTTATTGAAGACCAGCGTAATGAAACCCAGTTGGGGGCAGAGCCACCAGTAACAGAATTCCCCGAGCCTGAGGAGGAGAAAATTGCCTTCTGGTTATTCCCATTGATATTGATTCTAGCATTGTGGCTAACTGCGATGTTGTATAATGCCAAGAAGAAGAGTGAAGATGTCTAGATTGCTTGAAATTAAACCGTATAAGATATTATTTGAGAGGAACATTTGACCGAAAATGATACACCCTACATATTCATAGGATAGATTGGAGGAGAGGAGTATATGTCATTCTTTGAGGACTTGAAGAATAACCGAGATAAGCAAATCATGGCCATCAGTATCGTGTTTTTCGTTCTCGCCTTCCCAATTTACTTCGGCCTAGCAGCAGCCGGTGCAGATGGCTCAGCCGGCCTTAACGAAGTCAACATGTACGAAGTGACTGGCGAACTCAGTTTCATTGAACTTGCAGCCGGTGATGAATTCATTGCCGATGGGGAAACGCTGACAATCAATGATCTGAGCACAGATTCAATCGATGATGCAGAAGATCTCAATATCGTTGGCGTTATCCTTACTATGTCTTACACAGAAGACGAACAAACCACAAGTAACATTCCTGGTTCATGTGCGGCCGTTGGAGGTAATCCTGCTGATGATACCATAACTGGAATGACGATGCATGGAGAGTATAATGAAGCCGCAAGCGGCAGTAATAATGGGGACTCAGGCGGACATAATGTCGAATCATTTTGGATTAACACATCGATTGTTGATGAAGTAGTAATTATGTCCAAGGCAGAAATCATCTCTATGGTTGACGCGGATGGTGCTGGACTAGGCGCTTACTCAGCAGAAATTACTGTTGATGCCGAGGCGGGCGGAGCAGGACCTGGTTGTTCAAGATCAGATGCTGGTGAAGATGTAGTTTACAAGATTGAATTGGTTGTTTTTGACTATGATATTCGTCCATTCTTTGACCTAGAAGAATTGTAATAATAACCGGTATGAAGCTATGGTTGTGATATAATCGCTCAACCATACAGAAAAGTCGATACTGCACTATATCAAGCACGTTATGAAGTGCTTTCAAGGCGCAATAAGCAAATTCTTGCACTAAGCACTCTTGGAATGTTTTTATTTGCCGGCCTTGGATGGATTATTCAATCTCTTGCGACAGAATCTATTGCCGCTTTTATTGAGATGTCCGAGGCATCAAATCAGGCCGGTCACCGATTTAACGGCGGCATTTGGTATTCTTTGTTAGCAGCGTTATTGTTTTCAATTGCATTTGCACCACTTGCCTCTGCATTTACCATAATGACTTACCGCAACAAGGATGTAAGCGATGCTTGGATAGGACAAACCTACGGATTATTAGCAGGAATTCCCATGGCAGTTATTTGGGCACTTCTTTGGTTGATCTGTTTACCGTTCACATGGGGCCTGTTACCATGGGGTGAATGGAGTATTAATTGGTGGAAAATCTTCCCATTTGGTTTTGGTTTGATCTGGATGGGTGGCCTGCCATTACTTATTATCGGAATCAATTTTGTCAAGAAATTAGCCAACCCTGAATATAAAGCAGAAGAAATTGCTGGAATCATGCCTTCTATTGAAGAGGAAAAAGAACTAATCGAGATTATTGAATCGATTCTAGGTCAACCGATACGCTTCAGAATCAATGACCCTCCGAAGCGGGGGGACGCATGGGTCGGCATCTATCCTGTAAGTACTGGTGATTATGACCATGGAGACCGTTGGAGATGGTTAAGGGATATTGATGTGAACAACGCCACGTTACCCGGCCAATCTGCAGGCAAGTGGAGTATTCGCGTCTTCAAAGATGGCGGCTATAATCTGGTTGGGCGATTGGATTTCGATATTATCGAGGTTGATGAAAAATCAATTCAATCAGCAAAAAAGATACAGTCAGCATTGAAACAGGCTACTAAAGAAAAGAAAACGAATTTCTGGGATTCTGTTCAATGAATCAAGCCAATAATTTGCTAATATCGATAATTGATGAAACTCTTGAGTCAATCAATTCGAGCAGTGAATTTAGTTCATTGTCATCTACTGCTTCAACTCTCATCACTAGGATTGGTTCAGTGTTTGATTTGCGCGCTAAATACCAACCGATTTGCTCACCATTTTCATTGTTGAACCGTACTCTAACACCGTCAATAGTTGATGCTTCATAATCAGTAAACGCTTGCCTAATCGCCTCGACAGTCTCGAGTTTTTTATCTTCTGAACAGGGCACTTTTACTTCACCAGTGGTTGGCAGGTTTGGTGCTAAGCGATTTAGTTCATTGCTGAATGATAGACCATTAGTTCGAGACCATAACTCAAGAATTCTTGCTGCGTTGTAAAGTGAGCAATCAAAACCATACCAGCCACGGTCAGCCATGAATATATGTCCACTCATTTCAGCAGCCATCAAAGCATCTGGATTAGCGGCTAATACTCGCTTCATGAACGAATGGCCTGTCTTGGCCATCATTGGTCTGCCACCAGCAGCAATGATTGCCTTCTCAACATTCATTGAACATTTAACGTCATAGATTAGCAGATCTTTACCCTCTTCTGAGCCAACTACATCATCAGCCAAAAGCGCGATTAAGCGGTCAGGATAGACGAAGTCACCATTCTCATCAACAGCCCCAAGTCGGTCACCATCGCCATCAGCACCAAGTCCAAACTCACAGCCATTGTCAACTACTGCTTTGGCTAAATCAATCATGTTCTTTGGTCTAGTTGGGTCTGCACCATGATTAGGCTCAGTAGCATCCCAGTCACAATACAAGTCAATGTGCTCACAACCCATCATGTCGAGTAATTTACTCATTGCTGGACCGGGAACCGCATTGCCACAGTCAACAGCAACCTTGACAGGACGGGCTAGTGGTCCGGTCGATTCGATGATTGCTTGAAGATAGGTATCGATGTGTGGATTCTCGACGATTTCTCCCTGACCGTCAATGAATTCACCATCAAGGAATACCTGTTTTAGTTCTTGGATTTCTTCACCAGCCAGTGGTAAAGTGCCGCGACACATCTTGAAGCCGTTGTGAGTTGGCATTGGCAAGTGACTTGCAGTGACCATTACACCACCGTCAACCGGCAAAGTCCAGCAGGCGTGATAGACACATCCAGTGGAAACGATTCCTAAGTCGAGGACTTTGACTCCAGAGTCAGTTAGGCCACGCATCAATTCGTTGGTAAGTGCCGGAGAGGAATCACGAATGTCTCTACCAACGGCGAAACTCGAGCAACCTAGGTACTTAGCCATTGCACGTCCTAATCTGTAGGCGAAATCAGGGGTCAGTTCACCCGTCCCATCACCATTGGCCAATCCACGAATATCGTAGGCTTTGAAGCAATGAACTGGCCATTCGCTCATGCTGCTGCGAGTAGGTGTGCCATTTCAAAGATGAGGTAAGGAATCTATCTACGAGTAATCGCAAGGATGGTAAGAGCTCCGGTGATTACCAGCATTAATTCGATTAGGATGTCAAAATGCCATCCAGCAAATATTGATATTGCCGCAATAGGAATTCCAATTTTGAGTAATTTTGGCCATGTTAGTATGCCTCTTGGGGTCTCGTCAAAATATGGCGAGCCAGGCATCAAATCATCTCGTGCCTTGAACAACGATCTCAACCAGGGCGCCAGCAGGTAGTGCAGCGGCGGCAAAAGCGGCTCTTGCAGGCTTAACTGATAGTTCACTAACCCATGCACCATAGACCTCATTCATCGCAGCAAAATCATTGATATCATCTAACAAAATTTGGGCAAAGCAGATGTTTTCTCGGGTCAATTCGGCGTTGTTTAGTAAAGTGTCAATTTTGTCTAATGCGCCTTGTGTTTGTGCTTTTACGCCGTCAAAGTCAACGGCAATTTGGCCAGATAACCAAAACATGTTGCCAGATTGCACTCCAGCTGAATAAGGGCCATACTTGGCTGCTCCTGGTAATTCGATTGCTTGCTTGTCCATGAATTACCCTTGAGTAGGCGGGACTTCAACTTGACGAATCTCCGATGCATTGAGTAATATGAGTACTTTAGCAGCGGTATGCGGACATGCTGGGTTCTCGACCATCCTGCTCATGTTCGCCTGCTTGCACCTCTGCTACGCTGTTCTAACAACAATGATGTGATAATTGCCACTAAACGCAAAGAGGTTGAAGATTTAATTGAACAAGGCGACGGACACATTCCGCGCCGTCAAATACATTGGGTTGAGCGTCCAGTGGGTGAGAAAAAGCGCCGAAAAGCGATTTCACGCTGGCGTTCAAGTCACAATTTCTTGGCTGAGTGTTGCTCGACAGGTCAACCAATTTCTCGAATTGTAGCTGTTGGAGCGGCGCTTGAATTACTGGCTTGGCGTTCACCAATTTTGAAGAAATCATTACGCAGCATCTCACATCGATACTATATTTCTGATACTGAAGTCAATCACATCGCACACAATCTTGCCTTAAAATCGGCAACTCATGTCATCATACCGACTCATTGGAATGAATCAACCGATGGAAATTTTTTGCTGAATGCAAAATCAAAAGCAATCAACATAAATCGCCTTGATGGCCTACATGGCCACGTACATTTGCGACCAGGTATTCATGCAAATACGGTTAGTAATCCACCAAAAGTACTGGTTAGATTACTCAAAGGTGACGGAATACACGATGATAATGAGGTAACTGATATTCCAACCGAAACCTTTGATGGATTGGAAGTGACTTATGCAAACGAAGACCAGTATGACGGGGATGCATGGTTACTTGACCGCGAATTAGCTAAACATGATGGCGTAATTACACAATCTGTGACTCTAGCAAGTGAGGCCGTATTACTTGGTACTCCAACGTTGTTAATCAGTAAGGCTCAGCGTGGTTTTCTGAGTCGATTACAAGATGATGGATATCCATTATTTCATTGGAACCAATCTTGCCAAGGAGATGAATGGAAGAATATGTTGGCGCAATTCTTAGCAGGTATGCATCTTACTGATGCGATAGTAACCGAGGCATGGCCAGATACGCGCAACCAATTAGCAGATTTTTTGTCAATGAAACTCATTGATTAAACCAATTTCTGATAATCTGCATATGATCTCCAGCCAAAGGAACTTCTCCGTCAAGCACATTTTGCAATGGCCAAAATCGAGCATCTGCGGCATCATCTCCGGCATTCGGCTCACCTTCATTGACGGTTACTGAATAGACAACGCTAACGATGTGCTTACGTGGATCACGCTCAGGATTGCCCATCACCATCAATAATTCTGGATTAGAACCGATTAGTCCAGTTTCTTCCTCAAGTTCCCGTAACACTGCGACAAGTGGGTCCTCATCACGTTCGACGAAGCCTCCTGGTAATGCCCAGTAACCTGCCATTGGTGGAAATTTACGCTGAATTAACAGGATATCTTCGCCTCTCTGTACTGCAGCATCAACTGCAAGTGCCGGATTTAGCCAGCCGTTACACTCATCACAGGTAACCATGTTATTCACCATATCTTCGCTTTCGGTCTTGGAAGGTTTTGACTGCTTTCAATAGGTCTTTTTTCTGAAATGAGGGCCAGTAAACATCGGTGAAGTACAACTCAGAGTAGGCCATTTGCCATAGTAGGAAATTGGAAATACGCTCTTCACCACTGGTTCTGATAACCAAATCTGGGTCGGGCATTTCTCCGGTGTATAACCTGCTTGATACTGCATTTTCATCTATTGATTCTAGTGGTAATTCACCTGCTGCATGTTCAGCAGCAATCGATTGTATGGCGTTCAGCATCTCTTCTCTGCTACCATAAGCAAGACAGACCGTGAAGACATATTTTTCGTATTCAGCGGTTTTAGACTCGGCATAATCTATGGCATCATTCACATCCTTTGGCAGTAATTCTCGACGACCAATAATTTGGACCTTAACCTCGTTTTCATGAATTCTTTCATCATCGGCAATGTCGCGCAAGCCTTCAGAGTATAACTTGAACAGTAGAGCGAGTTCCTCTTGTGGACGATTAAGATTTTCAGTCGATAAAGCGTAAACAGTGAACCAAGGGATTTCTAGTTCTAATACCCAATCTAGTACGGTTTCAAGTTTCTGCTTGCCAATTCGGTGTCCTAAACCGGTGGCTAGTTTACTCTTCCAAGCAAATCGCCTATTGCCATCCATAATTATGGCTAGATGGGCAACTTTGACTGAGTGTTCTGCGACCTCTCGAAGGAGTTTCGACTCAACTGCTTGGCCGAGTACATCACCCATTCGTTCAGAGATTCCCATGTCTGCCCCAACTAAGGGAGGTAGGTTTAGTGTATGATTCCATCCCCTTAATTAGCAAGTCGTCAAACATAATTTTTTACTGGGTTTCTGTAGCAAGTTCATGCGTGTCGTGAGTTTAGTGCCCTCATTAACTCAGACGCTGTTCGACTTGGGATTGACTATCAATGAAGTTGTGGGGCGAACACCGTGGTGTATTCATCCGAAAGGAAAAGTTGAGCAAGTGATGGTAATTGGTGGCACAAAAACCCCTAATCTCAATAAAATCCGCAGTCTTGAACCTGATCTAATCGTTATGGATAAGGAAGAAAATCCACTGGAAATTTACCAGACTCTGGTTAACGAAGGCTACATGATTTTTGTTAGTGAAGTGGAATCAGCGAATGATGTACCAAAAATGCTGAGAGAGTTGGGCAAGGCCTGTAACCGTGAATCTGCAGGTGAGCAATTAGCACTACTGTGTGAAGATTCTCTCAATCAGATATCAAAAGTTGGTAATGGGATTAGAACCGTCCCGCTAATTTGGTATGAGCCCTTGATGGCAGTAGGTCCAACCAAGTATGCTGGTGCAATACTTTCCTTAGTCGGATTTGACGTAATTGACACACATCCTGATGGTAACGGCTATCCTGAGGTTTCAGTTGAAGATTTCATAGAGCACGATGTTGAATTGGTTTTGTTAACCAGTGAGCCTCACGAATTTACTCTGGATGAGGGCAATGGCATTGCTGCTAGTATCGTCAAAGCAGGTGGTAATGCGCCGATGGTCAAACTGATTGACGGTGAGGATTTGACCTGGTTTGGTTCAAGAACCGCTCCAGCTATTGCCCGCTTAGTAGATTTTCACAATCAAATTACTATAACAAACTAGCATCAATATCATGAGTAAGTAGGTTTTCAGCCCCACCATGGACGAGCAAGTTTTGGTCGCTGAACTCGTTGATGAGTGGCCAGGAAACAAGGCTAGCGCAACCCGTTCACTCAATGCTGCATTAGGAGCAACTATTGCCGTAGTCCTCGTTTTTTTACTGATGAGTAGAGTTCTAGGTGCTCCTTTTGAGCAACAAGCCATTGAGGAATCAATGGAAGGTTATACTCCAATATCCGAGAGATATTTGCAGAATTATTACACTGATGCTCAAAATTCTTACGTCTTGAAAAATGGTTCTTTGACTGGCCCAGATGGTGCAAGTCTATGGCTTGGAACACATCATTTCGTTGAGTTCGAACTACCATTAGAAGAAGGCGGTGCAGCACCAAATGGCAAGGTTAGTCTTGCCGTGTGGGTGCCAATTATGGAAGACAACATGACAGTTCCGGTAATTGCTGAATTCGGCCCATATTTCGATGAAGCCTCGGTTGAAACAGGGGGTATTGAGGAACCTGGTACTTGGTTGGGAACGATGATTATTGAGCAAATAGTTCCGCATGGTTTTGCTTTCGCTCAAGTCTCAGTAATGGGTACTGGAAGGTCAAATCACTGTATGGATTTGATGGGAACGGCAGAACAACTCGGCGTTGATGCTGCAGTAACTTGGCTCGGCACTCAAAATTGGAGTAACGGGAACGTTGGTATGATTGGCAAATCATACGATGGTTCAACCCCTTGGCAAGCCGCTATGTTTGGCAATGAGCATCTTACTACAATTGTGCCAATTTCCGGCCTGATTGGTGTTATGGAATTGATGTGGCGTAACGGCAGTAGTGAGGCTAGAGCACCGATTATGCATAATGGCGTTTATGGTTCATATGGCATAGATGGCGATTTGGAAGATTCTGGCAACATGTGTCCAGATTATATCGCAGGTCCAGCTACTGGTGGGGCAGCATGGGCATGGGGCGGTGAAGCAGCCGGCAATTACTGGGGCGAGCGATACTTCCTAGACCGAGTCTTAGAGAATTATAACGGCAGCGTATATCTGATTCAAGGAATGCACGATTGGAACGTTGACCCACACATGGCTGTACCAACGATTAATCGGTTGTATGACAATAATATCGAGGCTAAGGGATTGTTTGGTCAATGGGATCACGATTATCCAGATAGACCCCAGATAATGTTTGATAGAAGCGGCGTAGGTCGAGGCGTAGAAGCGTTCCCTGAAATGGTAAGAATGGATTGGATGCAAGACCTACTTGAGTGGTTCACTTACTATTTGCAGGACGAAGGGCCAAAGCCATGGTTAGGTGTTGAAATACAATCAAATCAAGGTCCCTGGCGCTTTGAAGACCGCTATCCTATGACCGATACCACAGAGTTGATTTTGGAATTAGGTAGTGCAGATTTAGCGGCCGCAGGCGGCGGTAACACAATCCGCCCAGATGCATCTTCTGGGCCAGTTTATGAAACCCCGCCTTTGGAGGAAGACATGTACTTTGGTGGCTTACCACGTTTACATGTAAATGTCAATACTGCAACAGTTGGTGGGCAAATTTATGCTCTACTCGAAGACTGTGACGGAGCAAATTGTATCCACATTGGTCATGCAATTATGGACTTAAGATATCATGCAGGCGGCGATGATGAGCAAACTTGGACCCCAGTGTTTCAGGAAATCACGGCACTGATGGAATTCTTCCCGATGGATGTCGAAGTTTCAGCTGGTCACACAATCAAACTGACGCTGCGCAGTACTGGTGAAGATTACTTGCCATCAGCGGCTTCTACTTTGGTTACTGTGGTTGATGCTGGCTCAACTTTGCAGTTGGATACATTTGACCCAGAAACCCGGGAATATTATGAGACGGTAATGTGTACTGCTCAAATCTGTAAAGATAACCTAGACTGAGTAGTTTCAGGTTGCTTATTTCAACAACATCCGTGTTCACGCATTGGAGCGCTAATGAAGGTGACTTTGTCAACTGAGGGTGTATTTTGTAACTCTTCAATTACTTGACGGTAAGCCTTGGCTGGGCCAATAGCCTGCATGATATCAACACAAGAATGGCTGTGTTTGAGACAACTATGATTGTAAGTTGATACATCAAGTAAATTTGAATGCCGGAGATCAATTAATTTACGTTCCACACTGTGTTGATAGTAGACAACAATGTGTCCTTCAATAACCTCATCATCCGCCATACTAGCAAGTTCTCCTCTCTGCTTTAATTCGGCAAACAGCAAAGCAGCATCTCGCAAAAACCTACTTCGATTTTGATATCCAGATTTTTCGATCATATCTTCTAAACCATCAGCAAATTGGTCATCTGCACTGAAGGAAATAATTTGGCTCATGTCATTACGACTAATCAAGTCATAATAATAATTGCTAGCGGATGAATTAATAACATCACTGCAAGTTAATTAATAATTTTCTCTCAGAACCTATTAAATATAACTCTCCCTCCCCCGGGTTATGCGCAAAGAGTTGTACAGAGTACTATTTGTGAGCCTGATTATGATTTTATCCAGCTTGGCTGGTTGTATCGGAGATACTGAAGAAGACGCTAAGGACGACTCAGAATCCAACAATGACGCCGACGCTGGAAACCAAACAGTCGTTCTAGACTTTGGCAAGATTATGGTGTCAACATACCACGTTGGTGAGTTGGTATCAGCGATTGTTGGCGATACTGCTGATGTTCAGTTGATGAGCACTTCAAACATCCCTGTTCATGATTATGAACCTTCATTGCAAGACATTGTTCGACTGCAGAATAGTGATGCATTCTTCTATCACGGCTTAGGTCTAGAACCTTGGGTCGAATCAACGCTATCCAACTTAGGCAGCGATGCACCGCCTTCTTATGCTGTTCATACAATGCCTAGTGGTGAGATAACACTTGACTACGAATCTCTTCTTGTTAGCAGTCTGTGTGAAGAACTTACCAGCGGCGATGTTACAACTAACACACTGCAGAGTTACAATAGCGAAGCCTCAAATCTTGAAATCCATTTGGAAAAGGGTGT
>VMHT01156472.1_pt1 | contig 15195 bp, 14 predicted proteins | sample 4693611 | NCBI WGS metagenome assembly VMHT01 (sample SAMN12280063, study PRJNA550983) | marine metagenome | isolation source: seawater sampled from same location over 5 years 0.02-0.2 micron viral filtrate | place: USA: collected off the coast of southern California halfway between the port... ... | reverse complement strand
ACTTATGTGTGATCTTAATAGTATTTTCTTAGCTGATAATCAATTAATAAGTGATTGGTTAGAAGAAGATATTAATAGAGAATTTATAAAAAAACCTATATTAATGATTCCTTACGGTGGTACTGATTTTGGGATAATAAAATATATTGAAGATTACAAATGGAAAAAACCCAAGACCCACGAACATAATTCTATGTTGGCTAAACACATAAGATTAGCTTTATTACACGTTAGTCCTAGTGTAAATCATGTAATAAAATATTTAAAAGATGCTCAAGATTTAGGTTTAACTGATGGATGGGTAACACCAAGTGGTTTTTATGTAGAACAAAAATATCTTAAAACTAGAAGTAAACAAGTAAAAACAAAGTTAGGTAATAGTAGCGTCAGATTATCAGTATGTGACTATACGGATAAGCCTGATGTAAAGAAAATGAATAATGCTATTTGTGCAAATTTTGTACAAAGTTATGATGCAGCAAATGTACATCTTGCAATATCAAAAGCATTAGATGCTAACTTAAGTCAGTTCATTACTGTGCATGATAGTTATGCAACTACTTGTGGTCACATAGAAAAATTTATAGATATTGTAAAGAAATCTTTTGTTGAATTATATACAAAGAACGATTGTCCTTTATATAAAAATTTACCACCATTAGGTAATTTTGATGTCAAGGAAGTTTTGAAAGCGTTATATATCTTTAGTTGATCTAGACAAGATCGCAAAAGAATGTATTATTGATAAACCTCTATTGAGGTAACTACCTAATTTAAATTCATAGGACTAAACCAAATGGCTGATTTCAAATTTGAAAAATCATTTACAACTGCAAGAGGATTTTTAACATATTGCTGGCTTGTAAAACCTGACGAAAAATATAATCAATATCAAATCACTTTGCTTTTTAAACCTGACATGGAGCATACCTTAAGTGAAAAAGAATGTCAGATTAAACAAGTTGCTAAAGGAACTAAAGTTAACACAGTTGAATATATGTGTGAAAAACTTTTAGCAGTAAAAGAGGAATTTCAACAAGCATTATTAGAATCTTTCCCACAAAGAAAAGGTCAGTTCAAATGGCAGCCAAGTATTAAAACTGGTTTACCTGTGGAGTATTGGAAGATACAAGAAGATGGAAGTTTAACTGTGAGACTTAAAAAAGTATCTAGTGGTATCAGAAAAGATGGTAAACCTTTCACTTCAATCCCACCTAAATTTTTCCGTCAAAATGAAAATGGTGTAATGGTTTTATGTACTGAAGAAGAAAAACAAAAGTACGATAAGATTTCACCTGAAAGTTTAGGTGAGGTAAATATGAGGATTGTAGGATATGACTACGATTATATTGGTTTAAAACTAGAACCTAGTGCAATATGTGTTAGACACTTTGTACCTTTTGTCGGAGGTATGCAAACAGCAGAGGAGTTTGGATTTGTTGCAGAAGAAGCCACACCATTCACTACAGAAGAACCGCAAGCAGAAGCCACGAAGCCAATCGGTGCAGCAGGGGATTTTTAAATACAAGAGTAAGTTTGAAGCTGAGTTTGCAGCAAAACTAAATCAAAAAAAAATTGTATTTTCTTATGAATCTTTCAGTATCGACTATGAAATTTCTTGCAGCTACAAGCCTGACTTTATCCTCGACAATTTTATTGTTGAAACGAAAGGTTATTTCTCAAAAGATGACAGAAGAAAACATCTTGCTATTAAGACGCAAAGACCCGAACTAGATATAAGGTTTTGTTTTCAAAACAGCAAAACTAAATTATCTAAAGCAAAGAAAAGCCTAACCTATGGTGCTTGGTGCGATAGGCATGGCTTTCTCTACTGTGACAAAACTATTCCTAATGATTGGTATGACTAATTTAAATTTACCTAAAGATGCAGAAGAAGGTGATCTATTTTTAGATCCTATAAAAAACCTATGGCTTGTTTATAAAGATGATGAATGGATAGAGGTTGATCTTAAAAAATATCATAGATCAAATTATTATTCATTTTAATGCAAAGTAAATATATAAAAAAAACTGCTTGTCCAGAGTGCGGTAGTAAAGATAATCTTGCGTGGTTTGATGATGGTCACGCATATTGTTTTTCTGTTGATTGTGAATATACTTTTTATCCTAATAAAGAAAAAAAATCTACACCATTAAAACTTGTACCACCACCACCATTTAAAGCTGTGCCTGTTGATTTATTAAAAGTAACTTATCAAGATTTACCGAAACGTGGAATCACTAAAAAAACTTGCGAACTATATGGTTATGGGGTTGGTGTGTATAAAGGTCAGGCTTGTCAAATAGCTACTTATAAAGATCAGTTAGGAAAAGATGTTGCTCAACATATAAAATTTCCTAACAAAAAATTTTTATGGTTAGGTGATATGTCAAAAGTGCAATTATGGGGACAGCATTTATGTAGGCAACAGGGTACTGGTGGTATTTATTTATCTGTTTTTGAAGGCGAAACTGACTGCATGGCTGCTAGTCAAATCGTAGATCACAAGTTTCCCTGTGTCTCTATCCCATCAGGAGTACAATCAGCAGCAAAATTTATTTCTTTAAATTATCCTTTTTTAGATAAATATTGCAGAGTAGTTATTTGTTTTGATAATGATAAAGCAGGTGAAGCAGGTGCAGAAAAAGCAATGGCTGCATTGCCTAAAGGTAAAGCTGCAATAGCTAGACTTCCAGAGGGTGTAAATGATGTAAACGATTTATTAATAGCAAAACGTGGTAATGAACTAAGAGATATATTATGGAAGGCTCAAAGCTGTAGATCAGATCATATTATTAATGGTGCTGATGCTTGGGATATATTTACTAAAGAAACAAGTCAACCGATATGTGACTACCCATACCCAGAACTACAAAAATCTTTATTAGGAGTTTACCCTAATCAAATGATTACAATAGCTGCTGGAAGTGGTGCAGGGAAATCTACATTATGCAGAGAATTGTCTTATCATTTTTTGCGTAACGGATTAAAAGTCGGTTATTTAGCTTTAGAAGAATCAGTACAGAGAACATTACTTGGTTTGGTAGGTATTGACTTAAATGTACCTTTGCACTTAAATAAAGATGGCATAGATGAAATTAGTCTGAAGGCTGCATTTGACAAACTTACGTCAAGTCGTAGCCTTTTTCTCTATAACCATTTTGGAAGTATTGAACCTGAAACTTTAATAAATCAAATAAGAGAATTAGCAACAGTAGATAAAGTAGATGTAGTAATACTAGATCACCTGACAATAGTAGTTAGTGGAGTTTTAGATAAGATAGGTGACGAAAGAAAAGCACTTGATTTAATAACAACAAAACTAAGAAGTCTTGCAGAAGAAACTAATATAGCTTTGTTTGTAGTTTCACACTTATCAAGACCACAAGGTAAAGGACATGAAGATGGTGCTGACGTTTCTTTGCGAGATATTCGTTCATCACATGGGCTAGTTCAAACAAGTGATATTTGTTTAAGTTTAATTAGAAATCAATCTGGTGATGCAGCAGAAAGATCAAGATTACAATTAAAGGTTCTTAAGTCTAGACATACAGGTATTACAGGTGAAGTAGATAAGTTATTATACGACCAAAATACTGGTCGATTACTCGTTTATTCTGACAACATTTTCCAATGACTTTATTAATTGATGCTGACTATCTAATCTACTCAAGCTGTTGTGCTGTTGAATTTGATAGAAGATGGACTTGTGGTAATCATACTTTAGATAGCCATGAAGATGACGTAATGATAGTAATAGAAAATAAAATTAATTATTATCAAAAAGTAGCAGAAGAAGAACACGATATTGTTATGTGTTTTAGTTCTTATCCTTCATTCAGACATGAGATATTTCCTGAATATAAGCTAAACAGAATAGATAAACGTCATCCTATGGCATTACCTAATGCAATTAAATTAGTAAAAACAAAATATAAATCTGAACAATTAGATAATTTAGAAGGGGATGATGTACTTGGTTTACTAGCTACTAATAAAAAATATAATGATCCTATAATAGTCTCACCTGATAAAGACATGAGAACGATACCTTGTAAGTTAATAGCTAAAGATGATATAGAACTAATTACAAAAAGAAAAGCTGATAGAGCATGGATGCAACAAAGTCTTTCTGGTGATACAACTGATAACTACAAAGGATTAGAAAAAGTTGGTGCAGTTACAGCAGAAAAAATTTTAGGAGATACTAATACTCTTGAGGATATGTGGAAGAAAGTAACAGAAGCATATCAAAAAAAAGGACAAACAATTAAAGAAGCAATATTAACAGCAAGACTTGCAAGAATACTTAGAGAAGGAGATTATGATTATACTACTGGTGAAGTTAAACTTTGGAATCCTAAGTTTTGAAAACTTGAACTGTGATAAATAGCAGTAACAGGTTATATTATAATTAAGTCTTTTATTATTTCATGTCATCTGCAATACTTCCTGTTATTAAAGACGATATAATAAGTGCTTTAGACAAGGTTTATCCTAGCTTACCACCTGATCTGTCTGATAATGATAGAGAGATTTGGTTTAAAGCTGGTCAAAGGTCTGTTGTTGCTTTTTTAATCGAACAACAAAAAAGACAAAAAGAAAGTTTACTTACAAATTCTGTTATTCAAGGAGTTTAAACAATGTGTTTCTTTGCACCTAAACCACCTAAACCCCCTGAGATACCAGAAGCTAGACCTACTGCACCATTACCAGAAGAAACTGCTACTGCACCAGTAACAGGTAGTAAGAGAGAAGCTGTTAAGAGAAAGAAAACAGTTTCAGGTGGTGTAAATCAGACAAGAAAAACTTTAGGTACTAGCTCATTAAGAATACCATTATTAAGTAAGACTACTTCTGGTGGTAATTTAAACTACACCCCTTAAAAAATGGAAGCCAATACAGCAGAATCTAGATACAACAGAATGTCACAAGAACGTTCCATGTATGAACGTGATGGTGAGAAAGCTGCTGACCTTACTATTCCTTCTTTGTATAGAAGAACAAAAACAAAAACTGCTGAGATTAAACAACCTTTTCAAAGTGTTGGTGCAAAAGCAGTTAATACATTAGCAGCAAAGCTATTAGCAGTTTTACTACCGCCTGAAGCTAGTATGTTTCAGCTAACTATTGATACTCTTAAACTTGCAGAAACAGGGCAACCTGAATTTATGTCAGAGATAGATAAATCTTTAAGAATGTATGAAGCAGCAGTTAATAATGAAATAGATATATCAAACGATAGAGTAGCTTTATTTGAAGCATTAAAACATCTAATAGTAGTAGGTAATGTATTGCTTTATGTAGGTGATGAAGGAATAAAAGTTTATCACTTAGATAGATTTGTATGTCAAAGGGATGAAGTAGGAAATATTATAGAAATTATTACAAAAGAAACAGTACATATAAATGCTTTTGATAAAGAGTTTATTGCAAATTTACAGCAAAAAGCAAACTATGATGAGCAGCAAATGATAGATGAGGAGATAGATGTATATACAAGAGTTACTAGGGATGGTGATATACAAAACTGGTATCAAGAATGTAAGGGTGAAATCATACCTAATACAGAAGGTACATCAAAGATAGAAACTTCACCTTTTATAGTTTTACGTTGGACTAGAAGGGATGGTATGGATTACGGAGAATCATATGTCCATGAGTATAGAGGTGATTTAATAAGTTTAGAAGCATTGATGCAAGCAATAATAGAAGGTGCAGCAGCTAGTGCAAAAGTTTTATTTTTAGTAAATCCAAATGGGGTAACAAGAAGTCAGACTTTAGCTCAAGCACCGAATGGAGCAGTAAGAGAAGGACTTGCAAGTGATGTCAGTACTTTACAAGTAAATAAAGGAGCAGATTTTAACATAGCAATGCAAGCTATGGAACGTATAGAAGCTAGATTGAATGATGCTTTCTTGATGGCTAAGAGTGTACAGAGACAAGCAGAAAGAGTTACAAGTACTGAGATACAAATCATGGCTGGTGAATTAGAACAGGCTTTGGGTGGCATATACAGCATCCTGAGTAATGAGTTCCAACTACCCTATATCAAACGTAGAATACATATGTTAGTAAGAAGTAAGAAACTTAAAAAATTACCAGATGATTTAGTGCAACCTAAGATTGTAACTGGTGTTAATGGTCTTGGTAGAAACTCAGATAAAGCAAGACAAATTGAATTTTTACAAACAATAGCTCAAGCATTAGGTGCTGATGTTATGCGTCAATACATTAATTTAGATGAAGCAATTAGGAGGTTTGCAACGAGTGTTGGCATAGATACCATTAATTTAGTAAAATCAAAACAAGAGATCGAACAAGAAATGCAAGCTATGCAGCAACAGCAGCTTGTCCAATCTCTAGGTTCTGCTGCTTTAGGTTCAAAATTAGTTGATCCTAAAAATGCTGCGGAAGCTCAAAAAATAGCACAGGATGCAGCCAATGCCAACCAAGAAACCTAAAAGAGAACGTGACGAAAATGGTCGTTACACAAAAGATGAAGTAGCAGTAGTCAGTACTTTAGGTACTAATGACGAACCAGAAGTTACCGAACCTGTTGTAAAAAAAACATTTAATGGTAATACTATTACTAAAAGTTAATTATTATGAAAGCTGAACTAAACGTACAAGAAACTACTCCTATGTCACAGGAAGATGTGACAAAAATTGCGGAGGAAAATGTTGATGAAAATGGTCTTATTCTTGGAAAATTTAAAACCCAAGAAGATTTAATTAAAAGCTATACAGAATTAGAAAAATTAAATAGTCAAAAAAATGAAGAGGTAGAAACAACAGAAGAAGAAAAACCTGAAAGCACTATTGATCAAGATGGTGATTGGGATCAATTTTATACTGAAGATGGTGCTGTTGATTATGCAAAAACAAAAGAAGCATATGGTGAAAAACTTGGGGAATTATTTGAAGAAAATCAAGTAGATCCTTTTAAAATTTCTAAGCATTTCCATGAAAATAATGGATCTATTACTGAAGAAATGTACACAGAATTAGAAGCAACTGGACTTACTAGAAATGTTATTGATTCTTATTTAACAGGTAGAGCTAATGAAAGAGGATATACACAACAAGCAGATCCTTATGATGAGATCGTTGGTATAGCAGGTGGTGAAACTAAATACAGAGAAATGCTTGAATGGATGGATGGTTCATTATCACAAGAACAAAAAATTACTTACGATAAAGTTGTTGATGGTGAAGGTTCAACTGTGACACAAAAAACTTTAGCTGTACAAGATATGTATAATAAATATAAAGTAGCTATGGGAATTGAACCTAAACTTATGTCAGGCAAATCATCAAATACACCTTCTTCACAAACCTTTAAATCTAATGCTGAAGTAGTAGCAGCAATGAGAGATCCTAGATATAAAACTGATATTGCTTATCAACATGAAGTACAAAGAAAACTAGCTTTTAGTGATAAAGTTTTTAATGTTTCAGGTTAATGCCGAAAAAAAAATCTGTTAATTTAAGAAAAGAACACAAGAGTAAAACTGGTGGTCTTACTAAAAAAGGTAGAGATAAAGTTAATAGAGAAACAGGTAGTAAATTAAAAGCACCAGTAACAGGTAAAGTAAAACGTGGCAGTAAAGCAGCTAAAAGACGTAAATCTTTTTGTGCAAGAATGAAAGGTGTTAAAGGTGCTACAAGTAAAGGCGGTAAGCTAACAAGAAAAGGACTTGCTCTTAAGAAATGGAAGTGTAGTTAGGCAGATTAATCTCAGGTATTTCCACTAATACTGCATTGATACACCAGTAATTTGTACTACTTTAGAATTAGCTGCTTGGTTTGCAACTTCAATTTTATATTTCAGTTGTGTACCACCAGTTACAGTAACGTCATTTGCTATTGCCATTTTTACACCTGTAGCAAAATTAGGTTGTGCAACTAATGTTACTTCAGTAAAATTGGAACCATTATCGGCTGACAAAAATAGTTTTAAATCTGTATTTAAAGTTGTAGTTCCATGAGCATCTATATATGTAACGACAACACCCATTTTTGTTGTTGACGCTGATGCTGTTACTACATTACTAATTGCTGTACCTGTAGCATTTACTGCTTCGGCAAACGTATTTGCCATTTCAATTCTTTGATATGCTGTATTGCCTGCGTCACCAATTATCAGAATCATCTGAGAATTAATTGTTGTTGGACTACCAAAATTTGAAATATAATCTGTAGATGCTCTTAATGCTGCAAGTTGTGTTGCACCAAAAGCTACGTCAGTTGTTTGTTCAGTATATTGACATTTAAAAATATTATTATCTCTAAAAAATCTATAAAAAATAGTCTTTGTAGTACCTCCATTATTTCCATCAGGAGTAGGGTATACACCATTATAGACAGCACCACTTTGAATACTGCTAAAAGTTTGACTTGCATTACCTTGTGGCGGTTCTGTATTTCTAAATGTCGCTACATTACCCATGCTATTGCCAGTTACATTATAGATACGACCTGCGGCATTCCATTGTCCTCGTTGAGCTAAAATAACTTCGAAATTATCTGATGCTCCAAAAATATGACCATAAGCAAATCCGTTATAAGAGGGTGTAGCATCTGAATTTCCTATTGGCTCAAACTTTCCATAAGATCTTGACACTCCATCATAACCTGTATATGAAGTAGCATTTGTACTACCATTAGCCACAGCATCTTGTCCTAAGTTACGATTTGACCCACCTGTAAAACCACTACTAAGATTTGTAACTGCGTCATAAACAGAAGATATGTATTCGCCTGTTGCATCTCTTCCCATTGTAGTAAACGAAGCTATCCCATTAGAATCTTCAAAAGTTTCTATAGACATAGAATTAGTATTATATCTACTAGCGTTTTGTAAAGCGTTAATTTTTAAAGCTAGTGCTGATATATCGTTAATAATATTGTTATCGTCAAATGATGTAGCGTGTTGAGTAACACTACTTGCAGAAATTCTTGCATCTGGAACTGTACCTGATGTAAGGTTGCTTGCATTTAATGCAGTTAAATCTTTTGCTGTGTTCGCTGCTATAGCTGTATTAATAGAGTTGGCTAACTTATCTGCTGTTACTGCATCATCAGCTAATTTAGATTCCGTTATACTTCCATCTGCTACTGACCCTGCTATATTTAACTGCCCAGCCATACTGCTGTGACTACTGCATTGGTAGTACAAAGTATCAGGTGCATCATGCGGTACTGTAAATATTATTTCTGTACCATTACCTCCACCATTATTTGTTACTCCTGTGTTATAAGCATCATTCGTACCACCATTAGCAATACTGGTTTTTATATAGAAAGGATGTCCACCTGATCTATTTTCAAAGATATAAGTATGACCTCTGCTAAGAGTTAACGTAGGGTCATTTACTGCACCTGTAAGACCTTTACCTGTAAACGTATAGTGATCTGTACCACTAGCACCTAAGACATATCTAAGGGTATCTTCAATAGCCCTTGATGATACTTGTGTTAAAGGCATGACTAATTAATAAGTGCTACGATCTCATCATCTGTAAGACCAAGAGCTTTTAGCTTTGTTGTAGCAGCAGCTTGATCAGTTGCTTTCTTTGTCTTAGCGTCAGCGATAGCTTGATGAGAAACTTGTCCAGAAGTTACAGTTGCATTGTAATCAGTTACTTCTTCAGCAGTAAACTCTTCAATTAAAAAACTTCCGTCAGTTTGTAGTGTTGCTTTTTTCATTAATTCTGCGCTCCTAATACTATGTAAGAAAAATTACTGGCAGCTATAGTATCTCCGCCATTGCCAAATAAACTAATTCCTCTGTAACTTGCATTGTTCGTGTTAATGGAAGTGCTAATATCCATATACATTGCATTACCTTCTCTACAAGCACTTTGAGCAGTCCAAGTACATTCGTTGTCAGTACGAAATGGATCTATAAATGTCAGTTCTATAACAGAATCACTATTATCATTAGCATTGAAATATGAAGCTAAACCATAATTTTGAGCATTAGCACCATATCTATCATTTCCGTCACTATTTTCACGACTATAATACCCTGTCCATATATAAGCTTGACCAGTATCTATTACACCGCTTGCAGTTATTAATCTACATTTCAACCAATCATCTTGTGACCAACTTAAAAAAACTTTATAAACATGGTAATCATTGGAAAATATATTATCTAAATTTATTGTAGTAACATTACTAGATGCAGTTCCACCAGCTATTTTTACCCACCCACCGGCTGATTCCCAATTCAAAGCTGATCCGTTAGTTTTTAAAACTTTCCCTGAGTTACCAGACTGAGAAGGGATAGGATCTGCTACACCTTTTGCTACATAGTTCCAACTAGCGTGTGCTGTACCACTACTTGAAGGTGCATTACCTGTAGAGTTTGCTACGCATATATACGAGCTTGTTATTCCAGAGTCGGTGTATTCAACTAAATCATCTACTGTATAAGCAGTTGAGTTGTTGTAAGTACCTCGCCAGACTTGTTTAATTTTGCCGAGATCAATAGTTGCCATAATTAAATAGTTGCGATTAGCCTTCCACTTGCATTTAAGCTAAAGGTAAAACCAGTAGCAGCAAAAACTACTTCTTCAAATGCATCATAAGCTGTTCCAGATATATTGTCCACACCACCATTAGTGCTTGTCACGATTAAGTTACCATTGCTGTCTGTATTGAATCCATAGACTTCTGGGGAAGATGCTTTTTGCCAGCTAGTAGTTCCACTTCCATCCGTAACAAGAGCTTCTCCAGCATTTCCTGATATTGGAGGAAAAGTTAATGTATAACTTGCTTGTCCTGACTGATCTGTTGGTGCTGCTAATTTAACGTATTGAGTCTTTCTTCCTAGCTGCAAACCAGTAAGATCTAATATAGAAGCTACTCCAACACCAGTAAGTCCATTTTGATCGGTTCTAAAAGTTAAAGCTGTACCACCGCCTCCTGCTCCAATAACAGGATTAACATTACTAGAGTCTTTTTGACATTGAAGATCATGTACTATAAAAGTGTCTCCACTATGGCTTGGGAAAGTAGGTATAGAACAGTCTGCGTTATTGTTAGTTGCTATAAATCCAGTAGTAGTACCTTGAAATAATTTAGATAATAATACAGAATTGTTTTGTAATTTATTTGATGATACAGAATTGTTTTGTAGAATTGCTGTTGTTACTGTGTTGTCACTTGGAGTTCCAATGTTTACAGTAGTACCCATTACTACCGCAAAATAACTTGCACCAGTAGGAGGTGCAGCAGACAGCTTAACTGTTCCACTATCTAAAGCAAAGCCTTCTGACGGAGCAGACGAACCAGAATTTGGTTTTTGTAAAACACCCTCTACTACTAATAAAACTTGCTGTGCTGAAGTAGGTGCATTGCTTAAGGTAAAGTTTGTTGTAGTGCCATCAAATGCAGGGCTAAGTGTAGAGATAAAAAAGTTACCAATACTTTGTGTTTCTTCAAATGCACTTGTAGTTCCGTTGTAAACATATAACTTACCTAAAGTTGTATGCCAGAATAAATCTCCAGAGTCATTATTGGTTGTAGGAAAACTAGAACCTACCCTATATCTTTCTCCAAAGTCATTTATATCTCCACTTAAACCTACAAGGTCATCTTCTTTAAGAGTTGCTTTATGGTATGTATAGTTTTGTCCTGACCCTGTAGAAACAACAAGAAATCTAACACCAGCAGCAACACTAGATCCACGAAAGTTTGTAGCAATACCAGATATATTTACTGTTGTACCACCTACTGTTTGACCAGATGCAGTTCCAGTACTGCTAACTGCCATTCCACCTGCATCCGCAATACTTATAACTACACCTGATTGTGGTTGTGTATTAGGAAAAGAACTTTCATTTGCTATCGCTTCTAAACCACCAATAGGTGCTAGTTGTGCAGCAATATAACTTACGACAGCAGCAGAAGTAGGAAAGCTATTATCCGTATCTGATAGATTATTACCTGTTTGTTTCGTAAGACCATCTATCTGGTTTAGGTCTGCTATGTCAGATGTAAGGGGTGTACTGTCAGCTAATTTAGAAGCTGTACCAGATGGCATAGTTGCTAAAGTTTGTAACTCTGCATCTGCTAATTTATTATTAGTAACAGCGTTATTTGCTATGTGTGCTTCATCTATGCTTCCATCTACATAGTGTTCAGAATTTATAGAATCATCTTGTATGTTATCGCCATCTACGCAATCGTTAGATAAGTGTGAATGATCTACACTTCCATCTACTAGTTCACTACTATCAACTGAGTTTGCTGCAAGATGACTAGCATCAAGAGGACTCCCTGCTATAAGACTTTTTATTTCTGATACTGTTTGATCTGCGGTAGCGTTATCTTCGATATTATTTAATTTTGTATGGTCATTATCAGTAAACACGTTGCTATCACTAGCTGCTTCTACTGCTGCTCTTATTTCTGCGTTTGTTTGGTCAGCAGTTGCACTAGCTTCTATTCCATCTAACTTGCTGTGATCTGCGTCAGTAAAGACATTACTATCAGTTGCAGCTTCTACTGCTGTTCTAATCTCTGCGTCTGTCTGATCTGCGGTAGCTCCTTCTTCAATACCATTTAATTTAGTTGTAATTTCTTGTTGAGCAAATAATATCTGGTCACTATTATTATCTAAGTCTGTTTCTGTTAAAACACTACCATCAGCAAAATCTACTTTTTTTGCACTTATATTTGTATCTCTTTGAAATTTTATATTACCAGTACCAGAAGGAGGTATGTTACCTGAAGTAAAAGTAACTGATGATCCGCTAATTGTATAGTGAGTATCTAATGTTTTAAGAACTCCACCAACTGTAACGTCAACTTCTGTATTCTCTAAAAAAGAAAATGATATTGCAAAAGTAGCTGTACTTCCATTTCCATTATGAGTCTGTGACGTAGCAGAAGTGTTAGTTGCCATGATTACCTACCATAAACATTTTTAAATGTTTCATTTTCTTTGATAGTTTTTCTATATTGTAACTCTAAATTTATCTTATCTCTAATTATGTTTTGAATAAAGGGTTTATCTTCATGGTCTATAAAGAATTTTTCTTTACCTGCTGATTTATAATGCCTGATAATATCATCTAATCCTAATGTATGACCTACATTTGGATCACCATTAATAACAAAATCCCTTAATTTTTTAAATTTACCTTCATTTTTTATTACTACATTATTTCGTTTATATTTTTCTAATTCTTCCATATGAGCAATAATGTGTGGCTGATTAAAATATGCCAACATTGACTCTCTTACATTCATACCCCCATATCTTAAATAACCTTCTGTACCTTTTGGAAACGTAAAATTATTAATATACCTTATCATTTTTGTGTACATTGGACTTGTTAAACCAACGTCAACATCTTCTACAGTTACACCGTCTTGTTCTACTGTATTCATCAAATCTACATTTTGCTTTAAATTACCATTTGGTTTTTCTGGGTTATAATTTAAAATTTTAAAGTTTGTAATTATTGGATTATTTCTGCTAGTAGATTGATTGACCCAATTTAATGTATATAAACCTTCTTTTTGTGTAAATTTTTTAACTTTTTCATCAGTAAGAAATTCATATTCATATGGATATTTAAGATCACCTTCTTCATCAACACCATCACCTGCACCAAATATATGTTCATCAGCTAATATTTTAAAGTTTCTAAGCCAACCTAATTCATCAAATCTTGTACTTAACATCTTTTTACTTTTTAAATTTTGGTAATCACTTTCTGACATAATCCCACTATTTCTAAGACCTAAACCTATATCTACTTTTACATCTTTTAATATTCTTGGTGCTATTGATGTAAGAATATTTCTTTGTAACCACGTTTTATTTTTTGAAGGATCTTCTATAAATTTAAAGAAATCTTGGATGCCATACATATTAGCTTTATTTAAAACAGACCTGACGGTGTAATAAGATAAAGATGTCATAAATTCACCAAAAGTCTGTTCTGGCATTTGATCTGCCATCTGCATTATATTCATTCCGTTAACCAATATTTGAGATAAAGGATCTAATTTTTGTATTGAATAATAATCATAAATTGGTTTATTATCTTCACCTAATTCTGGGCTGCCATCTTTTTCTCTTAAAATACCTATAGATTCTGTTAATTCACCACTTGCTTTATTTAATTTTACTTTTGTTTTTTCCCAATCACCACCAAAATAATTTGCTCCTGTTCCGTTAAATACAACTTTTGGAGGATTTTCTGGATCATTTTGTTGCTGCATATTATGAACAGCAAGAAATGCAGGTAAGAAAATTATATTACCTAATACAAGTTGTCCTCTAGCTCTAGCTGAAACTATAGGATCTAAACTTCTTAAATCTTGTATAAGTTCTGGCATTAGTGCATTTATTATTGGTGTTCTTCTCCAAGCACGTTTTGTTATATTTACTGGTGATCTTAAAAAGAACATAAACCTTTTTGCTAATGGTGATGTTGAAGTTATACGATTTGCACCATCAGCAATTTGTCCAAAAATAAATCCTTTATTAAACAAAGGTTCAGTAAAAGTTTGTGTCTTTGAAAAATCTAATGCACCTTGTAATGACTCTGCAAAATCGTCATCTATAATTCCTGTCTTTAATGATTTCTGTGCCTTATTAATCATTAACTCTTGCATAGATTTCATGTAATCCACAACATGATCAGTTAATTCTTGACCTGTTAAACCTTGTGCAAAGCCTGTTCTATATCCATGATATTTCATAGCACCATTCATAGCACCTGCTTGAAACATTGCATCCATAGTAGTCATAGTGCGACTACCTCCTCTAAAACCTTGTACAACTTTGCTATCTAATAATGCTGCTGTTGCTTCTCCTAATGGTGTAGTACGAAATTCAGTAGCAGGTATAGAAAACTTTTTACCACCTAAGTTATAGCTTCTACCTGTAAATGGAAGTTGACCTTCTATCATTTGACTAGAAAATGCTTTTTCACTTACGCTTTCTAATTTTGTATTTCTTGGATTTAAAATATTAGTTTCAGTAGCCCATGACTTTCTTGATACATCTTGTATAAAATCAAAATCATTAAACATACCTGTAAATGCTGCTAAATTTGTTTGTACTGCTTTTGTATCACCTTTAAATAATTTTGCTAAAGCAAAAGGATCTAACATCATTTCAGCACCAAAAAATAAAGACTCTAAAGAGTTAGAAACAAAGTTTA
>VMHT01222763.1_pt1 | contig 15198 bp, 38 predicted proteins | sample 4693611 | NCBI WGS metagenome assembly VMHT01 (sample SAMN12280063, study PRJNA550983) | marine metagenome | isolation source: seawater sampled from same location over 5 years 0.02-0.2 micron viral filtrate | place: USA: collected off the coast of southern California halfway between the port... ... | reverse complement strand
ACCCTCTTTAATTTTGTATCTTTGTGTTCCATTAGCACCTATCTCTACTTCTTGTTTTAAGAATTTAGTAAAGTTTAGTTGCTTAACCTTTTTAGAATACCACCTTAAATATTCTATTAATTTTCTATTTAATCTACTCATTAATGCCCGTTACCATTCTTTCTAACTTTATCTTTAAGATTTTCTACATCAGCTAGTGTCTTTTCTAACTGTTGTTTTAAAAATTCTATATTAACTTTGTTGGTCATATTCTGTTCTTGATTCTTAATTAATTTTTCTACATCTTCAAACAAACTTTCAATTAACATAAACTGTTCTTGGTCAACTGGTTTCTGATGGCTTTTTTTAAGCAAGTCAGCTTGAAATAATTCTCTTGATGTTTCAAGTGATGTAAGTCTAGCAGTAACTTCTGTATATGCAAAGACACCCATAGCTACGGCTATAACTATTCCAACCATATTTTTAATTGGCATTGCTACTGATGTATTGTCTGATATTTTCATCTCCAACTCCTTATTGCCCAATAAGCTGGGCTTAAATTTTTCTGTCCTCTTACTTTAGCTAAAATAGGTTTAAACCTTGCCATAAAACTACGCTTCCTAGCTGGGATATTTTTCTTTATCCTCATTTCTTTAGAACCAAAGTTTACCTTTTGTACTCGGCCTGTTCTTCTATTCTTAACAAATACTTTAAACTTCTTAACGTCACCTCGTTGAATCTTATTTAGCTTAACTGTTCTACCTTTGTATTTTGCCATAAAAGCATAATAGCAGAAAATATTTTAATTTAAATAATTATTGTGGTGGTTCATCAGCACAGATATATCCAATAACGTGTTTGCCTTTATATTCGTGATAAACGTGATTAGAGAACAATTTTCTTTTCTTTTGTTCGTGAACTTTTACATTGTGATAAAACCAGCTATCACAAGACTGATTGATTTCAAAAGACTTACCTATTTCTACATCACCAAAAGATGTTAAGTATAACAAAGTAATAATAATAGGTTTCATTATCTTTTAAAAAATCTCATACGCCACTTATCACAAACATAATTATCTTTAACGTATGGTGCTTTCCAAATACCACAGAAGCTTCTCTTGTTGCTGTACATACCACAGTTTCCACAGGCTGATTTAGTTGTAGACTTCTTAAAAGACTCAGGTAAACTGTAATGGATAATTTCACCATTTGGATAAAATTTACTGATCATTTTTTTCTTTCGTCATAACTTTAATTAATTGATTTCCAAGTGTTTGTATTGGGTCTAAATTAATATCTTTATTACTACAAGCAGTAAATAGTAATAATATTAAAATACTAACGGCCTTGACCACGATATTTCTTCCAACTTGCTCTCTTATTTTTATTCATTGTAGAGGTACTAGGCCTACGACCAATGCTTGTGCCTTTAAAAGTTTTTTCATAAACTACTGCTTGTCCGTATATGTTACCCTTTTTTTTGCCATCAGCTTCTATGATCAACGGCAACGGCTCATTGAAATTTGTTGTTTCTATCTTCTCTTTTTGGTCTAAGTGTTGTTTTCCAAGCCATATCTGCATTACAACATTTCCGTTCAATGCTTTCTCGAACTGCGCTCTACGTAAACTTATTTTGCCCATCTGACGCCCCTTTTTTATAAGGTGGACATAATTACGTTGTAAAGTCTTTGTTGAAACTTCTGAAAACTCTGCAATTTCTTCAAAAGTACAATGTAATTGTGCTAATTTGATGATAGCTTGTGGGTCTACTTTTTTTAAAGGTCTAGCCATTATGTCCTTTTTACTTTACCTTAGATTTAGCAAAAATGATAGAGTCAATAAATCCACCCCAATAACCCTCAACCCCTTTATGTTTCTGATTATGGAAACTATTTTGTACATCTACGTCAAAATATTTAGACAATTTATCTACACATTCAAAAAAATCTGTCATTTTCCTGTTCTTTGTAAATGAATATTCAAATACAAGTTTCTTTATATTACTAAAATCGTGTTCATTTTTCAATATTTCTATTTCAGACCCCTCTATATCTAGCTTGATACAGTTTATGTCAGGAAATTTCTTCAAAACATCATCTATGGCTATACAAGGAATATCTATTGTTGGTAGTTTTTTTTTATAATGTGACATTAAAGAGTGTCGCCAAGTATTCGGTGCTAATGTGAATTTTCCTGTTCCACCTGTTTGATTTATGGCGAAATTGTGTGTTTCTATTATTGTTTTATATTCGCTCTTGATTAATTCAGCGTTAGAGTTTAAAATTCCAAAATTCTCAGGCTCAGGCTCAAAGCAATAAACCTTTTTAGCTTCGTTTTGTGAAGCGTATAAACCAAATACTCCAATATGTGATCCCCCGTCTAGCCATACGTCATCAGGCTCAATCTTAAAATCTATCTTCTTTTTCTTGTATGCTTGTTTATATATAATCTCTTTTATTACGTTCTCGTCAGTTGTATTTTTTCTATAATTAAAATTATCTAGCATTCTTTACCCTTTCAAGTTCTTGTTGTGCTGTTCCACAATCAATCATTTTCTTTCTGTAATAACAAATAATACTTATTCTCTCATAAGGTTTTTTTGATATTGTTTGTGTATTTCCGTGAAGTTCGTGTACATCAAAAAATGCTATATCGCAATTTCTAACATCTACTGCTACTCCGTATTTAGGTATTACTGTATAAGCACCCTCATATTCGCCTGTTTGTAATACAGCTAAGTTTCCGAAACCCTCTTTCAAGTCACCAGCGTCTACGTGACAAGCTGTTCTAAAATTCTTGTTTACTGTTATAGTTGTAAATACTGTTCCGTGTATCTTAAAATCTTTGCTTGTTTTATCCCACTCGTTTTTTTGGTTTTTATATCTTTCAGGTAAAAATTCTTCAAACAAATTAGATATGCTTTGTAGATAAGGTAAAGTTTTACTATATTTTTCAAAGTGTTTTTCTGTGAAAGCTGTTTGTCTGCAATATGGTATTCTAGGGTATCTATCAGCATAACCTATTATACTAGAACTTACGTTTTTTGATCTCGGTGAATTTGATAAAGTGCCATCTTTTTTTAATGTTACAAATCTATTACCGCTTAATACTTTCCCTATTACTGATCCATCTACTATATCGCCAACTTTGAAATTATGTTTTCCACCAGCTTTACCTCTATTACTTGTTTTTCCTATGGCTTTTTTAAATACAGGATAAGCTAATTTACAATGATTACTAGGTATGCAATTTTTTTTGAATACTAATAATTCTTCACCTTTTTCATTTAGAACTTTTGTGTCTGTATTTATTAAATGCTTAATATAACTTTCGTCAATAAATTCGCCCTCTAGCTTCTTAACTTGTTCGTCAGTGAGTATTGGTTTTACAGTTATAGTTCTCATTTTGTTTCTTCTTTGTACGCTTTAAATTCTTTTTCAATAATTGCATATACCGTATCGGTTGCATTTTCCTTATTATATTCTTTTTGTAATTCCTCAATCATCTTTCTAAACTTTAACGCTTGTTCAGTATTAAAATATAATTGAACCATTTTAACGCTTGATGTAGGTGCTGTAATTTCATCAGTATTAAAATCACCTATTATGTTATTAGGCGGATCAAATACAGGTTGTGTTTCTAAATATTTCTCAATTTCATCAAAATTTAATCCTGTTAAATCTAAATTGAAATCATTTTCCTGTAATGTTTCTATCTCTTGTTTTAATAAGTTCTTTTCCCATTTAGCATTTTCACCTGACCTATTATCCATTATACGATATGCGATAGCGTCAGACTTAGCAAAATCTTTTTTAATAATAAATGCCTTTTTTTTGCCTAAATTTTTTAATGCTTTCCACCTTGTATGGCCAACAACTATTACGTTATCTTGATCGACCACAATGGGTTGATTATTACCAAATTGTTTTATTGATTTCTTTACGCTATCTACTGCTTCTATTGGTATTTCACGTGGATTGTTTTTGTATGGTTTAATAGAGTCAATATCTATTTCTTCAATCTTCATATTCTATCCTTTTCATTGCTGTTATTACTCCTGTTGGAAAAACATTTCTATCGCTAAAACTTTCTTCATTTTCATCATAACTAGCAAAAGTCCTAACATATTTTTTATCTTTACTAAAGACATATGCTTGCGTTACCATTTTTGCGGGTTGCATTTTTAAAAATTCATCTGCGTCAGCGTGTGAACTATCACCAAGAATATCGACCCATCGTAAAGAATATAAGAAATATTTTTTCTTCTTATAAACAATGTGTTCAAATTTTGTCTTTTTCTTTTTAATGCTTTTTTTCATAAGGCTCGTCCAATATAGCTTGGTATAATTCAACTCTTTGTTTAAGTATACGATTTTCGATAGATAATTTAATTATTCTTTTTCTAGCGTATAAAAATATCCTTAATATTGCTTTCATACTTCTTGAATTAAATGATCCTTATCATATCTATCAATCTTATACTTTTTACCATCTTTTTGGAATAGTTCATAATGGGCTTCTTTTCCTAAATGTTCAAATTTCAATTTTATCATTTTATCGATAATAGTTGGCGTATCTATTGAACTTTCTTCATTTTCCCATCTTCTTTGAGATAGCCAAGTGCTGAAATGTGGCACAAATTTGTCCTCTACTCCATTAATCTGTTTATTAAACATTTTAGTAAGTTCCTCATCCGATACTGTTATAGCATAAAACAGTTTATTCCATATCTCGTGAGCCTTGTATTTAGATCCTCTACGTATATCTAATAAATTCCAAATCTTTTCAAATTGAGGGTCATATATATTATTAGGTTTAGGAATAGGAATAGGTATAGGACTAGGTGCTACGTTTTTGCTTGTAGCATTATCACGCTTTGCTAGACCCCCTTTTTTACCAGCTTCCGATCTACGTTTATATTTGGAAACTAAGTATTCGTGTTCTTTGACCAACCTTTTCTGAGTATAATTACCATCATCATTAATGAAGAACTCGTTTAATACTGATTGAACAATTTTTTCACACTCTTTACTTCTGCAATAGCAGATTCTATATGCTTCATCTTCTGTAAATGGTTTAGTGTTTTTCGTCCAACTGAAACATAAAAGTCTTATGTAAACTCCTTGTGCTTCATTTGTTAGATGTACTGTTTCAGCTACAAAAGTATCAGTGAATAACTGTAATGCGTGAAACTTATTTATTTCCTTTTCCATAAAATATATCATTCCTTTCTAATTGATTGATTTTTATATTTGCCGTTCGTAATAATTGTTCCTCAGTTCCAAACAAAGAAACAAACATTTTCTTATTAAGATGTACCGATTGATTTCCCATATTATGATGTTGAGGGCAAAGCGGTATCGTATCATCGTGGCTTGGTCTTAGTGAAAGCCCTGTATTTCTTCTTATATGATGAATAACAGGATCATTTCTGCCACAGGCCATACAGCCTATTTGACGTAACTTATCAAATCTTTCCTTGTATCTTTTTTTCATTTAAATATTGTTTATATAATCGTCTAATCTTTTTATCTTGCTTATAAGTATTCTGATAATTTAATTCTAAATTTAGTTTAAATTCAAAATAACCCATAACCCTAGTTGCTAGGTGGTTCGTCTGCGTAGATTTTTTTTTCTTTTCCTGTATATCCATCGTAATAAATACCTACTAAATATTTTTTCTTTTTACTCTTGGATTTTTTCTTTGATCTTTTTGCAGTGCTGTTCAATGTTTTCGATTTCATTTCTTACCTCTAATTTATCAAAAGTATCTTTATGTACGTCATCTATTTCTACTAATTGTCCTAATCTTATCATACGCAACAATCGTTTGAATGCTCTCCTTACGTGCATATCAGACATATCAGAAACCATAATCCACTCGTTCTTAGATCGTGAAAAATAATTTTCCTCAGGTGTTTCTTGTTGAGTAATATCTGTCTTAGGAATATCTAAATATTTATCAGCCATTAAAACATTCTTTCTTGGTTTGGGTTTGGGTCTTTATAAGGTTTCCAATCAAAATCTATCAACTTATAATCCTTACCATTAAATTTAGATGTAAAACTTTGATCAGTTATTTGTCTTGCTTTTTTGAGATTAGCATAAGGTATAATCATAAATTCTTTTCCGTGTTCAATACCTAATGAATCTTTTTTTCTTAATGCTTTTTTGTAAACGTAATCTCTTACACTTACTTTGCCTAAGAAAATTTTATCAACTCTTACTTTGATCATTTCTAACCTCTATGTTTATATTATCATAAAAATACAAAATTGAAATCTTTAGTGCTTTAGATAGTTCTTTAATTCTTTTTGCTGAACAACCATTTGTACCTTTTTCATATTTTTGTATTTGTTGAAACGAAACGCCTAATTGTTTTCCAACATCTGTTTGACTTAAATATAACTCTCTACGTCTACTTTTGATTTTTAAACCAACAGCTTCATTAAAAAGTTTTTCACTTTCTTCAATCATTATTGCTCCTGTTTATTATTTTTAGGTGCGTAAGGTAATCGGTTAAAAACCCTACGCACTCCAACTAGAAAGGGAGATAAGCCGACGACTCGAACTTTCTCTAATATTTTTATAACCGATTTGTTCATTACAGTCCACTTATAGTTCAAATCATTATTTAAAACCCGTCAAAAACTTTGCTAAAAACGACAAAAACATAAAAAAAAGCCAATGTTTACTCTAAATATAAGACTTTGCTTTTTCTTGCAAATCAGCGATAGTTCTTAGTAACTAGAAAATGCTTAATCGGTGCTATTCTCTAAACTCATAAAAACTGATTCAGTGCGATGACGGATTAATTCTAAGTTTTGATCTAGAGTTTGTTAGTCGGCTTTGACCACTGAGGATCGTAGACCTTTTTTAGGTATGCTATTGTAGTTTGTAATTACGTTTCTCTTTGTAGCCTTGCAATTAACATATGGTTCTTTAGTCATCGATAGCCACGCAAAGGTAGGGTGTACATCCGTCTTTGAAGTTTCGTTCTATTTTAGTTTCGACAACCTTTAGCAAGTTGTCCTGATGATGTTAGCTAAACAACCAATACGAAAAACTAGAGAGGAAAATATGATTAAGAATAAGAAAAAAGTAAACGAGATGAGAAACTTGCTATTAAGCAAAGTGAATGAAATGTTTAAAGGTCAAGAACACGACTTATTAGATGTTTTTAAAAATAGCATCAATGGTACGATTAACAAAACTGCCCACGATATTAATTTTGATATAATTAATTATGGTGAGTTTAAAGGGTGGAGAAAGTAAAGGTAGCAATGACAAAAGAAAAATACGAAACATATAAGTGGATTGTTTGTCCTGATTGTTCGGGTGCTGGAACTATTATAAAAAGTTATATTTTCAGTTCATCGTTACCTATGGATTGTGGTGATCACGAAGAAGCCTGTGAAACGTGTTTACCTGATAATACACAAGATGATAGCGGTGAGGGTTTTATTTTTGTTGATTGGAAGAATAAAAAATATTCTGACGCAAGATTAATGAAAGCAGAAAACTTAACTACTATACCTGATGACGAAAGATGGAAATATTTAAAAAAAACTTTATACAGAAATTAGTAAAGCCGAAACTAGCGGGTCATAATTCGCTAGTCTACTTATCTTGGTAGATAGGTACTGATGATGGCAGAACCATTACTAACTAGAAAGAGGAAACCTTATGAAAAAAGGACAAGACGTAAAACAAATGCTACAAAGAATAAATGACGATGTAAAGTATAAGAAAGATTACATTGTTCCTTTAAGTTCTTTGTATACAGAAATCTCTAAAGGATCTTATCCTGAATTAATTATTCAGGGTGAAGATGTTACTAGAGAAAATAAAGAGTTATCTTTTACAGATCATTCTTTAAGTTTGCTATGTGGCAAGCTAGATATAGGAAGCAGATATATAAAAAAATGTTTACCTATAAGCCAACAGCAAGTCGTACAGAATCTAAACTTTTGGATAGATCATACAAAAGAAAGAAACTATATGGTTAGAGCGTACGAAAAAGGCGATACGAAAATTGCTAGAGCAATATTAACTGATCGTTATAAAAGAATTGATAATGATGTTATTGCGACTAAAGCAATCAATCGTATGCTTGATGTTGGTTGTGAAATAAAACACGCTGATTATGATGGCGACAACTTATCTATTACAGGTGTATTTCCTGAGATAGAGGGAAATGTTGGTACACCCCAAGTTGATGACATTATACAAGCGGGTATAACAATCACTAACAATGAAGTTGGTGGCGGTTCATTTAAAGTATTACCTTTCTTATACAGATTGGTTTGTACTAATGGAATGGTTGCTCCTAGCTACATTGGAACATTTTTAGCTAAACACGTTGGTAAGAAAATTCTACACGCTGATGACGATACTCAGGGTGAAGAAAGTTTAGAAAAGATGTTAGACAAAATAACAGCACTAAAGGATCCAAAAATATTTGAAGATTTATTTGGTGTGTTCAAAGCGTCTAAGTTTAAGAAAACTTCTTCTGATCAGATTGTTAAATTAGCTAAACAGCATAGTTTAACTGATGATGAGAGAGCGGGTATCTTTACTAGACTTGATAAAGTATATGGCGATACTTTTACAGTAGACAACTTTTCTTTAGCTAATGCAGTTACAAATTTAGCTAATGAAGATGAAATGTCTGAAAGTAGAGCAAGGTTCTTTCAAGAACTTGGTGGTCATATCATATTTAATGCTAGTACACTTCACGCATTAAGATAGACGAAATGAAGCGGTGGAACAATTTTTTTCCCTCGGCAGAGTTGAATAAACATTCAGTTCATCGCTTCATATATTTAGGGTTGTTCCTAGATACTGATGAGTCAGCTACTCGAAATAATAGAAAGGGAAACTTATGATTATCTTAAATAAAACACCAAAAGATTGGTTTAAGTTAATTGAAAAATATGAAAATCACATAATAGTTTTTTTCATAGGTTTCGTAATGGGCTTTCTTATATGAATAAAGTAAGTCATATAAAGGGCTGGGCAGATAAAAGAATTGAAGCTATTCAACGTGTGTCTAAGAAAAAGGGTTACAGGTTTGACGACACTAATCCTTATCACGCTGAATGGGTTTGTTTATTAAATAGTTCTGCTAATTGTAAGAAACAATACAAACTAGAAAGGAAGCAAAATGCGAAAAATATTTTGGTTAATACCTTTAATGTTATTCGTAACAAATTGTGCGTATAAACCTGTGGTAGATACTGCGGGTAGATCAGGCACATACAATGAGGATAAAGCTAAAGAAATCACTAACGATAAGCAACATTGTAAAACTGTTGCAAAAGATAATAGCGGTTTAGTTAGCAATTTTACTTATTGGTTGTTCGACAACACTACTATATCTGATACCAAGTATAGAGCAATTTACAGAAAATGCCTGAGTAATCGTGGCCATTCTGTGTTGAACTAAGGTATCAATATGGATAGAGAAATGAAAAATAATTTTTTATTAGATGGTATGGTTAGTAAGTATAAGAAAACGAAACACCCATCACTATTTAATAAAATAATTGGTTTGAAGTTTAAAAGTATTAGACTTCGAAAAAACATTACCGCAGAAGCGGTGGTGCAAGACAACAACAACGTACTAACTTCTACTCATAGTTTATATAAGTTTGAGTTGGGAAATTGTTCGGTAAGAAAATTGTTTGCGTTAAGTAAATACTATAAGACAAGCGTAGACGATATATTTAAACAACTAAACTAAGAGAGGTAAGTATGTGGAAAAAATACCCACTAAAAAACGGCAAAGTCATAAGCTATAACGATGAACAGCATATGTACTATGTTGATGACAAAAAAGTAGCTTCTGTTACAGGGATCTGTGGTAGAGGTGTACCGAAACCTAGTTTAACTAATTGGTTAGTTTATACTCCTTTAAAGGAAGCTAAAGACTTAATCAATCGTAAGCTAGATAATAACGAACCTTTAGATAGAGCAGAACTTGAAAGAATTTTCAAAGTTGCTAAAGAAAAAACAAACAAGATTAAAGAGGACGCTGGTCTAGTTGGCTCAGTTGTTCACGGCCTTGTTGAAGATTTTCTTAAAGGTAAAAGCATTCCCGCTCAAAAAGATAAAGCAGTAGTAAATTGCTGGAACATCTTTTTTGAATGGTGGAATAAACAAGACTACACAGTAGTAGAATTAGAGAAAAAAATCTATTCTGCAAAGTATAACTATGCTGGTACTCTTGATCTTGTTGTAAAAGACAAGAAAGGAAAACTTGTTTTAATTGATATTAAGACAAGTAATCATATATCATTTGACTATCATTTGCAGTTAAATGCGTATACATATGCCTATGAGGAAGAAACTAAATCGAAAATACATTCATCTTATATTGTAAGACTTCCAAAAAAAGATGGAAATATTGAGATTAAAGAAATACCTCTAAGCAAAAAACTGTTTAATGCTTTCATTGGAGCAAAGTACATAACGGAAACAATGGAAAGTAGTAAACAATAACACTAACAAGGAGAATCTGATGGAATATAATAATAGACCACAGTACAACAACAACAAAAACTACCAAAAGAAAAGCTATAACAATAGCGGAAGCGGTAGTAATGGCGGAACAGCTAAACTTACAACAACAAAAAAAGATGGTTGTATTTTAGTTATTACTCTAAACAATCAAAACTTAGTTTTGAAAGGTTTTTGGGGTAAGAATAATGAATGGAAACTTTTCCCTTATTACGATAAGACTAAAGTAAATCCATCTTTTAATCAACCTAAGCCATCGTATCAGCCAAGACAAGAAATGGACGATGAACTCCCAGCACATATGCAAGAGTTCCAAAATAGTCCTGCACCTGATCCGACTGAATTTAATCCTGATCAATTAGAGGATTAATGTCTGACAAGGTTGTTTTAGCTAAATACATAGAACATAGGCCAACTGTATTTGATCCACATCAAATCTTAAGCTATTTAGATTTCTTAGACAAAAGATTAGTCAAAGCAGAAATAGAATATGATGAAGTGAAAGATCAAGTACAGGAAGTCTTTGATTATGTTGTAAACGAAAAAATGGAAAATTCTAAATTATCCATATCGTTGGCTAAAGTAAAATCTACTAATGACGAAAGGTATAAGAAAGTAAAATTGGAATTATCCAATAGAAAAAAATTATACTTGTTTGCTAAAGTAGAAGCTAAAAATGCACACAGTTATTGTGATCATTTAAAAACTAAATCTATTAATGAATTAGCAACTGAAAAGCTAACTAGAAACTAATAGTTGTGAGGGGGAGCAATCCCCCTTATTCAATGTCTTGTAATCTCATAATGACTTAGATCAGTATCTTTCCTTATCTGATGAAAAGTATAATCATACTTTAATAAACTCACATCAATTTGATCCCTAAAATATTTTACTGTCTTATCTACTTTTGGAAAATTTGGATAGGTATCTATAAAAGTTAATGTTGCGTAACTTCCAAAAGGATTGTCAGCCGTTTCAACTTGTAATTCTAAATATGTTACTACAAAATCTACTTTCATAGATTTTATATTACTATTTTCTCTTGATAATGTCAGCACCTTTAAGACCATAGATAGCACTGACTACTCCTATGAATAATGCTTGATACCAAAAAGGCATATTGTTAAATTTGTCAAAAAATAAATCTACCTTAGTCATAATTTCGGGATCTTCACTAAAGATAGACCATATTAATAACATCACAGGTGCAGAAACTAAAATTAATACGAATTCATCTTTCCACCCCTGTTGGTTATTTTTCATTACTGCTTGTTTGTATTCGATTTCCCCATTAGCCATTTTTTCAAAGTGTAGTCTTTCAGCTTGTGATTCAAGCACCTTACTCTCTCTACGATTTTGATAAATTTTTGCTCCGAGTTTTACACCGCTAGTTAATAAATTAAACCACATCTTTATCTATAAACTCCTTTAGCATTTCTAAACAATGTATAGCTTTGTCTATATCTTGTTTTCTACCTTTTTTATCTTTGTTCTTCAACAAACATCTAGTTGTATATTTTATAACTTTAACTTGACAAGCATTTAACTTATTAGCCATACAATATTCAATAGGCTGTATTTTAAGCGATTTGTACCAGCTACCCGCCACTTGCTCGTTTAAAGGCTCAGACGCACTCTGCGTGGCTCTATGGCTCTTTAAAAGGGTGTTTTTTAGCTTTGTGTCTTTCATAATAGTTTTCCAATCCATTTTCCGTTTTTATCTTTAATAAAGGGTTCAATAATTGGTAGCCCATTTTTTATAACTGAACAACCGATTATCGGTCTAGCTTTCTGCACTTTATTGTATCGAAAGGCAAGAGATTTATTATCAATCATACAACCTACTTGTAGGCCAAAATACAATCCTAAGCTGTTGCCATAATACCTTACTCCCATTGACGAATGGTAATGCCCTTGTACACAACTCATACCCATTGATTGTGCTAATTTTAATACATCGGCTGTCTTGCCGTGACAGAAATAAACTTTTCCTAAAGGTGTATCTATCGTTAAATCATCGTGCCATTTCCAACCTTTTCCAACTTGTAAAAATTCATTATATTTTCTTATGTAGGCTTTTGGTATTCCGTGTTTCAATGCTCGTCTGTAAACTAAGCTACCGTGATTACTATCCATTAAATCCATTTGAGGAAATAGTTTTTCTAATTCTTTTATCATCGGTAAAGATATTTTCAGTTCATCACCAGCACTTGGAAGATCGGGATCTGAATCGTGAAATGACATTGCGTGTTTATCGACTTCATCGCCTATATGAATTATCTTATCAAAATTTTTATATTTTTTTTTTAGTTCTTTTAAGAAAGGCAATAGTTCTTTAACAGAATATGGTATGTGAGTATCAGAAATTATAAGTACAGATTTATAGATCATACAAGTTTTACTTGTACAACTAATTCGATAAAAAGTAAAGAAGCTGGGTTGCAACGACTACGACAACAGCACCTAACCCACAAATAATCCAATTTGTAATTGTGTCAAATCTGTGATCTAACTTGTCGTGAATTTTATCTATGTCTTGATGAATATGTTTAAGATGATTATTTTTTAAAACAGAAATATCTTTTTTTAATCCTGTAATGTGTCCGTAAAGTGAAACAATATGTTCGCCTGTTGTTTTCGGACTTCTAGCCATTACTTTCTCTTTCTCGGCTTGTATCTTTTTATTGCATTAGCGATAAATAGATTTTTTACAAAGCTAGTTTTCTTACCAAACTTTCTAGTAGCTTTAGCTTTTGCAGATTTATACGCTTTAGATTTTTTATTAAATGGTTTTGGTTTACCTAAACCTTTAGGTCTTTTCTTTTCCCATATCATTTTTTTTCTAGCCATTTTTATTTACCTACTTTTCTCATTGCTGACTTATGTGCTTGTGTAAAAGTTTTCCCTTTTTTTATAGAACTAGCCATATCTTTCATATGTTTCATAGAGTGATGTCTAGCGTGTTTACGCATAGTTTTTTTTTGTCTTGTATTTAATTGTTTAATAACACTTCTTATGGAACTAGCTTTAACCATAAACTATCTTTTCTTTTTTTTCTTTTTCTTTTTCTTCTTCTTTTTCATTCCGTAATTGTAAGCCATATCTACTCCTATATTAATTCATTAAAACTCCACCTGACCATTTTGCGTCAGGTAATCCGTTTGTATATGATTTTCCGTCAAAAGTTAAGACTTGTTTTCTATTGCTTCCCTCAGAAAAACTTGCGTGAATCCAACCTGAGTTTGGATCTTTTTCTTCCTCTTTCCAATACTCTAAAATAAGCTGGTCAAAATCTACGTTATTAGAAAGCCAAAGAGCGACAGCTAAATTAGAAACACCAGCTATCTCGAAATCGACGGCTTTTCCGAGAGTGTGCTGTGAAGTCTTTTTGCTTCCGATGGCTTCGCATAATTCTTCTGAACGATAGCCAGAGGTGATTATAATTGGTTTGTCAAACTTTGCTCTTACAGGCTCTAAGACACCATAACATAAATCTGTTAAGTTTTTTATTTCACCGCTACCCGCTTCGTTTTTTATACCACGACGAATTGCAGTGGAACTCTTGGTAAATTCTATAAGTTTAAAGTGTTTGGATAATTGCATTTTTTCCCCTATGGTTTAGTTGGAAATTCTACTGCCTTTACTTCTTCTTCTGTTGTTAGATCGTTTGTTATATCTTTTAAATCTTTTCTATATTTTTTCATTTCATCAGACATTGTATTATCTGATAAAGCTAAATAGTCTGTTTCTTTTAAAAGATTATTTCTTTTATTTCTTAAATCAGAAATTGCTCTATCAAATGCACCATTAGCCCAAGCTAATTCTTCTGCATCTCTTGCAGTTTCTTCTGCTTTTGTAAATTTTTTTCTTTCGCCATTAACTAATTTATATCTTGCCATAATTTATTCCTATGTTATTCCGTAAAGTTTTATAACTCCAGCTGATATAGTTCCTGAAGATGGATAAAATCTTATTCCTGTTATTGCTTGTGGGTCTTTACAGCTTCCAAAACCAGCTGTATAACTAGAATTTGCAGAACTATCCTGATAAGTACTTGAAAATTCTAAAAGTTTATGAAAAGTTGTTTCAGATGGATTATTTAAAAATACTCTAGAATTAAGATGTTCTACAGAAGCACCACCTACTGATAAACCTAATGTAATACCAACACCTGTATCTTGTGTAGCAACACCACCAACACTAGAAGAAGTTTGATTTCCATCTACTGAAAACTGACAATAAACACTAGCTGTTTCTATACTGCTATTAAAAACTCTTATATTAATATTTTGATCGTCTGTGCATTTCATACCTATAACGTCAAACATATATCTTTTATATGTGCTATCAATATTTGAAGTTATATCTACATTTGCTACTCCACTAGATACTGTTGTGGTAGAAAGTAAAACGTGAGTACCACCACCAGCGTCAGCAAAAGATAAAACTCCTGAGCCATTTGTTGTTAAAACTTGGTCTGCGTTTCCGTCATTGTTTGGAAAAGTTAAAGTGTATGAAGCACTTGCACTATGAGGTGGAGATTTTAATTTAATTCCGTGTGAGTTCTGTGAACAATTTAATTGTAAATAACCATCAGAAGTTCCATCACCTTTTACTTCTAATCCAGCACTTGAACTTGTAGATATTAAATTAACTTTATCTTTATCTACTGCGTCATTTGCTATTTTAGCTGTT
>VMHT01190031.1_pt1 | contig 15205 bp, 8 predicted proteins | sample 4693611 | NCBI WGS metagenome assembly VMHT01 (sample SAMN12280063, study PRJNA550983) | marine metagenome | isolation source: seawater sampled from same location over 5 years 0.02-0.2 micron viral filtrate | place: USA: collected off the coast of southern California halfway between the port... ... | reverse complement strand
CCACTTGACGTGCCTGCAACAAAATTAATATCAGCCGTGACGCCAAAAGCTGAACCGTTAGCGTTTTGAACGCGTAAACCCTGGAAACCAGAGAACTGCGTAGTAGAACTTACATTGCCCTCACTTTCAACATGAGCTGACGGCGACGTTGTTCCAATACCACAATTTCCAGTCGTCAATACATTCTGACTACCAAAGTTAGGGCTAATCTTTGTACCTGCAATAGCTGCACTGGCATTAACATCAGCGTTAACAATCGTACCGTCAGCAATCTTGGCAGACGTTACAGCACTATCAGCGATGTGTGCCGTATCAATAGACCCATCAACGTAATGTTCAGAGTCGATTGAATCATCAGCAATCTTTGCGTTAGTAACCGAATCGTTAACAAGCTTAGCTGTACTAACAGTGTTATCACTTGGCGTACCAATACCTACACTAGAACCAATGGTAATAAAGAAACCAGCAGCACCAGATGCAGGAGCAGCAGAGAAAATGATGTCAGCACCATTAAGTACGAAACCTTCAGAAGGTTGTAAAGTACCACTGTTAGGTTTCTGTACAACACCGTTAATGCTTACTAGAAGCTGCTGTGCGGTGATTGGAGCATTGCTAAGGGTAAACCTATAGGCAGAGCCGTTAAACGTCGCTGAGCCGCCACCAGTACCACTAGAGGAGCTAATAGTATTAATGAAGAAGTCACCAACAGCTTGTACTTCTTGCCACGCAGAGTTACCTGCATTACGTACAAGCATCTTGCTAGTGCCAGTGTTAAAGAACAAGTCACCAGCATCATTGTCAGTAGTCGGGTTAGACGAACCAATCCGATACCGTGCTTTGAAGTCGTTGATGTCAGAGCTGAGCTGACGTACGTCTTCGTTCTTTGCAACAACACGATGGAAGTCATACGTGTGTGCAGTGCTCGTGGCAATAACCAGGAGACCAATACCGTCATCAAGAGACGTGCTATTGAACCCAGATGGGAAGCCGTTAATAACAACAGCATCACTACCACCTGCACGTGTACCAGCACCTACACCACTGCTATTGACAGCAAGGCTGTTAGCGTTGGCAATACTAATAACTGTGCCAACTGGAGGTGCAGTTGCTGGGAAGCTGTCTTCATCAGCAATAGCTTCAAAACCACCAAGTGGATCAATACGTGCAGTAATACGCGAGTCAATCTCAGCAGCAGATGGGAACTGAATAGATGAAGTGAAGTCAGTACTTGAGGCTTTTAGTGTGTTGCCATCAAGCTGGTTAATCTCTGTAGCAGTAGCGGTAACACCATCAAGCGTGTTTAGCTCAGCAGTGGTAACCGTTGCACCATCAAGGATCTGTACTTCAGCTTGTGTAAGGTCAGCTAAAGCAGAAGCAGTGTTACCACCCATGGTGGCAAGCTCTACCAGTTCAGCGTCAGCTAGTTTGGCGTTAGTGATTGCACTGTCGGCAATCTTTGCTGTAGTGACGTTTGCATCAGCGATCTTTGCTGTAGTAACAGCAGCATCAGTAATTTCAGAAGTACCAATGGCACCATTAGATGCAGCAGTGATCCGGCCTTGTGCATCAACAGTAATGTCAGTAGCAGTGTAGCTACCAGCAGTTACAGCAGTGTTTGCGAGTTTGGCAGGAGTAACAGCATCATCAGCAATCTTGGCTGTCGTGACTTGTGCATCAGCAATATGAGCAGTGTCGATAGAACCATCAACGTAGTGCTCAGAGTTAATGCTGTTGTCAGCAATCTTTGTACCGTTTACAGCATCGGCTGCAATCTTTGCAGTTGTAACACTACTATCTACTAACTGAGCAGTGGTAATAGAAAGGTTTGCAAACTTTGCAGTAGTTACAGCACCATCACGAAGTTTAGCTGTGGTAACAGCTTCGTCAGCAATGTTGTCAGTGCTAGCCTTTTCTTGATCAGCATACAGAAGCTGATCTAGGTTTTCATTTAGCTCACCAGCCTTAAGGGCAGAGCCCGAAGAAAAGACAAATCGGGCTGCATCTACATCAGTATCACGGAAGATACGAATGGCTACTCCATTAGCAGGAGCAGTAGTAAATGAAATGGTTGAAGCGTTAGCAAACGTGTATGCAGTTGTAGCAACATGATCAAGTGTTACCTTGACATCTGCTTCTTTTAAATATGTAAATGTGACAGAGTAATTAGTAGTGGATCCATTACCTGTATAAGAATGTTCAGTTGTTAGTGTAGTTGCCATTACTTGTAAATACCGAGTACTTGATTAACTAGAGTTGTATCACCGCGTTCAGTGGATTCCTCAATCATCTGTTGTCGCGTTTGTTGCATACGCACTTCTTCAGCATCAGTCATAGCGGCTTCTGCTTGTCTACGTGCACGCATCAACGCAGTGTTGATTCGATTGTGGATGTTTTGCCACCTACGGTGATCAATATACGTACCTGTAGAAGCTTGTGCTTCACGATATGACTTAACGAAATTCTTGCTTTCATTCATGATTTGAGTCAAGTCACTTGCAAATCGACCTTGTGTACCCATGAGTTCATACAGTTCTGCACGTTGTGCAGGTGTGTACTCAACACCACGACCATTGGTCATCATTGACGGACGAGAATCAAACTCAATATCAACAAGGAACTTTTCTTGATCAGTCTGACCGCCGTAAGCCTTCCAAGGACTCATGGCATTCCAAATACGATGGAAGAAGCTAGAAGGTTCGTTGACCTTTTTACCTGTGATCCAACTGTATTGAACTGCTAAATCACCTTTAGCAATGGGGTTACGGTTAGCAATTAGGTGGTAAACATCTTGCTCAACAACACGTAGTTCAGGGTGCATGACACGTGCCATCTCATTCCGTAAACCAGAAAGAGGAACAGCAGAGCTACCGAAGCTTGCAACCCAACGTGAACCCTGAGCAGCGTTGCCAGAGGTGATGTCGAACAAGGGCTCAAGGCCAGACATGAACGACTTGTTGGTCAAGTGTGCACTCAGCAAGAAGCCAAGGCGGTTAAAGGTAGTCTCAAGATCACCTTCATCAAGGGAACCGAAGTTATCCATGACATCAGCAGTGACAGACAACCAGTCAGTGATTGCACCTAAGTTTTCGTAGCTGTACCAGTTACCGTCATTACCCATGTAGGTAAGAGGTTTCCAGTTAGCTTCACGGCGAACAGAGTTCGTTTGAGTGTCGAAGTGACCTGATCCACGAATACGTCCATTGACAAACATGGTTCCAGCAGCAAGAACCGCCAGGGTGCCGATAGCCTTACGTCCACGGATCTCTGCACGCAACGTGTCAAAACGTTGATGCTTAAATTCATCGACAGGGATCTTCTTATTCTTTAGGATCGTGTCAATCTCAGCTTCAGTAAAAGAACGACGAGGTTTATACGCAATGTTGTTGTAGTCACGAACAAACAAGCTGAACGGACTATGAGTATCGGTAAACCGCATCACATTCAAAGATGTCTTGGGGAACATCAAGAACGGTTTCAGACCTGGAGCACGAGCCAAGAGGTTACTTAAGGTATTAATAGCCTCTGATTCCATATTCATTGCAATCTCACTGGAGGCCATACGTACAGCCTCATCAGTTACCTTGCCTGTCTTATCAAACATCTTTCCATACACATCCTTACGGATAGCCTGTGCACCAGCTTCGTCAAAAGCCTTAGTACCATTTAAGGTGACCCGATCAAAGGCCATGCCACGGGCTTCAATGTTGGCAATAACAGAGTTAGTAAATCCGTCAAATGCAGCCATGCTGTTCATACCGAACTTAAGAACTGGATGATTAGCCAAGTCATTCAATGCCTCAATGTGGTGATACATCGCCTTTGGACCAAGCTCACCGTTCTTTTCGGCACCATCAGCAAAGGTTTTGTACAACTCCAGGGCATCATCGTTCTTACGTTGGAAGTCACTTTTGTAAAGCCACTCCACCTGGTCCGGGTTTTGGGAAGCACGACGGAACACTTGTCCCATGTACTTACCTGCCTGAGCAAAGGTCTCACCAATAGCTTGGTATTGATACAAACCGCGTCGTATTGTCGCCGTATCACCCTGACTTAGTGCACCTACAAAGGTTGAAAGAGGACGTTCTACAAGTAGGACTGCGTTACTAGCACCTGCTTTTAAAGGTGTAGAGACAGCAGACAACACAGAGTTATAGATATTTGCCCATACACCCTGCATAACAAGGGATTGTTGTTGAGGGTTGGCATCAAGAAATGCTTTGCTCAGCGTGCCACTGCTATTACGTATGTACTCATTGAGTTGCTGAACAGTACGGACTTTTCCATCCGTCAGCTCATAGGCCAGCATCAATGAATCATACATTTGAGGACGTTCTTTATTGACGGCATTGAGGGAACTTAGAACCTCATTAACTTCTTCAGTGATTTTATTGAAGCGTTTAAGAGTTTCCTCTCGCAGTTCGTCAACAGTTTTCACTGTTTCTTTTGCTCCCCTTTTGCCAAAGCCTTCCTTAGCCATGTTCAGTATGCCGAGACCACGGCCTGATACATAACTACGTTGGCCTTTCTGAATCATCAGATAAGCAAGCCGATCCAGTATCTGTTCTTGAGCAGCTTGGACAGCAGCAGTACCTTCCATCAGACGTACACCTTCAGCCATATCAGAAACCTGACCAGCAAAAGATGTATCGACGTAGGCTTGTGCCTTCATCAAATCCATGTTGGCAAAGTCATTCATGTATTGCTTAATGGTCTTCATCACACCGCGATAACCAGTAGCACTAAGGACATCCACACCTTCCAGACGATCAGTCTTAAAGGCATCCAACGTCCGTTTTAGCTCAGGCACTGACTTGCCATACAGGTCAGCAGCTAATCGTTCACCAGCGTCATCAATATCTTTAAATATGATTGGACCATCAGCAGTGTCGTAACCGTATTTGCCAGCTTTCTTTAGTTCGTCAGCTAGGTTACGCATCGCTTGGTATCCATTCTCACCACCTGAGATAGCCCATTTCAATGTGCCGTCAGTCATGACACTGCCTAAACGTCCATAGCTACTGTCAAGGTTCTTCTCGATACGTACCAGTTGAACACTGGCATCGACAATCCCCATATCATCACCAGAACGTAAGCCAGACTCTTCGTACCCATACATGTCATGTATACCCTTTTGAGGTGTTGGGTTCAAAGCGTCGTAGTTATTGGCAAAGTTATATCCACCTAGATCATCTAAAGCTGTTTGGCGTTTAACAACTGACTTAAGAATCGCATCTTCAATTGGATCATCAGAGACCGTACTAAGGTCCAGGTTGTCGTTAAAATATTTAGTAGCAAGTTCATCTTCTGGAACCCATTTAGTAGCTTCCTTAACACCCTTACCTGCACGCAGGAACTTTGCAGCACCCAGCATGACATCGCTAATCAATCCAATACCAATGCCTTCATTCCTGTTTTTAGAACGAACGACATCAGGGTGATCATCATCAAGGGTTGCCCAATCAGGCGGGAAAATGCCAAACAGGTTTTCGTTTTCTGGTGTATTTAATAGTTCACGTATCGTTGCTTGAGCATTAGGATCTTTCCCCTGTTGCTCAGAGATGGTATCGACAAGTGCACCAGATCCAGCAGCAAGGCCGGACTTAGCAAAGTACTGAAAGAACTTATCTTGACCAAGTGCAGACAAGTGTTTTAGTAACTTGGCTCCCTTACCAGCCTTTGAGGCTGCTGTTACTTTTGCTGCTGCTGCCGTACCTGCTGCATTACCAAAGAAGGTAAGTGCAACAGTTGGTCCGACAATAGAAGTAATTTCTCTAAGGGTTTGTAGACCTCTGTCGTTAAACTCAGGGATCTTAGGAAGTTCGACGCCGGGGATTAGGTTGATTGCGTCAACACCAAAATCGACAATTGCAGTAGGAACACTGAGGATAGTTTCAGCAGTAGTGCGGGCGGCGTCACCAGCATCGTATCCCTCTTGATAAGGCATACTCTGATCTTTCTGTCCCTCTTCTTCTTCTTCTTCTTTTTGTGGTTGCTCTGCCGTAGCAGTAGGTTCAGGTTGTGGTTGTTGTGGAGCAGCTTCAGCAGATGGTTCCGCTTGCGGTACATCTGGTTCGTCTTGAGGCTGTGCTCCAATGGAGGTTTGAATACCTTCTAAAACTTTGTCTAGTTCTTCTTCATCCAAACCACCAACCTGACCACTCATGTATTGATCGAGTTGGCTCATTAGTTGACTCGCATTGAGGGTCTAATAATCGATGGATCATTTAAGGCAGTAGAGCCGTAGCCATACTTAGTTGCCTTTGCAATAATCCCTGGATAGTAGTTTTTGTTTTCGTCAGTAGCGCCAACACCATATTGTTGGATAGTTCCTGGTCCAGCGTTGTAGGCATAAATAGCCGTCTTAAGATCGAACCCATATGTATCCATGAGGTGTCGCAAATACTTTGCAGCTCCAGGGATAGCAGATTCAGGATCCAACGGATTAACACCCATTTCCGCGGCAGTACCTGGCATAAACTGAGCAATACCCAGTGCTCCAGCAGAGCTTTTAGTTGTGCCGTTGATAATCTCAGGTCGGTAAGCGCTTTCTTGTTCTAGTAGTGCAGCTAAGATTCCGACAGGAATGTCATACTCTTCTGCTGCTTTTTGAATAGTTGGTCCGTAACCACCTTTCACCATTGAAGGTTCAAACTGTCTAAGCTGCGAAAGTCCACGTTGTGTACGTTGTGCAGTTTGGAAGTTATTAATTAAACCCTTAGCTTCAGGGCTAAGTGTATTGTCAATCAATTCAAGTGAAGGAGGCATTGTCATAGGGGGTAAATCCAATGCTTCTCTTGCTCGTTTTAAAACTTCGCTTGGAGTCAGGCCAGTGAGTTCCGCAGCTTTGCGGATGATTCCAGGCATTTTGAAATCTTTCTCCAGCATGTCCTTATCCATTTGAAGGAACTCTTCTCTCGTTAATATCGTCCCAGGCTTGTTAAGAAACACGATACCTTCAGTTTTAAAACCTTGGGTAACATGTGCTAGCCGTGCTCTTGCTTGTGCATTTTTCTCAGGGCTAGTTTGTGCAGCTAAGGTGCTTCGATAGTTAACAAAACCAGGTGGCCTCGTAGGATCAGAAGTATCACTACTGAAATAGAAAGGACTTTCTGGGTCCTTACGACCAGCCACAAACATTGCTTGTGTCTCAGCCAGTGCTTGTTGTACAAGCGAGCCTGGTGCTGATTGACCATCGTCATTTGCAATCAGTTCAGCAAGACGTCGATCAAACTCACCTTGGAGTTTGTGGACGATCATTACACTTTCAAAACCACGCTTTCCATCAACAGTTGCAGATAGATTAGGAGTAGTTTCAACTAGCTCTTGCAGGGCTTTGTGCTGTGTTGTGATGTCACCCTTCTGTTGCTTCTCAATTGCTTGTGCAACTTTGAGCCACTTCTGATGTACCTCTTGTGAAGGGACAGCTAAGACATCGTCAACAGTAAGTGTGCCAATAGCAGCCATATTTTCAAACAAAGCATTTGCTTCACGTGCAGTCTTTGCAGATGCAGTGTTTTTAAGCAGGGCGTTAAGCCGAGGGTCTTCAACACCACCGTGCTTACGGACTTGTTCTTGGATAGCTTCGATGTCAGCTTTGCTTGGTACGAGACCGTCTTGACTTACTTTGTTGACGTACTCATCCGCCAAGACTTTCGCCTCAGCTTGTTGCTGTTCACGTATCTCCTGTGCGTTTTGACGTTCTTCAGATGAAAGCTCTTGATCTAGGTTTTCAAAAGCAGTCGGTTTCATCTCACCGTATGTCCTGCCATTCATACCAGGCATTGGCTGGTTTTTAATAGCCTCTAGCTGCTCAGCACTAATAGTGCCAGCTTGGAACATCTTCTTCAGATGACCGATAGCTTTATCAAATCCACGTGCATTTCCAAGTACTTTGCCTTTCTCATCAACAGAAGTAGCGAAAGTATTCTGAAGTGCACCGAAGTTCATGTCATCTTCAAAGAGACTGGTTGCCTCTGTAGTTCGTTGGAAGTTGTCATTCTGAGTATCTAACTCAGCACCTTCCTTCATGAACTTTGCATGAACTTTCATCTGTGCAGGGTACAGAACCTCGCCAAGCATGTTGTCGCTAAACCCAAGCAAACCAAACTCCGCCATGAAGGCTGAGCGGGCTTGTGAGATAGCTGCACCACGACTGGCTTGATCAGTAATGTCTGCGTCTTGAAGCTGCTTAGGAAGCCAAGACTCGTAGTACTTATTAGCCATAGCAAGCTGAATCTTTGCTTGCCTAATTTCACGCCAACCAGACAGGTCACGTATCTGACGTGCTACCTCATTGTTTCCTGTACCGATGTAAGCCTCAGCACCCATATTTTCAGTTTGACTGTTGAGGTTCTGCATGTCTTGCAAGTCAGACTTGAAGATGCCGCTTACATAACCTTCAGGATCAGCTAGGTATTTATTATATTCCTCAAGCTCCATCTTCTGGGTTTCTTTTTCTCGAAACTTCTTTTCACGTTCAAAGACAAACTTTGCAGTTTGCTCACCGAATTGGGAGAGAGCTTGAAAGCTTTTACCTAGTTCACTAGCTCGTTGCTTATCAACCACATACTGGTCTTGAGCGTTTTGCTTCTCTGACTGCCTAAGTGCTTCTAGGTTTTCATTGATGTATGGAGTAATGCTCGGCACCTCGGCAGGTGCAAAGCCTTCTTCTTTTGCGAAGGATTGAAATTCAGCCATTATTATTTCTCCCAAGGCATATCGCCGTCATTTAGAGTTGCGTATTGATCCAACCCAGTCGCGACACCACCTGCAATAGTGCCTAATGCACCAAGGTTTGCTGCTGTCATATCAGTATTAGGTTTAACCGGTGGTAAACCAGGTTGAGGTTTGAACATCACAGGTGCAACAGTTTTCCTGTTAGCACTCTTAAGTTGTTGCCTAATATTGGCAACATCATTGTCATAGCTTTCACCAGCTCTAACTAGGTTGGATGCAAGTAAGGCTTGTGATCTACCGAAAGCAGCCATATCTCTGGCAGCTAATCGATCAGCAGTTTTACCAGAGCCATAGTATTTAGATTTCTCCGCTATCTTTACAAAGTCATTTTGAAGACTCACAGAAGCCTGGTTGTATAGATCATTTAGTTGAGTTTGCTCAGCAGCAAATCCACGGCTAGCTGCCATAAAGTTCTCATCTAGCTGTTCGTTAGCTTCAGATACTTTCTGACCGTACATAGCACGGCTACGATCCCACTCAATCTCTCTTATCTTTAACTGTCGCTTGTAGTTATTGACTGAGGCTGTCTTCTCGGCTGAAGCACCAGCAAGACCACCAGCAGTACTAAGCGCTGTTGACGCCGCAGTCAGCATCAAAGTTGGTTCGCACACGGCAAAATTCTATAAAGGTTAAGTTATTTGGACCATGAGTTACTTCACGAAGAAACTTGAATCCTAGAAATCGAAGAAGCTTTAGATGAACTTCATTGCGTTTGTCGCAAATGTTCCACAGCATCTTCTCTGGTCTACTTTCAATAAGACGTTTACATTCACGTGCAAAGGTCTTTGGATAGTTGTTTATTTCAGGAGTGCATAGCATCCAGATCCCGTTCTCGGGACCTACTCCTCCAGCAGCACCCCATTTACCGTTAGGCATCATGAAGGCTGCTGAGTAACCACTAGAAGCGCCTCCAAGGAGAGCAAGCAGAGGGTTGTGACCATGTCCCTCCGTACACTCTCTATGGTCTTCAGGGCGTAAATTAGAGGCCACATGTATAGCGACCTCTTTAGTTAGTGGATAAATGTACTTAGACATTCTTGTAGTATTTGGGTGAATAATCACCTTCCCAAGTCAAAGAGATAAGTGTTGCGGGAAGAGGTGAATTAGATTTGATTGATAAGCTAAAGTTATCATTCTTTTCGTACACAGGTACAGTGCCGGTGAACTCATCTTCCACTTGTACATCAGCAATTAAGTACTGGTTATATGTACTTGAAGTGAAGTCATCTACATAATCAACCTTACCAGTTCTTTTCACAGTTGTTTCATACTGACCAAGACGACCAAACGAAGGCTTAATGCGATGAACAACTAGGCTTCCCCGCTCTTCGTTAACAGTACGTTCGCCAGCAACCTTCTGCACAAAGAACCTAGGGAAGTCAATCTGCATCGTGTACGCATACCCAAAGGTCAAAGAGGTCTCGTTACCGGGCACGGTCACAGTTGTACCGCTAGAGGGAACATCAACATCAAGGACGATGAGACCGTCAACACCAGGCTTGACAGCTACCAGGTTCACAGACTTATCGGCAATACTACTAATCCAGCTCAAGTTAAAGGTGGTCTGCTTTGTGGTGCTGTTGTAACTACCACCAGTAGCAGCAACGTAGTTGTCCAGATGGACTATGTACTCCTCACTATTCTCAGTAAACGTAGCGTCGTCATCTCTGATCAGGTTGATCTTCTGTAAAAAGTTCTGATCATCGACAAAGATATACGTGTCATTCACACAGCAGTGATAGATAACAGGTCGTGTGAGTTTCCAGCGGAACCAGGACGACTGGATCTGTTTGTCAGCCACGTTGAAGTACTTGTATCCAAATACCTCAGCACTGTTCTTCTTACCAAAGAAGATAGTGGTGTTCTCACGTGAATCAGCAAGTAGGTCAATATCTTTACTCAATGCAGTTGAAACAACTTTGCTTAACTCATTAACGTTTGGCTCACCCTCACGTGCCACGTTTGACATGACAAAGAATCGAGAATGAGCACCTGCATTATCTAAGAAGCCAGCCACAGTTCCAAGAGAGAACGGTGGTACAGCAGTGTTGTAGTTGTAAGTACTGATGCTGCTAAGACGTGCAGTATCAGGGTTTAAAATATCTGAGTCTGTAGCTAACAAGAACTGTTGGTTCGCTGCAAATACAATTAGACCAGTGTTTACTTCAAGAGCATCAAATAAGATAGCAGGATACTTAGAAGAACAACTAATGTCGATGGGGTCAGTGCCTGAAACTGTGAGAGCAGTATTGACAAAGAAGTTCCCCAGGTCACCTGGTTGGGATAGAATGACGTTCTCATCACTTAAGAAAGCAAGTCGGTTACGGAAGAACAGAACTTTGTTTATCGTCTTTCCGATATAACTAGGCTCAGGGTTTGTATTGGTATCACCAACAGTGCGCTTTGCATAATCGAAACGCTTGACAATGAATTGACCATTGCCTTGACGTTGGATTACGGGAGGTACTGTCAAAGGATTGATGGTGTCTGCAATCCCAGGCTCAGCACATTCAACCCAACTACCAGGACCAGATCCACCACCGTTGCCCTCAAAGCGCAAGTAGTAGTCGTCATCGGCAGAGCTGCTGTTAGACACCTTGACGATGTATCCGTGCTTGCACTGAAACGGCAAACCAGTCACGTCGTTCACCTGATCGGTGATGACGGACATTAGGTCAGTGTTTTGTGCTTCGACAGTGAAGTTGACTGTGTTGCTGTAGAAGTAAATCCCGTTACCAATAACCTCAAAGTTGATGTTGGTTCCAGATAGCTCAGAGGTGATACCACCAAGGATGCTGTCAGGAGTGACATTGGTCTGCTGGTCAAATGGTGTCGGGTCAGGACGTACAGCTTTGATTGATGCACGTACTTGGACGGTTTCAATCTTGTCAACATTGATCGGATAGTCCTTACCTTCCAACGTCACAGTGCCTGCACTACCAACAGTCCAGCCTTCTCCACCGTGAAGCAGGTCAAGCCTATGGCTATAGGTACAGGTGTAATCAGCAGCTTCAGGTGACTCATCGTTGTGACCAGGAGTAGGACCCTGTTGCCCTGTTACCGTGAGTCGAAACACAAGGTTGGTTGCACTACCTTGATTCTTAGTAAATACTTTCGTACCTACAAAAGGACAGTGACCAGTGTTACCACCAAAGGTTGAGTAACCCTCACCAGTTGGGTTTGCAGCTACCTGAGTTGCAGTACGAATAGTAGTAGTAGAACTTGATGTCGGGTTATGGATGTTGAGACCATATTGACGACCGTTCTGTGTACGCTTCAGCTCAATAAAAGCTGAGTAAGTGTGAGGTTTTTCGTCAGTCTTTGATACGGATGTTGGCTGCATAGCAGCAGTCACATTCCGATTGACAACAAAGGTACTGTCATTGATGGTCGTGAACTGTAAGGTTTCAGTTCCAATAGTGCCGTTAGATAGGTAGCTCTGTAGGTTCGATTGCTGACCACTTTCGTAGTTAACAGTGATGGCATTGCCGGTATCGGCATCCCACATATTCACTGCACCGTTGGTCTGCACCTGGCCGATATAACTACCTTCGGTTTCATCTCTGTAGTAGTGGAACCACACACCTGTAGACGTCGCACCAGATAGTGCTGACGTACCTACACGCATAGCTCCAGGCCGTTTGTACAAGCCTTTGTTCAGATCAGGTATGCAGTTCAATGCATCTTTAACTTGACCCTGACCCATCTGGCTATCAGGCACCCTAGAGATACCACCAAAGAAGTTAGGAATAGTTTGAGTAATACTTGGCATCAGCGACGCAATCCACGGAATGGTTCATAGGCTTGGTAGCCCTGGTCATGTCCCATGCCGAGGAAGTTATGGTCACCCTGATTGCACTCGTACTCAGTGACGATTGCGCGGGCATAGCCTTCCTGCTGGCCTAGGAGTTGGACAAGCGTCGGGTTCGACACAAGCTGCGTAGCTGCACGGACAGAAGCCTTAGCAACAATCAGACGCTTGAAAGGTTGAGGTAGATCTGCAAATGGAAATAACCACACGACGTTCATGTCAAGTGGTTTGTCAAACTCATATGTATGGTTGACTTTGTTGTAGAGCTTGCCGTCACGTTTGACGACATCAGTACTCCGAAATACTTCTTCCTTACACACATCCATACGTAGGATGTTGCTAGGAATACTGATGTTCTTGTTAGTGTCAGGTGTGAATGGGTAGTGGTCTTCACGGTTGTAGACCCAACCCTCACTCTGCACTTCAACGTTGCTTTCCTTGAGGAGGTTGTAGATGAACTCAATTTCAGGATTAGTGAAGTTGAGGTTAGTTACTGGAGACTGACCGATACTCCCCAAGATTGAATTTACTGCGGATAGTTCGGTATCGAGATCAATAGTAGTAGGAGTAGTCATAGTTAAAAAAAAGGGCTCCCGAAGGAACCCTTGTATGAAATAAATATCAGAATGCAGAAGGTGCAGTAGCGCCTACATACAGCTCAACGGCTGCGGCAGGGTTCAGGTAGTCAGCGCCCATAGCCAAACGGCCAAGGATCACGTCGCCCTGATACACAACAGACACGTCGCCGGAGGTCACCTGGACCTGTGGTCCGATGGTTTCGACAACAGCAGCGGCTTCCTTCTGGAAGATGAGTCCGCAAGACTTAGCGCCTAACTCGGCGGTAGTACCGTAATCGTTGTTGATACCAGCAGTAGCGCCAGAGGCGTTTTCGGTAGCAACTCCGATGAAGTCACCAGTGTTACCAGGATCAGTGACACCAGAGGTGCCGCCGTACTTGGTGCCGTACTTGCCCAGGAACGGGATGTTCATGGACTTGTAGATCTTGATGCCAGCGATCTCAACGATGCCCTGGCCGCTTTGACGAGAGGAGCCCTGCTCGTCACGGTTGATCAAACCGTTCTCACCAACTTGTTGGATCAACGCATAATATTGTCTAGGATTTAAGACCCCGACCCTGCCGTCCTGACTGATGCCCTTCTCGTCCATCGCAGCAGCGGCGTCGTAGAAGGAATCAACAAGAGCGGTTGCAGAGTATGCATCGGACTCGTTGGTAGAAGCACCAACGCGGACCTGAGTACCACCGGGTTCAACAAAGTTGGACTTAGTGATTGGTGATGCAGCACGTGCGCCACGGGTGACAGCACGGAAGATCAGACGGTCATACTTCTCAGCAAGTGCATAGCCGATCTTCTTAGAGATCTCGCCACGCAGCTCGTAGTGAGCAAGAGTTTCGTCAAGCTCGTACACGAAGGCAGAGCTGATCAGAAGGTCATCAACAGTGATGGTCTTCTCGGCCACTGGAGGTGCACCATCGCCGTTGCCAAGGATGGCGTTACCAGGCGTGTGGTACTCAGCCGTGGTGCGACCGGTGTAGATGAACTGCAAAGACTTGCCGTTCTTAAGTGTACGCTTCATAACGAGATCGCGAGCGATAGCGTTATTCTCGAAGCCTTTGAACATTTCTCCACTGAACAACTTCAGATAGAGAGCGCGGGCGTCTCCCGCTGCGTTAGATTGACCAGGCCGTGTAAGGTTAGTGGTCAATGTAGAACTTTGATGTGCCATTTTTTAGCAGTTTTAAAATAGAGTATTGATTGAATCTTCGTACGTACAAATAGTTTTGTGGTCTTTTCCCACCGTCATGACGGCAAAGGGTATCCGGCTTACCGGGCCAATGCCAATTGCTAAGGGAGGATTTGCACCTCCCAATTACAGAACTACTTAGCGACTTTTAAGGTAAGCCACACCGCGGTAGACAAGCTTCTGCTGTTTTGCAGCTTGAGCTTGCTCACGCACACGCTGACGTAATTCAACGTTTGGCATAATATCCTCCATAAGAGAACTGAGGGACCCCGTTCCATGTCACCTCATGTCATGCGTCGTTTACCGAGATTGGTATCTTGTCCTGATCGACGGTATTCGATGAACGGACTTTTTAATTAACCAATAGATGGTGCAGTCAGTGCTACCTCAGTGGTAGATGCTGCTGCCAGATCAAGTGGGAAGTTGTGTGCATTACGTTCATGCATTACTTCCATTCCTAAGCCAGCCCGGTTAAGGATGTCAGCCCAGGTATTAATGACATGTCCGCCATGAACGATTGACTGATTGAAGTTGAACCCATTGAGATTGAATGCCATTGTGGAAACACCCAAAGCGGTAAACCAAATCCCAACAACGGGCCAAGCAGCAAGAAAGAAGTGAAGGCTGCGAGAATTATTGAAAGAAGCATATTGAAAGATCAACCGACCAAAGTATCCGTGAGCAGCGACAATATTATATGTCTCTTCTTCCTGTCCAAATTTATACCCATAGTTCTGAGATACATTCTCGGTCGTCTCCCTAACCAGGGAACTGGTGACAAGAGAACCATGCATAGCGCTGAACAAAGCCCCACCAAATACGCCGGCAACACCAAGCATATGAAAAGGATGCATAAGAATATTGTGTTCAGCCTGGAAGACCAACATGTAGTTG
>VMHT01136955.1_pt1 | contig 15205 bp, 3 predicted proteins | sample 4693611 | NCBI WGS metagenome assembly VMHT01 (sample SAMN12280063, study PRJNA550983) | marine metagenome | isolation source: seawater sampled from same location over 5 years 0.02-0.2 micron viral filtrate | place: USA: collected off the coast of southern California halfway between the port... ... | reverse complement strand
TGATGGAGGATCTTGATTCCAAGTAGAAGAGTACTCAAGAGGATTTGGCAGTCCAACAAAAGAATAGTAGGAATTGTTGGCATTAGCAATTCCTGCAACAAAATTCTTTGCGTTTAATATTCTAATCTGATCAGTTATGATTGCAGCCATTTTTATAGACTTTTTCCTTTATTTATTAGGTGTAATTAGTAGATTTTTTGAATCTAACATATCTAGTTCTAACTAGTTTTGTGGAAGTTGATATACCACTATTACCATCTGATCCAATACCGGACATAGTTTGTGCCGGATATGCCAGATTTTTACTTCTTCCACTCAAAACAACTTTACCCCAGGAGAAGTTTCCGATAAATGATGCAGTTGTTATACCAATGGTTACTCCTGCCCCTGTTGGATGACTTGTAGTATTAACAGTAACTCTTGTAACTTGAGTTGAAACTCCAGCGATACTCTTGCTTACATACTGAACAGAATTTGCTACGTAAACTCCATCCAAATTATCTTTAGTTATTCCTACAATAGTAGAATTATCATTAGATAAAGATGTGATACTCGTGCTAGCAGATCCAATATTTGATCCACTAATTGTAAAGTAATCACCTGCAGATAATCCACTAAGAGTAACAGCAGTACCAACGATATTTACATCTCTAAGTTTAGAATTATATGGAATATGTAAATCAAAGATCAATTGAGTTGTTGCAGCACCTACAAATTGTGTTCCAAATCCAACTATAATACCAGAGTCGCCGGTATACGTATCAACATTATTTTCCTCAGTTGTATATGTCGGTTCGCCAATGATTACTGATGGAGGATCAGTGTATCCCATACCACCATTAGTAACAATGATTTGTGAAACTGTTCCCTCAGAATTAATTGTCGCGGAAGCAATTGCCGTACTTGTTGCTCCCACTCCAACACCTGTTGTGCTTGCTATACTTACGCCAGGAGTTGTGGAATAACCAACACCGCCGTTAGTTATAGTTACTGAACTAATTGTGCCTCCAGTGGAAACTACTGCGGTTGCAGAAGCTCCTACTGTAACATGCGTTGGAATGATAGTAACTTTCTTTTGAATACCCGCACGTATATTAAGATCAGGATGTTCAATTACGTTATCAAATAGTGGTCTTAATCTATCAACATATATTAAAGTAATTCCTATTCCTACGGGACTTATAATATTAGCAACAGGACTAATTATAGGTTCATAAATCTCTCTATCTTTTGTCACCTCGCGACCATTAATCAATTTGTCTTCAGTTTGTCTGCACCAAGTAATAGGTCTCTCTAATTCTTGATCATCAGTTAATCCTGGACCAAAATATGGATTTGTTTTAACTGCATCAATAGAAACAGTAGTATTTACGGTTCTAACATTTTGTTGTAAGGTTTGGTTTTGATTTCTCTCTTGATCAAAGTTTAAAGTTACTTCGTCACCAAGTTTAAGTGTCTCAATTACTTCTCTATCAATGACATCCAGATCATCCCCACTTCCTTTATAAAAAATAATTTTAATATCATCACCAACTCTAGGTGGTTCTGAAAATATAATTCTTGAACCACCTGGGAACCTATAAGAATCACCGGGAACTTGAAGAATATTATTAATGAATACGATAAGAACTTGGTCAAGATCAATTTTTGATCCTTTCTTCTTATTAATTGAAACCAAGTTACCAGCTTTAATAAGTGGGAAATCTAATCTCTTCCCATCAGGGTATTCACTTATATCATCAAAATTGTCTAAAACACCAACAGACCATCCAGTAAATTCATCATAATGAACTTTATCGATGATAATTTGAAACTCGTCTCCACTGAATTGAGATGTGGTGAGTATTCCAGTTTGACCTCCAGTAGGAATAGTTAATATTTCTCCCTGTTCGTACCCATATCCAGTATTCTTTAATTTAAAACTAATAACACTTGATCCTTGCCCAACAACAATATCAGCAACAGCACCAATACCGCTACCAATTCCGGTTGATGCAGCACTATATGTTAGAGCAATTCCAGAGTAAGATAGAGGTTCATCAATAACAACAAATGGCGGATTTGTATGAGTATACCCAACTCCAGGATTAGTAATTGCTATACTTACAATATTGCCATCATTGTTAATAACAGCTGTTCCTATGGATACAAAATTACCGTTTCCTAGAGATGAAGTTCCTACACTAACATTAACGGTTTGAACTCCAACTCTATAACCAGATCCACTACTTCCTATAGAAACGGAGGAGATTGTCCCTACCCCAGATACAATCGCAGTTCCACCTGCGCCAATAAGAGGTTGATAACCAAATCCTGTAGTTGATCCCACAGAAAGGATCATACCGCCTCGTGGTAACGTAGATATTCCAACATCATTCCTTAAATCTCTAGCAGTTCCAACAAACGAAACAGTAGTTATACCGGATGATTCAATTAATTCATAATTATTTTCATTTCCGACTGTTTGGAATATATCATTTACTAAAGCGAGTATTCCCTCATTAGATATTCCGGCAATATTCGTGTTTTGAGATTTTATAGTAAAGTTATTCTTTACTCCATCAAACTGTTTTGATATGTCATCAATAACCACATTTCTGTAATATGGTTCATTTGAACTTTGGGGAACACCACTTCTTGTGAATACTCTTCCTTGGAAACTACTCTGAGCATCACCAGTCGTTGCCGCATTTCCAAAAGGAGCATCAGCAAAATTGAGTGTATTATCGACAATATTATAATTACCGAGAATTTTAGTAACTAAAGCACCTGTTGAGAATCCTGACAATGGCGTTCCTAACCAAGATCTACGCACTCTCAGTGAATTTGTAGCACCCACACCAATACCTTCGATTTTAACGATTTCATTATCAATCTTAAGTAAATCCCCGCCAGTCAGGTCATCTATAGTACTTATTTTAATTATATCGTCCGTAGTCACAACACTTTGAATTAAAGTTGTTGTAACCGCAGTGGATACTACAGGAGATTGTATAATATTATCAAGAGCAATCAATACTTTTGGATTTTGATTAGTTGCTATAAATTTATGCGAGTTGCCAACTCCAACAGATGTAAATGTTAAAACGGAAGGAACTGCCTTCAATGCGTTCTCAGCACTTCTTGCTAGCTGAATTGTCTCATCATCAACTTTAACAACAAATAGACCTTCATCTGGTATGAAACTTGTAGTTATTCCCGTTTCGGGGAAAGTAGTCAATCCAATTCCTATTTTATCTGTAGTTGATAATCCAGCAGAATTATACCTTACTCTTTCACCAGTAACAAAGAAATGATCTGGAATTGTAATCGTGTCGCTAACTAATTTTACGATAGTGGAGTCACTACCATCAAATATTTTTTCAAAAACTGGACTGAATACATGCTTTATTGGGAAAGATCTCTTTACATCTCGGTCAGTGCCGGTATATTTCGTAAATGACGTTGAGTAAGTTCCGTTATTAAAATTAATAAAATCTTTATTATCATCCTCAACTCTTAAGGCATTCATATAGACATGAACGTTAACATTGATATTTGGTTCTGGTGTAAATAAAATCTCAGTTGTAGCTGCGATACCAACTCCATCAGTAACTATTCTGCTGCCAAAAGTTCCGAGACCGCTGTGTGTCCTCACATTTGCAAATTCAGTATCAAAAGTTTGATTAATTAATACTCCTTCAACATGATCATCAACTACTATATGCTCTAAGAACTCATACCTATCATTAGTGGTATCATGAAGTTGAATCAAACAATATGATGAATCATACCTATCAACTTCTTGTGAAATGTGACTTGGATACTGACCAATAACATTTTCAGTTGGAGATCCAGATGAAGAAATTTGAGTTATTCTAGACTCAAGTCTAGCGTGCTTCATATCTACAGTTGATATACCAGAAGATGAGGTAGATAGTCCAACAACAATAGTGTTAACTACAGAAGTTGTTCCAATACCAACTTCTGGATGGAAATCTACTTTGAGATTATTTCCATCAAGATATGCATTATAAGTTCCAAATCCAGCAGCAGATACTTCTCCAATGGATGTTGTCAATTTGCCAAATTCTAGTAATGACACTTCATTACCATCATGGCAGATATTTAATTCTTGATATTCAAACTCTCTAGTATTAAATGTTGCGGTAGATCCAAAAGATACATTCTCAACATCAGGTGCTATAGTTACTAAAACTTTGAGTGAATGATAAGTATTTCCGATGCTAACAATATTTGTTGGTACAGATGGAACTGAAACACTATTACTTTGTATGATAGATTCACCAATAGATGTAGTTCCAATTCCAAGTAGATTGTCATCCAAATTGAAAGATAATGCACATACATCGTAATCATTTACTCTTGAATTTATTGGGAAGAATCTAAACTCTCCAACGGATCCTGAGATAGCAAAGTCAAAGGATCCTAAATCTTTCACAGAGTCTATTTTTCCATATTGATTAAGATAACCATTTGAAGCACTATCATGAATAAGAGATACGATTTCAAATTGCCTTTCTTTTACAAATCTTGTATCTTTTAAGTAAATAAAATACTTTTTACTTCTGAACTCGGATAAATTAAACGTATCTAATGCAACAAATTTTGTTGCTCTTGGAGTATTATTGAATAATGGACTTACATCATCTATAGAAACAACTCTATTTCCAACAGACTCACTAAAATCAGAGAGAATTTTGCTCTTAAAGACTATTTCATCAGACAACACTGAAGTGTCATCAAAATTAATATTGTTTTCTCTTCCTAAGTCAAAATCGAATACACAATTTGTGTCAATATATTCATTTATTCCATAATCAATTGTCAAATCTGTTTGCGATGTTGTCAATCCAACATTAGCTGGTTGATCTATATTTCTTGATTCTATTTGGAGGTCGCTAAATTTTTTAAATCCTATGGTATGATTTGTGCTTGAAACAATATTGTCCCATTCTCCAAATGGTATCCTTGATTTTATGGAATATGAGAAGTTCTGATAATAATCATTATCCTGGACTCTTTGCAGATTATTATTCAAGAAACCAGATATAGTTTGATTTCCCTCAAAAATTTCGGTCTTTGCACCAACTTCAAAATAAGTCTCATATGACTTTACTTCAGAACTTATTGCCAACGAGTCTGAAGACAATCCTCTTATTTTATCATCAACTTTAAAAGTATCTTTAGATAAAACCCTTAGAGTTTTTGTTGTGTTATCCCAACTTTGAACCTTTCCGGTTTTATTTCCAGATACAATTTGCTCACCTGAAATAAAATCTTTACTTACTAGATCAATATCAAATATTGGAAAATATTTTTCAGGAGTTATAATTCCAGAAGATCTAATTAAATCTGCTTTTCCTGGATCTTGACCATCACTTAAATCTTCAGTAAGATTATACGATACAGTTCCAATCCCCCCGATATTTGGAGTAACTGAAGTTAGTGTGAATAACTTATACCCATAATTTTTTGAGTTAAATCCTATAAATGATGTATTAATACCAACACTTATATTTTCAATAAACACTTTATCTCCAACTGCAAATGGGAAATCATTTAGTGATGAAAAACCAGATGATAATCTTATTGTAACTTCTTTAGTCGAAGTATCATACTCTAAATTGTTAATGCCTACTCCATTATTATTTTCAATAGGTATTATTGTTGGCGTGGAGAAATTTATTCCTCTTGTATTCTGTAGAATAGTTACGGTATTATCATCTATATGATACTCTAGATCTAAATCAGACACTATTTGATTTGTCTTTCCATCAAGAGTTAAAAGTTTTGGTGCAGAGGTATAACCCTTAGCGATTGAAGATACAGTAATCGATTCTATCTTTGCTGATGAATCTAGTTTAATTATCTGAGGAAGTATGGCACTAGGTTTAAGTGTTTTGTCAGTTGGATAATCATATCCAATATCTTTAATAGAAACATTTTGAATCTTTCCAATATTTTTACTTACGCAAACGAGTTCTGCTTTAGATCCATTTAAGGAATTTACTGAGATGATGTCTGGTAAAGAATCATAATTTTTACCAGGATTGACTATTTCGACTGCAGATATTGGTCCGTTTGTGTGAGTACAGTTTGTAGTATACGATATAGATGATGACGTAGATACATATGAATTATTTTCCGGAACCTCATTTAATGAGAATTTGAAAAAATTTGTTCCGGCAACTGAAACTCTTCTAAGTCCATTATAGACACTATTTCTAACTTCTATACTACCACTTCCGATGATTTCATCATCGACCATCACTTCAGATTTTATTTTAGGTAAATTATTACTGGTAACTGGGTCGAGTTTGTAATATAGAGTTGATGGTGTTGTTTTTCCTATTGATACCGATACTTTAGAGGTGGTAGATAATCCAGATCTGTTTTCTCTATTTACATCAAACACAGAAGAGGATAGATCCGATTCCCAAAGTTTTGTATAATTTTTATCTACATAAAAATTTAACTTGAATGCAGAATACAAAGTAGATTCTTTCTCATATGCTAAAGATACATCTGAAATGTCAAACTCCAGAGTTGAATCTCTATATGCGGAGATAATAGGATTAACCAATCCTATTTCACCAAAAGTAAGACTAGTACTAGCAATACCCACGACGCTGGGATTAGTCAGTAATGAATTATAGCGATTATTTGATAGTTTAAATTTGTTAGCATCAATTTTAACGATGTAATAAATTTTATCATTTTCTAATCCCTCACACGGATCTGCAGATGAATAAATTACTTTATTTCCAGTTTCATAACCATGATCCTGTATATTAATAGTATTGTCAGTCGTATTAACTCCAATATTGGTAAAAGTTTTAATTCCTACGATAATTCTACGATTATAATCATTGAATTTAACTTTATGTGGCAATATTGTTTGAGGATTAACATTAATGAATACGTTATGCCCTTCATGGAGTAAATTATCTTGTGTGGTAGTCACTGTGACATCTTGTCTTGATGAGTCAATAGATAAATTTTTAAAATTAGTTTTAAAACTATGATTATTTCCAGTTCCAAACCCAGTAAAGAAAACTATCTCAGCAGTGTTACCAACTCCAACAAATTCTCCTGTTGTGCCAAGACTTACTTTTTGAGTTGCTATACCGATTAAATCGTTTGTAATTTTTGCAACAAATAACTCTTGACCATCTATGAAAGTAGCCGCTATTCCAACTCGCGATTTTTCATTATATGAAATTTGATCACCACCATTTGCTGAATAAGTTAAAATGTCTCCGGTCCGAAGATTATGATTCTTTAAATAAATTGTGCTAAGCTGCACAGATACACTTTTCGTTCCTGCGGTATTAAATCCTATAGAGTTTAATCCATAATTTGAAAATGTTAAAACAGATCCTATTCCAACAGCAGTTGTTCCCAATCCAACATTTTCTGAAGGATCAAAGTATATTTCTCTGTTTCTTCTAAATTCATATGTCGTATTTAATCCAACGTTTATTGTAAACCTTCTTGGATTCTCCAATAGAAGAGATCCAATAGTATGGCTTAGACCAACTGGACCATCGATTTCCCTTAAAACTCTGAATCTAGAATTAATTACATCTACATTTAAAATCTTTACTCTTTCGGTTCCAATCCCTAGAACATCATTTGGCACAATTTTCGTATTTTTTAAACTTCCTGAGACTGAGAAAAATGTAACCAAACCAGTTACAGATGTGGACCCTACTGCAATATTATTTGTAGTTCCGGTTCCAACTAATTTAAAAGTTTCGCTTGATACTCCTATTTGATATGATCCTTCAATATTTGTTGTGGTTGTAGAAACTCCAGTTATGTTTATAAAATCTAAATTATTAAAATTATGAGGAGCACTAGTTTCCACAATATACTGATTTTTTAATCTTGAAGGTATCAGTTCAGAATTGCTAAGTTTAATTGTATTATTGGTTATTGATTCTACTGATTTCCCCTTCAGTAAGGAAACTTTAGCTGCTGCTCCATTTCCTGTTGTAAATCTATTATCAAAATTTATAATATCCCCTATTTTATATAAATCTCCCTCAGTTTTTATATTGATCTCTTGTATGTTACCTAAACTTGAAGAAGAAACAACTGCGGATTCATCAGAGGTTTTAGGAAGAGGAATATACTTATATTCTAATTTTTTATCTCTTAAATTATAAGGGAACGTATTTCTGCACCACCCATTATCCTCTACTTTATAATCTTCTTGATTGGATGATTTTTCAAAATTAAATTTTATTGGTTCGGAATTATATTTGTCACCAATTATATACGGAAACTTAGGTAATCTGTAATTTTTAAACTGTGATAAATTATCAGATTGAACTGAATTTTCATCGATAGTGGCAAAATATGCATATGTTCCATTTGGATATTCTGGGGTTACACAGAATCTTCCATTATTTTTATCTAAGAAACTATCATCCTCGTATGTATAATGAGTATAATCCTCTACAAAAAATCCTAGTGGATATAAGGTGGTTGGAGGTCCATTAAGTCTATTTTGATTGAGTTTGTATCCAGACTTCATAATGGTTACCACGCCACCACTATTTGATGAATATCCATATGGTCCATAGATTGGATTTCCATCATAAGCCCAACCTATTATAGGAGAATGATCTTGGAATAAAGTTTCTTGTGAATCAACTAATTTGAGGTCGGGTTTTCCATAAAGAACTTCTCCACCTTCATTAACAGAATAAAGCATTTCTCTCAATTTTCTGGGTGCATACATGTAGTATGCCTGCAGTCCATATTTGTCGCTTGAAGACTCCCCTAATATAATATCATCTTTCAATAAGAAATTATTTTGATATAATTTTTCAAAAATGTTTATCGTCCATCGGTTTACTGTACCAGCGAATTCAAAATCAGATTCCGTATTTAAAACAAGTATTTCAGTTTCTCCTGGAATGTAACCTTCGCCAGTTTGTATAACCTTCACTTTGGTTAGTCTTCCATCTGTCAATATTGGTGTAAGTACACATCCAACTCCTGTTCCAATAACCTGCAAATCAACACTTGATACATATCCACTACCAGGATTTAAAACAATTACTTCTTTTATCTGCCCATTAGATACAACTGGTTGGACCTGTGCATTACTACCACTCTTAACTTTGATATTTGGATTTTTAATAAAATTTATTATATCACTTGTACCATAACTAGAACCCCCATCTTGTAGATGTATCGAAGATACCTCACCTCTAAAAATAGGTTGTACTTTGACACCAAAGGTTTCGGTTCCTATTGATGAAATACCAATCAAACTATCTACGGTTACATTAATTTCAGGATAATTAAAGAAATGAACTCCAGTTCCTTGAGATGTTATATTTGCATATTGATTAGTTTTATAGAAGAAGTCTTTTTCTTGAAGATTTGCAGATACTGATAATTTAAAGTTGTTCTTATCAATAACGGTAACAAAATATTCATTGCTTGTCGTTATACCGACAATTTGATTTCCACTTCCACCAAGATATTTTATAATCTCACCCGATTTATAGTCATGATCTTCAATTGTTATATTATTAGATGAAGTGCTTATACCAGAGGACAATGCAGAGCGTTTTTTATTTTCATACCCAGTTCCTCTGTCTACTATATTAATCGCACTTAATATGGATTTTTTTTGTACACATTCTAAAGAATGTCTACCTATCCCAGAACTTGTTAATACAACAGTGTTAATACCCGCTAGAGCATCACCAATATCAGTGTGTAGTTTTACAGTATTTTCATCAACTATGGAGGCATAATAATTAAAATCGGTAGATAATCCACCAACACCTTTTTGAGACCTGGTTTTGTAAACTACTTCTTCGCCACCACGGAATTTATGAAAAGTTGAAAATCCAATAGAATTATTTGTTATTGATACCTCAATATTAGATGAAAACTCCGGTGCATAAGTTATTTGTTTTGTAGATGCTAAAGCTTTAGCATTTTTTCCATTTCCACCTGTGATTGATACAACGGGAGTATCAATCAAATCAAAACCTTGATCAATTATTCTTATTTCACTAAGATTCCCATTTATCGCCAAAAATCCGGTGGCTCCAATTCCAATGTCATCACTTATATCTAATAACGGTGGATTAATTACATCAAATCCATTTCCTGAAGAAATTACATCAATTTTTTCAACTTTTCCATGTTGAATAAAATCTTTTGACTTATAATTTAAAATTTCCACACCATTTACTAAAATTCCAGTTGCTCCCGGATTTGTTTTTGTAAATTTTCCAGAATAAAGAGGTGTGGAAATTTCTCTATAAATTCTTTGTGGTTCTAAATTATTTAAACTTGAAAAAGCAGGTTCAATAGAGTTGTCAACTACAGTCTTTGATTCATTTAATTGAATAAATTTTCCAAAAAATAAATCTGATCTTGATCTTGCTAATTTAATATTATTATTATCTACTCTGTATAGAAAATATTCACCTTCACCTCCATTTTTTGCATCAAATAGTGATGAATCTATATAAATCCTTGATCTTTTTGTGCCATCGTCAGTTTCAGTTTCAACTAATCTTTTTTCTGGAGTGTAATATACTAATTCGCCAGTATAATATCCATGGTCTAGTAATTCTAAGGTATCTCCAGAAAATGTGCCACTAAATAAAACTCTATTTTTATTTGATACTATAGATTGTGATTGATATGCGGGTAAAGAGTTTGATGATACTAATAGAGAATCAGTGTATTGCTTTTTATAAACATTCTGAATATTAGCGTGAAAATTGCTTAAATATGGAAAAGTTTCCGAATTAACTTTTTTAATTGGTTTTTTTACATAATATACTAAATTAGTGTCAAGTGTTGATTCCGATTTTAAAACAACAATTATCTTTTTTGATGTAATAATATCGAGAACTTCTGCTTGAATGGTTTTTATTGAATTTTCATCAATGATTAATAAGGAATCTCCAAGTCTAATATAATGATTTTTTTCTAAAGTCAGTTCATATTTTTGTATTGATACATAATTTATCTCAGATATAAAATACTGTACAGAATTATTGTATATCCAGTTATTAAATTTAAAATTATCCTCCTCCACACCTAGTGTTTTGACAGAAATCTCATCTCCAGATTTTAAGTCAAATACATCACTTTGATTAGTAAATCCAGTTAAAATAGGTCCTAATCTAACAACTATAGAATCTGACTCCTCTTCGGATTGTGTAAATAAGAAATTTCTATCAGTTATTCCTTCACCATCAAGTAAGGGCTCAATAATATTAGTGCATCCAAGAAATTGTGTGGATGTCCTGGAAGTATATGATACAATTCCAGAAGTAGCAGTGATTCCGGTAGGATATGTGACATATAATTCACCAGAATTAGGAAATCCAATAGTAGAATCAACATCTATAATTGTTGATCCGATTGATACATCGCCAATTATATGAGTTTTTGAACTAGTGTCAAATCTACCATACGTGGATCCACTAACTCTAGAGTCCCTATTGTATCCACCATCAAAAGAAACCTTAAAATGTTTACTACTTCTACCAATTTTTTCTACATTAAAAATAGGAGTATATGCTTTTGATCCTTCAAAATCTTGAAAAATTGTTCTATTTTGTAACTCTAATGGATCACCAGTTAATTCTTCAACAACAAAGTTTGATGAGACAAGATTGAATGCATTTGATGGTGTGAATAAATTCTCTCTTGGTCTAATAATGTTTACATTTTCGCCGTATAAAACATTGAATAGGATCTTATATGATTGATCTGTTCCTTTACTTGAATAAAAATCTTTTGACTGCTTGATAAAATTGCCAACATTTAAATTTGAACTTAGATTCCTTTGAGACAACCCTGGAAGTAATTGTATTTTTGTTTTAAGTAAAAATTCTTTTAAAAAAGTGCATGTTAAATTTTCGATTGATGCACCTTTTTTATGCTCAGACGCCTCAGTAGATTTAAATACAAGATCCCCTTGATTAGAGTCTGATCTATATGATGTTACTCCACTAAATCCTCTAACACAACCAGTGAAACTAGAATCAGTTTTTCCGGTATATAATATTACCTCATCGTTTATTTTTATTAATCCATAAGAATCTGGAAATCTATCCGTTCCTAAAGGTGATTCTCTGAGATCAACATTTATTACCTCATCAAATTCATCAATATCTAATCTTAAAAATACTTCATGATTGATAGTGGTTTGCTCATCAATTTTAACATATTGATCAATATTTTGAATCAAGTCTAAAGGACCACTTTTATATTCTTGAGAATTATAATATTCTTTCAGGAATTCCCCAATCAAGGGGAACTCATTCTCAACATAGGTTGGAAGTTGATTCTTAACGATACTATTAAACTTGATTCTTGTTTCTGTCATTTTTTAAATATTAATCCTTTGAATTAGTAACCGCTACTATATCCACCACCACCAGAAGATGATGTTGATGTTCCCGTAGATCCTGTAGATCCTGTAGATCCTGTTGTTCCAGTTGTGGTTGTAGTGGATGTGCTAGTTGTGTTTGAAACAGCATTAGTTGATTGTTGCCCTTGTCCAACAAATGTTGCCGTTTGTGTTCCTAATGAGTCAATTACACTATCTGAGGTTGTTATAGACGGTTCACCTGCCCTTATTAAACTACCTCCACTATAAGAAGAGGAGACAATATAATTTGATGCAGATGGATCGATTCCTGAAGCTATCTGATCTGATATCATTTCAAAAGAACTGTTATTAATATCTAGTTGCAAATAAAGATCCTGTAATCCGACAATATCATTGGAGGTTGGCGTTGCTTGAATTTCAATAACTTGTTGACCATCCTTTTCAATTCCAGATAGAATATTTACTGCATTAATTACAATAATTCCATTTACATAATCTATTCTACCAACATTAGTTCTAACAATAGTTGGATTTTGAGATCCAGCATTTGGTAATGTAAACATAAATAATGATCCAGTCAAACCATCAGAGTTTGGAATATCACTCATATATACAACTCCTTGTACGGAGGATACTCTAAATCCAGTTGTTTTAATATTAAATCCAGTAAAACTAGAAATATGCATACGATTACCAAATCCAATTTGATATTCGGCAAAGGCATTAGGAACTACTCTTAAGTCCCTTCTCATTCTTACGAGTGTAATATTAGAAGTTATTGACTCATGGCTGTCATCTATAATTTTTAAAAACTTACTATACTTGAATCTAGCACCATACTTATTTAATTCAGTTGAGTTTGAATAAGTTAAAGCATTATTTTGAACTCTTGTGGACACATCCGCAGCAGATGGAGCTAAGTTTGTATTGTAGTAAATATTTGCACTTATTTCAACGAACAAGTATTTTAGATCTAATAATTCAGGTACTATTCCCGATATTGCATATTTTTTTAATTTTAATTTTATATTTTCTTTTATTAGATTGGGTAAAAAATCACCAAATCTTGGTTTTATACTTATAAAGACTTTACCATACTGAGGTGGGTTTAATTCCTCTCCGCCAAAAACTGAAATTGATTCTGTTTCCGGATAAATCTTTGAAGGTATTAACGTTTCATAATCATCTGCAGTGACAGCTCTATTTTGAGATGCATATATGCGCGGAGCATATTTTTTCACAGAATCAACCGATTCTATTGATTCTCCACCTCTTGAACTATATTCTGTAGTTACTAAGGAAATTCCCTCATTGACGATAAACTCACTACCATCTTTAACATATGTCAATCTACCATTAAAGCGTAATTGAGACACTCCATTTCCTTCACTACCCCTACTTACAATATATTCGGTAGTGATAAAATTTTGATCTTCTAACTTTTTACCAAAAACACCATCTCCAAAGATTATCTCATATCTCTCATTGTCTATCTCTTGTATATAATATATTTTTGATTCTGATCCAACATCAAATAAACTATTATGCATAGAATATTTTGTCGATGCTGCAGATGATGAATTATTCTTAACTGATAGTCTTAAAAGTTCAGTATCAACTCCAGCGTTTGGTAATATAAACTTTTGACTTGCGTTTGAAGAATTGTATGTATAACTTTTTGTTAAAAAAGTTCCCTCATAAACTGGAATGCTATTAAAGGATGCAATATTTCTTATAACCGGAACTGTGATATCATCTAAAATACAGAATGTGCTGGATGATCCCCCAAAAGAACCTTTAGACGCTGCTACAGTCCCTTTACGGAGGGTTAGAGAGGCAGGGTGGGGTTGAATATTACTAGTATCTACAAAGAAAGTAATTGCGGATGTCGCTGCTTTTCTTGATCTGGGGATGTATCCAATATTTCTTGCTAATGCTACGACATTCTCTCTTAAAGTAGCACTATCAATAAAAACTTCATTTGCCACCATATTAGCATTGTATGAAGTAATGTATGTATTATATGCGAGTACATCTAATATCGATGATAAGTTAGAACCATCAAAATTATAATCCGTGAAGTTGGAATTCGCTTCCAAATATGCACGTAATGATTCTTTGACTTGATTGAAGTCTAGATTTGTAAAATTAACTAACGGCATTTTACCTTGTTGGTAGCAATACGAATTCTAATTGTTGTGGTGGAACATCAGCTCCGATAATATCATAATTTATAACAACATCAAATCCATTTCCATCAATATCTGGAGATGCTTTTAATTTTCTTAGTTTTACTCGTGGTTCTTGTCTTGAAATTGATTCTCTCAATTCAGATTCTATTTCAAGCGCAGTAATATCATCAATATTTTCAAAAAGTGATCCTGAAATACGAGATCCAAAGTTTGGTTGAAATGGTTTTTCGCCAGGATTGGTAAAAACGATATTTTTAATGGATCTGGCGATTGCATTTTCATTTTTGAGGACAATTAAATCCTTTGTCAGAGGATTACTCTGAAAAGTCATACTAATATCTTTAAAACCTTGACTTATCCTCTGTAAAGGCACAACAAATTGGCAATTATGTATTATTTATCAAGGTTTTTATATTTTATTGAGAGTCCAAAGGACGATCTTCTTGTGATTTATACGTGTCAATCGAATTTTCTTGCTCTTTTTCGCGTTCTTTAGACTTTTTCCAGAAATATTCGTCTTCACGACCCATTCCAAGACGCTCAAAACCGTTTTCAACTTGATAATATTGCGTTGAAACCTTAAAATCAGGCATTTTTGGTTCAACAGGCGTCAAACTATTGT
>VMHT01114217.1_pt1 | contig 15207 bp, 19 predicted proteins | sample 4693611 | NCBI WGS metagenome assembly VMHT01 (sample SAMN12280063, study PRJNA550983) | marine metagenome | isolation source: seawater sampled from same location over 5 years 0.02-0.2 micron viral filtrate | place: USA: collected off the coast of southern California halfway between the port... ... | reverse complement strand
CCAATACTTGTTAGTGGAAGAACTTCTAAATCATTTCCACTTTCACTACAGCCTACGGCAATGTGCCAATCAATTGGCATTTGAATTTCTGTTTCTCCAATTCTTAAAACAACTCCAGGAGAACTAAACGACTCTAAAAAAATTAAAGGTATATAAAAGAAATCAGGGTGATTTGAATCTGAATTATCTAATACGCTAAAACGAATGTCTTCTTCAATTTGATCTGGTAAAGTGTTTAAATCTAGAGCTGTGTTTTCTAATGTTAATATTTGCATATATTTAGTTCCAGTCTATTTTTTCGATTGTAAAAGGGTACTCTGCTTCTTTGTAAAACTTTTTACGCTGAGTCAGATGTCGCTTCGCAAACTTACATGTTGATGTAAGATCCCATATTTGCACGAAGTCTTTGTCCTTTGCCTTTCTTACGCCTCTACCTATAGATTGGATAACTCTCACAAAGCTCTTTCCAGGCTCAATGAGAACAAGATTAAAAATACGAGGTATGTTAAGACCAACGGCGGCCACTCCATATGTCGCAATAATAACTTTATTATCTTCTTCTTTAATTTCGTCATAAGTTTCTTTTCTATCTTTTACCTTAACACTTCCGCTTACAAATGTGCTGTCTGGTATAAGTTCTGCTAACATTTCGCCTGCACTAATCCTATCTACTAGTATTAGAGTATTGCCTGATTGTGATACCTTATTTAAAAACTTAGCAATATATTCAACTCGTGCTTTGTTTGTAACAAGATATTTTAGTTCTGATTGATAATCGCTATGTGCTTGTGTATCTATTAGTTGACAGATATTCACATGACATTGTGATAGTACGCCTTTGTCTTGTAATTCTTTTGCAGTAATGTTTCCAATAACAGGCCCAAGGCTTGCATGAATACTTTCAAACTCAAATTTCTCTTTTGGAATAGTGCCTGTTAGTCCCCAACGAATAGGAGCATTACGCAAATTGCGTGTCAACAAATTTTTTAGTACTTCTGCTTTTGCTTGATGTACTTCATCAATAATAATAGTACTCACACCATCAAGAAACTCTGCTAGTGATAAAACTGCCGAGCCATCTTTGTTTTTCTTGTCAAGTATATTTAAACTTTGCCAAGTACATATTGTATGAGTCTTACCTAATTGTTTCCTATCACCAAAGTACACTCCCACATCTAACTTACAATTAATGTAGTCCTCTTCCGTTTGCTCGACGAGACTCTTATTGGGGACGATTACAAGGCTACGCCCGTATACCTCAGTTAAGTGGCTTAGTGTCGCAGTGGTGATAGTTTTGCCTGCACCAGTAGCGATCTGTTGCAAGCTCTGTGGATTGTCAAGAAAGTTATTAATAGCTTCTACTTGATAATCTCTCAGTATAATTTCTTCTCCTTCGGATCCATGACCTTTAGGCCAACATACTCCTTGGTCAGCCCAATATCTTTCTGTGACATGTGTAAACTGTAAATCAATTGGGTGTCTTTTATCTACAATATCAACAATTTCAACGCCTTGTTTATGCAGTATATCACTAACAACGTTAAGATGATTAACGTACCCTGTCCCACCAATACCAAAGAAAGCAACTTTTCCATCCCATCTACCCAACTTATATTGTGGCATGTATCTAGCATATGGCACTTCGAATTTGAGTGCATTGGCAAGTTTACGTCTGATATCAACTTCTAATCCTTCCAATTTGATATTAACTTCGTCTTCAATTATTAGTCTACAAGTTGACACGTATATATTTCCTCTCGTTGCGATCATAAAAACCGCTTGCAGTAGCATCATATACTATCCGCAAATCCATATTTTCTAAAAACCCACTTACTAGGTTCATTGTAAGTTTTGTTCCGTTAAAAGACAAACTACTGCTTGGCTTCCATACTTTATTAACTATCAAAGATAACAACGGCTTAGGCATTTTATTACTACTAATATACACTATCTTTGTATCTTTGTCAACCAAATTATTAAGTTTTTGATCTTTAATATATTCGTTAAATGGATCATTTCCGTCTTTTCTAAATAACACAGTCATTTCATTAGACGGAATAATATACTTAAGAGCATTATGTATTTCAAATAGATTGTCGTGTGCAGTGTCATTATCTAACACTACTAACATAGGTAATCTTTTTATTTCAAAAATTGCACTAAACAAATCATTTACGTTTGTAAGTTTGCGATTAATCAAATGTACTGCATGCTTTCTTTGTATAATATCCTGAGCAACATAACTATATTTTTTCATACTTTCATTAACATCATTCATGTTCCACATACTTAGATCATACAAGAAACGCCTATCATAATACAAAGGTAATGATTCATGATTACATTTTCCTAGTTCGTTTTCTAAATTTTCTACAGCAATATCAGGAATATTCCTTACTTCGTTATTATATACGCCAGGCACATAAGAATCTTTATTGTCGCTATAGTCTAATAATTGGTTATATATTTCTATAATTTCTTTATGTATAACAAATTTAGTATTAAATCTATTTGCTATTTCTACAAGTCCAAATATATTTTGAGGAGTCAAAGCAAAAAAATGTGTGCAATCTTTGTATTCCAAAACTTTTTGACTAGATAGTTTACGTAATTCTTCTATCCTATCAATAACTTTTTTATTAAATGGAAATCTTATACCTAATATTTCCTCTCCGTTATAATCTAATATCTTTAGCCAATGCGACCTATCTATTTCCCGTATAGGGTATTTTAATTCATCTACATATTTTTTAATATCAATTTTATTTTCTTGATAAAACCTAGCATAGCTTAACAACTTTTGTTTTACTAATGCATATTGCCTATCAGTCATAGGAGTTTTTCTAGACAACTGTCTATTGATGCTTTTTAATATAGTTTTATCCGGAGTAATCATCTTATTAGATTCAACTAAAAAAGAAAGACAGTCTTCGCATGTAGATGGGATTTCTAACTTCATAAGTATATTATAACTTAAATTAACTTAGAAGTCAAGTTTTTTAGTGGAATTCCTTTAGAAATTTCTTCAATAGTATATTCAGTATGTGCATAATCATTAAGCCATTGTGTTCTATCACCGTATAAAGGATTTTCAATATTACGTAAATTTTGTTCTGCTACATCAAATGCAAGACTACTTGGACCAGTAAATGCAGGTACACCGTTTATTATACTATGTATTGCAGGGTTACTTGACCAGCTAACTGTAGCCCATATGTTATTAAACTGCATGTCAAAGTCATCATATGACCCTTTAATTTGTAAGGGCTCTTGTCTTTTTACATGTTTAAAGTCGTGTTCTATAGCAGGTAATGGACAGCGTGGATGTGGTCTAAATATGATAGGACGATCAGTTTGAGCTCGAATAAATGTTATTGTGTCGTGTACCCAAGTAGCCATTGCAGGCATATCTTTCCATTGTAAACTCTTATCATGTTGTCCTGCTATAAGAATATGTTCGCCGTCATACTTCCAAGGTTTTACTTGTAAGCCGAGTAAACGCACACGATCAGAGCTATTACCACTGGGGCCAAAGTAAGCATCTCTATTAATCCCATTCAGTCCTACCTTCCATGTAGTTCCACGTTTGATGCCTCCTACTTCTAATACTATTGTTGGTTTTTGTTGTTCCCAGACTGCTTTGTTTCCAGCCATTCTTCCATTAAACAACACGCTCCAAATAACATTAACATCGGCACTAAGATCATTATAAGCAACATCATGCCCGTTATTGTTAAGGCTATTTGCAAAAGCATCAAAAACAGGCTTGCTATTGAGTGCACCATATTGTGTCCATAAACTAAATTTCATTCCAGTACGCTTCGTTGCGATTACCCATTAGGTCTTTACGCTTCGAATGTCCATCGTCCTTGCGGGCGCCTTTCATATGATCAATCCATTTGCCTAAGTCACTGTTAATAAGTGGATGTCCTCCTCCACCAGTCTTAGCAGTCTGTACATAAATGTTTTCACTGTAATCATGTACACTAGCATCAATGTTTCTCATTAAGTTTAATATGTGTCCAAACACATAACTGTCGTGCCATTCTTCTAATTCAAAGATACCATTGTCTGCATCTTCGTAAAATCTTTCAAACTCTTTTAAAAACTGTATGCACATTGGATGATTCATATTCATTCCGTAGAAGCCACACTCTGGCCACGTTTGTGATCCTTGACCTCGACCAACATATGTAATCCATTTGTCGTTAGGTAATAGTTCAGCAAACTGTTCGTAACTCCAATTACTGTGTACAAATGTATCAGCGTCCATCCATACTACCCAGTCTTTATTATTTGCACATGCATCAAATACTGCATAAGTTTTATTTGCAAAACGTATTGCGTCCCATTTAAATTTTTTATGCCAGTCTCTAGGACGCCTTGCTTTTATATCATCTGGCGGTATACCATTTGCTTTATCTACATTACCCCAACGTGCCTTAAACGCATTTAACTTTATAAGTGCTTGTTTAGCATCTACAATTTTAATTTGTTCATCATTAGGATTAATAGGTGTACAGTCTTCTGCATATACAATTAATTTAATTCTAGGATCAACTTTTTCTGCAAAACTATCAATCATACGCTGTCCGTATTTTTCTAATCCAGGTTGGTGAAATGTTGTTAAAACTGTTATTTCCATGCCCATTTCCTCATATGTTTCCAGCACTCTCCTGAGCGTAGTTCATCTAGTCGCCAATGCATCATTGCTAATCTTCTTAACCAAGTTTCTCTATCAAAGTCATAACTTGGATTTTCAATGTCTTTAATATGTCTATTAGCTACTTCTGCTGATTGACTTCTAGTAGAATCAAGCACAAAGATAGGAACTCCTTCAATAGCCGATATAACGGCAGGACTACTATTATAACTTATCACAGCATATGCATCATGTAAGTCTTTTAGAAGTGAACTTGTAGGAGATGAAATGTCTACCTTGTGTCCTATGGCCCTAAGTTGTTGAATGTGTTTTGACATTTTTTTATCGCCAGGATGAAATCTAACTAATATTTTTCTATCTGTAAATCTCCTAAGATCTTGAAGTAAAACATGTAACCAATTAATTACAGATAGTCCGTCCATGCTCCAACCCATATCACGCTGACATGTAATTAAAATATAATCACCATACTTTTTATATGGCTTTATAGCCAAATTTAAATCATCTCTAAGATTTGCCCAACGCTGTGGATAAATTTTACTGTCACAATATTCTCCTGTATTAGGAAAGATACCATCATAACTATATCGCAAATATGTTTTTGTATTACCTGGATCGTATGCTAAAAATAAATTACTATCAGCAATAATAGTTCTTCGACCAATTTCTTTTTGTCCATCTAATACTGCACGTCTAAGATTAAGATGTGGTACGTGTTTACTTTGAGGATGTACAAATCCTTGTAGCACACCAACATCTGATGGTTCATATGTGTTAGAATTAATAATTATTCCTTTGTCACCTGCCTTTTGTACACCTTCTATAAAGTATTGTAATAATTTAGGTTTCTCTGGATTTTTATTTCCAGGAGGAATAGCATTCATGTAAGCATGAACTTTGAATGGAGTATCAGTCATATAATTTCATCTCCTCAATCATACTTAGTGCAACACCTCTATTGATTTCATCTAAGTTGTATTGGCAGTAAGCAAGGTAGTTAAGCAAATTCTTAAACTGGTTCTCATCAGGATAATGTGCTTCTTCTATCTTACTTAGGTCTTTACTAACTACACTATCTACACAACTAGGAGCCATTGTAAAAGCAGGGATACCATAGTGTAATGCTTCTAGTGCGGCCATACTTTGATATGTGACCACAGCAAAAATTTGATCCTTTGCACACTGAGCGGCAACGCTATTATCTTTAATTCGTGCTGGACGTAATCCTTTTTCACGTATAACAATTGGTCTATCTGTATATTTTTTTAGTTCTGCAACTGTTTCTTTTAACCAAGTTTCTTTATCTAAGTTATAAAATTGGCAGGGTTTTTCGCTAGGTGTTACAAGTAATATAGGACCGTTTTGTCTAGGCTTTTTACCATAATAATTCATGTAAGGTGCAAATTGGCATAATGCAGTGAAACGATCACTTGGCATGTCTGGTTTAATTTTGGTATGCTGTATATTATTTTTAACAACTCTATAGAAATGTTTCTTCTTCATTAGGTTGCCCATATACCCGTTGTCAATATAATAAAAAGGTCGACCAGTGTCCCAACATTTCCAAATTTCTTTACGCTTAGTCATACTTCTAAATGCAATAGGGATATCATTAGGCCAAGGACTTTCAGTTATTTTACTTGAAATTTCTTTCCTATCAATCACTAACGCATTTGTACCATGTTGCCAATGCTTCATTATTTCGTCGTCAGCATTTAACATTAACATAGTTGGGCGTTCTGTGTCGTCTTTCTTTTTGACGTACCTTTCCATATATTATACCTCGTCTTCCATCATGTTATACAATTCTGTTTTCCATTCAGCATGGTATTCGCAGTCTCTATAATTTTCAAACCAAGGACCACCTTCAGTATAATGTATCAAGTTTGGATTAGCTTTGTCATCATAAACTCCGACTAGATAGTTCCATGTGTGATCAATACTGCCTACTTCCTCATCTTTCAACCAGCTAAATCTATGTAAGTATGCTCCTGTGACTGTAGGATCATTTACTAGTTTTTGTGTTACAACTTTATTACTAGGATGACCACAGTTCCATAACACCATACTTGACCAATTCTTACGCGGATAGATAGTTTGTTTCTGTCCGTCCATTTTAGTACCTTCTTCGACTTTGTAATCATGTTGTACACACATTACAGCATATTTGTCATCAGCTAAATCAAATAATTCTTTAATATCTGTTCTAAGAATCATATCACTGTCCATAAACACAGCCCAACCTTTGTAATCTGTAAGTTCTGGAATAAGGAAGCGTGTGAATGTAAATTCTGTTGATGCTAGTTTGTCAACTGGGCGTGTATACATGCCTGCATCTCTTAACTCTTGTTGCTTTAACGGACGTACATCTGCTTCTGGACTACGTGCAATAATACTGTGCTTACATACTTGATATGCAATGTCTTCTCGTGTGTCATAACCTATGAATACTTTCATGGATCCCACCTTTCTATGTCATCTTCTCTCAATCTATCTGTTTCACCTTTCCACACTTCAACAATGTGTGCAGGCTCATCGCTATCGTTACATCCTTGATGCCAAACGTCTTTTGGAATATCTACAGGATTAGCAGGGTGTAATACATTTACAGCACAACCATCAAATGGATCGCCTGATCCAAATTTCATTTTGACATGTGCGTTACCGCTTACTATGTTCCATGTTTCGCTACGATGTTCGTGTCGTTGCATACTAAGTTTACTATGCGGAGCAATCACAAGTTCTTTAACTTGAAAGCCTTCCCCTTGATATAGTTCTCTATAGTGTCCCCATTCGCGTTCTATCTTAGGTGCTTTCCATTCTTTAAGTATCCAACTGCTTGAATTCTTTTTATCTTCTCCTCCCACACCAAATACAAAATCGCAATAATGCATATCACCATATGTAGCCATCTCTGGTATGTTGGTATCTGTTCTATCTCCGCCATTGGCGAAAATAAGTTTTATATTACCGTGTGTTGCCAGTGTTTTATAAATTGCACCACATGCTGTATCATCTGAGTCATCAAAACTAATAATTTGATCAACTATAGATAATCCTTTAATAATTTCAGCACGTTCTGCAAAAGGCATAAACGGTCTACCTTTTTTACGTGTGAGCCATTCGTCACTGTTAATGCCAACAACTAGTTTGTCACCAAGTTCCTTTGCGGCTTTAAAATAAGCCAAGTGTCCTGAGTGTATTGGGTCGAATCCGCCTGTAACTAATACTACGTCCATGTAGATATTTATGTATGCAGTTTATTACGGCTTAGTGAAATGGTAGGTAAAGCTGTTAAAGCCTTTAATAGGCTTACCAAATGCCTTCATTATTTCTGTTTGCATTCCGCCTATTACCTTTTTTTGAAACTTTAAGTTTGTTTTTAAGAACAGTTGTCCGCCTGGTTTTAAATGATCAAACATATTATCTTTCCAATTATACCAGTCTTCTTCTTTAAATTCTCTTGTGCGGATGTCGTTAAATTGTGTGCGTAATAAAGTTATTAGATCATAAGACTCAGGTAAAAATTCATACTTGCTAGGCATAAGTTTTAGTTCAAATAAGTTTAAGTTGTAGTGCTGATGTATTTTATACACTGGATCATCTAAACGTTTTTGTACTTCTGTACCTGAAACATCATGTCCTAATGACATACACAGTTTCATAAATTGCCCTGCACCTGTGCCTATGTCTAGTATCTTACATTTGTCACGTGCTTTTAAATTTAAATATTTTATAAAAGCAATCTTCTCTGCTGTCTTTCTATCTGTAGGAGGGAAATAACCTTCACTAGCATATACAGTATCGCTATGTTCTTTACACCATTGCTCAGTAAAATTATCAAACAAAATAGATCTACCCCATTCTAGATCTCCTCCTGTGCAATTTTGTAAACTTCTATCGCTTCTATATTCTTGTAAATTTATCATTTGCTTGTTGTTGATTTTATCCCTTGTACTTTAGTAAAATAAGGTTTGTATGCACGTAACCACGGACATAATTGTTTACACATGATAGCATCATTAGGCCACCATCCTAGTGTATCTTGTAATTCAATTACTTCTTTTGCCGCCCATGGCTTGATGATATATGCACTATGCCCTGGCAATCCTTGTGGTATCTGTTCATCGGCTACCCAAGGAACTTCTTGTTCTCCTGAGTCATCTAATTTATTATATAACTTCCAATTGAATGTAGCATGGTCAGGATTGTTAATACTAATTGCTCCTCCTTCAAATTCAAAAGGTGCAAACTGTCTTGTAAAAATAGCATCGTGTTCTAGTACTATAATTGGTTCATTTAACTCAACACACTTCTCCCATAACCTATAATGACTACCTGCGGCCGCGATGCGTTTTGTCATATCATAAGTCTTGTATGCTTTGAGTATCATACCTGTGTTAGGACATTGTTTCTTTTTAGTATGTGGCCAACACCAATCTACTTGCCACATTGTTTCAGGAACAATAGCAGTAAACTTTTCAATATCTAGTTCTGAGTTCGTGTCTTTTACAGATTGAATACATTTGTCAGCATGTAACTGACTATCATTATGATCTGGAATGGCTATTACAAATGCTTTCATTTGACCACTTTTAAAATATAACTGTCTTGTTTTTTCTTAGAAATCCAATCATGGTGTGTAACTTTATAACTATTTACAGAGTCTAATAATCCGTTCCATTTTTCTAATGTAAAATCATCTGCATGACTTTTAATCCATGGATGATTCATTTTTACTTTATCAAGATTCCAAACATCTTCAACGTAGTATGTGTTAGTAAACTCTATTAGATTTTCAAATGTCTTACGCTGTGCTTCAGGTGTATGTAATCCGTCATCAATAATAAAATCAAATTGTTGTCCAAGTGCTTTGAAATGTTCGTTACATTCAGGTGCAGTACTATCTAACTTTGCGTATGTCACTCTAGGGTCTTGTAACATTTCTAAATCTTCTGGAGGGACTCTTCCAAACGTGTCTATAGTATAGATTGTGGCATTAGGAAAATATTCTAACCACACATTAATACTTTCACCTCTAAATGTTCCTACTTCAAGTATGTTTAGTTTATTATTACGTATTGGTGCAAAGTCTGCTTCGTATAAGTCGCTATAACTATGCCATATCTTTTCGCAACCATACTTGTTAAATAATTGTTCCATTACACTCATAGCTGTACCTCAAATTGGTCATCGTGAAAGTTATTAAGTGTGTATCCAGTGTTCTTAATAAATTTATCTACAGCATCTTTAACGCCTGGTTTCTTAGGTCCATAGTCGTCACCAAATAGTTTTCCACCTGGTTTAATTTTTTCTACTGCTCTAGTTAAATCGTGTAAACATCCTTCGTATCCGTGACTTGCATCTACATATATCCAATCTAGTTTCTGCTGGAATGTATCGAACCAGTGCGATGTTGACATGCGATGTATAGTTACAGGTCTTCCATAAAAACTTTTTTTAACATCTTCGTATATTTTATCATAATATCTTTGGAATCCTTCTGTTGTTGCTTCTCCTGTAAGTTTTGAATAGCGGTGCAAGTATGCTTGATAACCGCCAAATTCGTTAGAACCTTCAAATACTTCAGGTGCCCAGGCATCAACTAAATGTATATGACTAGCACGTCTTAAAAATTTTACAGAACTTTCACCCTTCCATACACCTAGTTCTGCTCCAACACTATATTCTGGTATACGTTTCCAGGTTGCATCTGTCCCTGGATTTTTGCCAAACATCATAATCTGCTCTCCTATAATTACTTATTACATCTTTTCTACAAAGCCATGCATACTGGTATGTATATCATTAGTCCATTCGCTCATTACTTGATACCATCCCCATTCGTTAGGATATAACTTACATTCTTTTACAAGTTGTCTAAGTAATGCACGGTTAAAATGTTTGCGATGATGTATTAAAAAATCGCTAGGCAAAAAGCCATACCAATCATCATGTGGGTTAGTTTTGTCAACTTCTTCAATTAATCCTGATCCAAACTTTGGACCTCTATTAGGTCTTGTTAAAAATCCTACAGGTCCTTTTTCGTAGGCTTTACGTAACCAATTGTGCAAATTTACTCGGCTATCAATTTGAGTATTCCAATCAACTCTAATAATTAAATCATGATGCTCAGGAATTTTAGTTAATAAGTCAGCGTGTGCAATCATAGGTGCTATACCAAAGTACAAGTCGTCAAATAACTCTTTTGACTTAACGTATTGTGCATACTTGGCATGCTTAGAAGGTGGATTAACTTCCATAGGATGATAATGCCATTTAGGATAATGCATAGTAAACAATCTATCGTGGTATTCTTCAGGTATAAGATTAGTCTTATTAGTCCAAGTATGATAATAGAAATTGACACCTGGTATTTTTAGTCTCAGTTGATCTACAATAATACTGTTCTTATCATTAACACCACTTACACAAATTGCTATATTCATTTGAGAAACCAATTTTGTATGTTAGTTGCCATAAGTTTATGACTATTAGGACCCGGGTGTGGGTTTGGTACATCTAATGCATCATCTATCTTGAAATTATTTTTCCAATTAAATTTTTTAAACTGTAAGTCTCTTATATGAAATTTTTTAAAGTATTTAGGATCTACATCATAATGTTCAGCTTGTAAATGAAAACTTTTTATACCTTTGTTTTTAAGAAATGCGTGTACAAAATTCATTCTAATCATCTGGTTTAATGTTGCGTTCCAGTCTTCATGAAAGGTTTCGTAATATGTTCCTACGTGTTCTTTGAATGCGTCTGCATCGTTTGGAAAATACCCATCAGTATTTTTTATATTTTTCCAAAAAGATTTTGGCATATTATCTAAAAATCCTGGTAGCATATGTAATTTTCGTTCGCCTTCGGTAGTGTAAATAGTTTCTCTATCATTATTTGACCACATAACAACAACTACTGTATTTTTTGTATACTTAGGATAATCAACTATTTCTTTAGTAATCATTAGGTTGCTTGATCCAGGCTTTGATACATTATCAACTTTCATTCCTGTTAGTTGACCTAATACGCTAGGCCATGCTTGCTCACTGCATACAGGTCCATTGCTACCATCAGCCGCAATACAATCTGACAGTCCATGACCGTATGTAAAGCTACATCCAAATGTAACTAGTTTGTAGTCTTTCCAGCCCATATGTTTTTCCTTGCTCCTGTATCAAAATCAAAGTCCCAATAGTCAATATCTTTTTGATACCATTTTGCTATAAGTTGTATTGTCCTACTATTGTATAAAGTTCTATAGTCCTCTTTAATGCTTGTTACATTTCGTGAACGTGGCATTTCAGCCATGTTAAAATATTTAAGTACATCTTCTTTTAGATGCTCTACACGTAATATATCACAACGAACATTACCTTCTAAGTCAGTTACATGATGTAACTGAGGATGCCAGCCTCGTATAGCTCTATACCATGTATATTTTTTATCATACCATTTGTTACGTTCATCTAAAAAGTGTTCAAGTGATCTTGTATCAGCATAAGATGAATCTATATTTCCTCTTTGAACCGCTTCTTTTGCAAATAGATAACGACTAACAACTTTACTCCATGGATTACGCACTACAGCAAATGCTTTATATTGATCTGTTATATTTCTACTTACATCTCTCCAACGTGCATGTTCAACTCCTTTTACATCACGTTCACCATATTCTTTCATAGTGTTGTTAAAATCTTTAAAGTTTTCAATCCATTTACGTTGGACAGGAAGTATTTTATCCTTAAACACTTCGCTACCACGTATAGTCATGCCTGCATTTTTTGGAATATGTATAAAAAGTTTTTGCATTAGTATTTTGTATAATCCTTTTCTTCTACTACATCTGACTTTGTAATAATGTTAATCATCTTTTTAATTTTTGCACGATTGTCATTCTTTATATAAACATCTCTTGCTAATTTAACAAATTTTGCACCAAAGATTTTATCAGCTTCACATTCACGTTTGCTGTTTTCTATGTCCCAAAGTTGTTCATTAATTGCTTGTAATTCTTCAACTAAAGCATTAACTTCTATATCATTGTTAAATGCTTTGCTTTCTAAATATGCAAGTTCTTTATTTACATTTTTAATTTGTTCTTGGTCTGTAAGTTTCTTTTGTTTAATTTTAAGTATTGTAATTTTATCAAACAGTTCACCGACAGATACTTCAATTGATACCATCATTAATTTTAATCCCGTTATCTTTAGCCCTATGCATGTGATGACTCCAGCGGTCTTTAGGACTCAAAGTATATATGTGAATGTTCTCTGGAGCAAAATAAACTTGTGACATATGCATAAATCCACTATCAACGCCAACATGATAAGTTGCTTTTGACATTGCGTATGCAATATGTTTTAAACTATCTCTAAGTTTTATATTTTTTGATTCGCCACCTACAACTACTATTTCATAGTCTTTATACTTGTCAAGTATTGCTTGTCGCTGTTTAGGTTTAATCATACGTTTCTTAGATGTGCTATCAAACTGCACAGTAATAAATTTTTTAGGTAGTTTTATATCTTGTGGCTCTGCATCAAATTGCGGGAAGTGTCTTAGATAAGGTGTGAGATCAACACCTTCTTTGGGTTCAAACCGTTGAGGATAGTCAGCATATATTTGTGCATGTCCGTTATATGTGCGTCTTACATAGTCTACAAAATCTGCATTATCTTTCGGTTCGCAATCAAGGTGTGGCATAATTGCAACACTGCCTTTAGGGAATAAACTTACTATCTCTGGCCAACTTTCAGGCTTATGTCTATTCCATTGATACTTTGTAAGATGCAAAGTTACAGGACTCTTTTCCATAAGTCCGTAGTTGTATGACAGTAATACACTGTGTATCCTATCTCCTAATCCAGGCGCACCATAGTGAAAGTTTTTCTTTACAGTGCTGTAAGCTCTCATTACTAAATGTTTCAATTTATCACCTGCATCAAGTCTGTAACATTCTCACCTTTTTGTGGTAATAAATCTTTTAAGAAAAAATGTATAAAATATGCTTTGGGTATTTGTGCATCTTCTATGCCTTTGAATAATCCATTCCATCTCCAGTCCATATTGAGTGTAGGAATATTTTCTTTCTTGACCCAATAGTTTAGAAGCATTTGATCAGTTGACCATTTACGATATCCTATACCATCTACAAAGTCTTTGAATTCTGGTCTGCGTATAAATTGTTCTGCTGTTTGTCCTTTTAGGTATGGTAAAAACTTTTGGCAATTAATAACCATCATTCCCATATTGTAAAACTCAGCACCTCTATGATCCCACTTCCAATCTACATCGGTTAAGTTTTCAAATGCGGCTTTTGAATATTTTCTAATTTTGCTTTTGTATTTTTTAGCACAAGGTAGTTCACGTTCTGCTACAGCACCAAACGCATACTCTTTTGTAAGATCCCAAAAAATGTTTGGTGCATCTGGTCTTATATAGATGTCGCTATCTATAATTGCAATTTGTTCATACTCGTGTAAGTGAGTAAACGCATTTTCTTTTTCGTATATAGGCATGTAACCAAGACGTTCAACTGCTTCTTTACTACGTCCTGTAACAGCCATGTCTGGTCTAATCTTAAGTATAGGTTCACGTTGAACAATATGTTTCATATTGTATTTGTTACAATAATTAGCAACACTTTGTATACAATGTTCGTACAGTTTGCTTTGTGCGCCAACTGCTACCTGATAAACCATTCTCTTCATGATAAATCCTTTGTAAAACTTACGTTAGTTTTGTATGTAACTTTACTGTACTTATCGAACCGCATATCAACGATTCCATCACACAGCATCCAATCTGCAGGCATTGCTCCATTAGCATGTACCCAATCTAAAATTTTCTTTGCACCTTCTGGTGTAATGCGATATGCTCTAGCACCTTCATACCAATTCCCAGGAGGTATAGGTTTTGCTTTTTTAAATCCTTCAAACTTGTATACATCACATTCTTCGTATTCGCCCATTGGCTTTTTAAAAACAACGTCATGTTCAAATATACATATTGGCTTATTTGTTGTGTGGCATTTTTGCCACAGTAAGTACTGACTTAAAAAACATCCTTGAGTGCCTGGCCTAGCAAGTAATCGTTGTGCTTTCTTATGTTGGAATACTTTTAGATTAAAATCAGTAAGGCCTTGTTTCATACCGTTAACACCTTCATATAAATCTAAATCCCAGCCATGTTTATTTCCTGTTTCTATCGCACGACTAGCCATACTTACGCTATTAGGATAGCTTGGAAGATATATTACATAACCCTTCATTTATTCTTTACTTCTTGTATTTCTTTTATTACTATATTATACCAATGTTCTGGTAACCAACGTAGTTGAGCTTGTTTAAATTTTAATCCTTCTTTTTTGTTACCTTTGCCTGTACTAAAAATATTATTAGCTTTTATGCCCCAACTGTTCCAATTGTAACTAATATGATCGTATGTGTTTCCTGAATCAGCCCATTCTTTCATTACATGCCTAAGCACTACTTGATCTACAAACCAATAGCAACCTTTTTCGAAAGCAGTAGTTA
>VMHT01140760.1_pt1 | contig 15211 bp, 26 predicted proteins | sample 4693611 | NCBI WGS metagenome assembly VMHT01 (sample SAMN12280063, study PRJNA550983) | marine metagenome | isolation source: seawater sampled from same location over 5 years 0.02-0.2 micron viral filtrate | place: USA: collected off the coast of southern California halfway between the port... ... | reverse complement strand
TTGTGTCTTGTATTTGATTTACTTTTATTATACTCATCACACCACCGCCAAACTTGCACCATTGGCTATTGTAAGAACAACACCACTAGCTACTGTTAAAGGTCCAGCTGCAACACCGTTAGTATTTGAAGCAACTGTTACACTACTATTTAATTCGTTTTCATGTACTCTTATTATATTCCCAAGTGCTGTTCCTGTGTCTCCTAGAAATGATCCTACACCAGCTGCACCTGTCATCATAGCTGCAGTTATAGAGTTTGCTGGAGGTACTACCGTTTGTAGAGCTTTACCTATATAAACAACATAAAAGCTATCTGTACTAGCCACTGCACCTGTCATTGTGAGAGCAGTTCCACTTGCACCGTATGCATCTGTAGGCTCTTGTCTCACATTATTCACGAATACTTCTATCTCATTTGAGTTAGCAACTGCATGAGTGAGCGTATAGCTTGTGCCACCGTTACCAGTAATATCTTGTTTAATCATGCTACTATAAGAGTTACTACTTTGATTTCCTACGTATCCCATATTATTCTCCTATGTGCTAATTGCATCCACTGCCGATACCCATACGTCAAGACTACTTGCAGTATCTGATACGACATATAATCTATCTAATGCTTGTACTACAAACTTAGCTCCACCGTCTAAGACCTGCAGTGTACCCCCTGTTGGAATGGGTGCATCTTTAATGTAATAATGTCTGTTTGCTTCACTATCTGCAGCTCCGTTTATAAGTATATAAACTGAAGCTTTGATTGCCAAGGCTGATCTGTTTGCTAAGTTAATACCGACTATCGTATCAAAGCTATCAAAGTTAGCTCCATCAGGGATATCAACAGCCGTTGTTCCGATATTCTTTTCGGCATATCTTCTAAAATTCTGTGCCATCTTATTCTCCTATAAAGCTATTGACATAGCTATTGCAAAACCATTTGTTGCATAGCTTGATAAATCTTGTTGTGCTATTGACTGCCACGTACCGACTGGTGCTCCTGTACCTGAAGGTGCTACCTGACAATAACGTACTGCATTAACCGAAGTACTGTAGTATAGGTCACCGACTGTTACTGTTTTACCAGCTGCTTCATGTGCATTTTCTGCCGCAGCATCACTTGCATAGTTTCCGTAGTACTTCTCATCAAAGTTAGCTACCGAGGAAGCTGCTTGATCTGCCCAATAAGCTGCTGAATATTTAGCAGTTCCACCAGAACCTGTAACAGGAGTAGCCATAACAAAGTTACCACCACCAAGAGCCCATTGTTTAGATGAACCGTTTGATTGTCCTGACTGTATTCCTATCGCATATTCTTTAGCACTGTATTCTGTATTATCTACTGTGTTAGTTGTATCTGTTGCCCAATCTTTAGCACTTCCACCACCAGAAGCATTGTCTATTCCAGTACCACCTGTAGCCCAAGCTTTAGAAGAATACTCTGATCCTGTAATAGCTCCGTCTACTTTTATAGCATAGTTCTGTGATTTAGTCGCTTCGTTTGTAGCAGTTGTTGCATGTCCACTTGCAGTACTCGCACTGTTACCACTTGCAGTAGCACTATTAGCACTTGCAGTGGCACTGCTTGCTGCTGCAGTAGCACTATTTCCAGCATTAGTTGCTTGTGTACTTGCAGTACTTGCACTACCAGCTGCTGCAGTTGCACTGTTACCAGCGTTAGTTTCAGCAGTCTCTGCATTAGTCTCAGCAGTCTCTGCATTTGTCTCAGCTGTTTCTGCCGCTGTTTTTGCGGTTTGTGCATCGTTTTTATAACCAAGAGCTAATGAGGCATTTGTTGTAGCACTATTAGCCTGCTGAGTTGCTGTGTTTGCTTGTGTACTTGCAGTTGTTGCACTACCAGCCGCTGCACTCTCTGAGCTAGCTGCTGCAGTTGCACTGTTTGCTGCTGCAGTAACACTTCCGGATATTGAAGCAACGTTTGCGTTTGTAGTTACTACGTCTGCATTTGTAGAAACAACATCTGCCGCTGTTGCTACACGATCTGCTGCCGTTGCTACTTTATCTGCGGCAGTTGCTGTTGCATCTGCATTCGCATTAGTTTCACTTGTTGCTGCATTTGTTTCACTTAGTTTAGCTGCGGTAGCTGCTGCTTGAGCTGCTAATACATCTGCACTAATTAAATCTGGAATGCCATCTATCTTTGTATCTGTAAATAACCCACCGTTAGCAGAGTTATCTGTTGCACCTGTAAACTGTCCAGGTCTTGCTGCAGTTGTCATTATATTAACCCTCTTCCGTTAAAGTTTATTTGTAGATTACCACCAGATGCATTTCGTTTTCCATCTTCATCGTTTAATTCTTGAATTTCTGTATAAAACATTTTACCATATTTAGCTGCTTGTGCATCATCTTGTGTAAACGAGAATACTTCTGCAAGAGCACCCATAAGTAATACTCTTTCATTTTGATCTCTAAGCCAATTAGGTACAAGTGTTCCGATATAGTAGGTACTTGTTACAGTGCCACCTGTATTGGCCGCTTGTGCATCTGATTGTGTAGCATAGGCAGTTGTACCAGTATTACTATTAAAATATAATAAAGCTGAATATTCTACATTTGCGCCTGCACCAGTTGTTGTAAGAAAACCAGCATTATAATTTAATACTGTTACAGAGTACAATGCATTTAATGCTGGTAATCTTCTATAATAATACAGTTCAATTGCATCCGCCGTATTACCTGAACTATTTTGACCAAAGCCTGGAGTTAAAAACAATAAATTTCTTTGTCTTGCAAAGTAGTTATTACCTGAATACTTTTCAGCTGTTGGATCATTAAATGTTCTTATGTCAACTTTTTCATTAAACACTCTTGTTGCTTGACCAGCTGAATCTACTTCTTTAATTTGTATAAACTCAATTAAATCATATGGCAGTAGTATTTCTGTTTTACTTGGTACTAAACCATTTGTTGTAGTTGTTGCTGCTTCTAATAATGTTTTTTCATATGTTGCAACATTTTCTAATGGTGGTACTCTTAATGTTCTATAAGCTTTATCAGCCGCATATTTTAAGCAGTCTTTTATAATTGCATCACTAACTACTTCTTCATCTCTGTTAGACCAATTACGTACTAACGTAACTAACTCAGTATATGTTAATGCCATATGATCCTCCCTTATGTATTGATTAAGAGATCAGGATACTCAGAAATCAATATGCTTTTTAACTTTTTTAATTTATCTTTATCACGCATAAAATGTGTATCATGTACATCTATACCATGATCTTGATTTATTTTTATAGCAACAATATCTGGGATAGTAGCCATTTTTCTATAGCCTTTATTTGTTCTACCAAAATATGCTTCTCTATCTCTATCTAATTTAGCTGCATCTCGATATTGTGTAATATCTTGTTTAGCTTCCCATTGTCCCGAAAGTAAATCAAAGCCACCTTTAATACCTTTGTTTGCATCAACTGTTGCACTTTGAACTCTCATATTATTTTGTTCTGCCATATTAAGCACCTACACTTGCATCAGTTAAATGATGAAAATGTCCGTTCTTATTAAAGAAACCTAATCTTGCGCCAACATTTTGTGCTAATATAACTGCTGGAATTGTTGGTCCACCATTTGTTCCATTAGCGGAAAAGTGTGTAACCTTTCTAGTAGCCGTTATTTTAGCACCGGAATTACCAGTGACACTAACTGGCGCATCTGTAATTCTAAAGGTGCAACTACTTACTGGTACGTACGTAGTAACTAGCGGACTTGCTGTTACATTTGCTACGAATTCTATGTATTGCATTTTAATACCTCCGAGTATTATTTATTTCTTATTATTTATTGCTGGGCCACATCCTGAAACTCTACCACCTTTATTGTAGTAGCTAGCAACATTACCACCCATTGCTTTATATTGTATATCTTTACCGGTTTTTTCTGCATACTTTTTAGCTGCTTCCATTCCGAACTTATTATACTTAAATTCTTTATCTCCGACTTTTGGCATACTTATCTCCCTGTAAATACTGTTCCACCTTTACTATAATATTTAGACATAGCTTTTGGTTTACTTTTAGATTTATTTTTATTTTTTGTATAATTAGCAAGATCAGAACCAAAACCTGAAGATATACCCATTTTAACTAGCTCTCTTCCTTTTTCTGTTTTAGCTAAGCTATCTGCTGTACGCTTTTTGTAAGCATCCATTTGTTTTTGTGCTTTTGTTTTCTTTGCTACTATATTAACTGGCATTTGTATCTCCTAAAAATATAAGGGAAAGCCGTGGCATGTGCCTGTTTGACTTTCCCTTATAGTTAATTAACCGTTAAGCTAAACCGTAAATAGCACCACAACCAGTTGGGTTACGTACTTCTAAAGTCGCTTCTTCAATCATCATTCCTTTAGTGGAATCACCTTGCTGACCTACGTCAACTTCCTGCATCGGTCTTAGTGATGCCATAGCAAACCACATTGGATCATAGATAAGTGCTGAGAAGTTTGCAACATCAGTTGTTGCACCTAGGTTAGTAGTACCGTTAGTTTGAGTAAACTGAACAGCATTAGTTAGACCCATGATATAGTTTGGTACAACCATAATATCACCAAAGTCTGACATATAAACATCTACTGATTGCCTTAACTTTCCACCTTCATCGATGTTTCTTACAACACCAGTATCACTAATCATTAAGTCTGAGAAATCTCTTCTTAACTTTGGTGAAAGCATTATCTTAGTAGCTTTACCACCTTCTTCATAAATCTTCTGCATAACAGAATCAATCTCAGTAAGTGATAATGAACCTTTTGCAGGCTGACCAGCAGCTGCTGCATTAGATTTAATTTTTCCAGTACCATCACCTTGAGTTGCTGGGGCTTCCCAACCACCTAAGTAATTAACAGTTGCAGTATTATTTATAAAAGACTGGTATCCACCAGCAGATCTTGCAGTATTAGCCTGAGATCCAACAGCAGCAGAAGTATTAAAAGAATGAATCATATCATGCTCAACATCTCTTCTTAGCTCTGTACCTCTTTTCTTTAACTGATATGCATATTCGTCTGCAACACCAGCCTGATCGACTGCACGTCTAGTTCCTGACACAGCAATAGTTTTACCATTGATCTGTGTGTAGTTTCCTAGTCTGGTTCTATTTGGACCAGATACAGCAAACTTTGCGCCAGTTGCAGGAGTTGCACCTGTACCACCAGCACCGTTAGCAGTTGGAGCAATCCAATCTGTACCTTCAGCAATTAGTGAAGATCCAGGAACTTCTAACTGGTCTGTTTGCCATTCGTGATAAATAGCAGTTGCTTTTGCTTTTCCAATAGATGACATAAAAGGAGTTTCATCCCTTGTGATCATCGTAATAAAATTAGCAAGATCTTCCCTTTCAGAAACATCTTTATTAGTTGCTCTAGCTGGTCCTGCTGGACCGCCAGTGCCTCTTACACCTAGATTACTAGCCATAATTTTTACCCTCCGAGGTATTTATATTATAAATTTAAGGAGCGTTCTGCATAACCTCTAAGGAAATCCATTTGTTCAGTATCACTAGCTTTACCACTTAAAGTCTTTTTCCTTAACGCTGTAGCTTTATCTTCTGCTTTTTTATTAACAGTTTTAGCTTTACGTAAAGGTGTCTTCTTTGTGATGTTAGCTTTTCTTTTAGCAGTACCTTTATTGATTCCTTGTTTAAGCTTTCTATAATCATCAACAAATTTAACGATAATAGGATCTGCAATTGTATCTAATACTTCTGCAGGTATACCTTCTGTAATAGCAAATTCTCGAATATCTTTTGCAACAGTTTCATTAAAGCCTGGAATTAAAGTAGGAATAGTATCATTAAAATGTTTTAACTGTTCTGTCCATACTTTTTCAGTTTGCGCTTTAGTTTGAGTATCAATTGATTGAATTAATTCCTCTCTCTGTTTTCGTGCAGTCCAATAGTCTTTTTGAATTACTTCACGTTTATCTTTAAGTTCGCCAATAGTATAGCTATCATTATCTTTTCGAGCTTGTTCTATTTCGCTTTCAAGTTCATGATAAGCTTTTGAGTGGGCTTGTTCTGCCGAATACAATACAGAAATAGATGCTTGCGATAATTTATTTATCTCATCTACTTTAGTTTGATATTCTTCGTCCATGCCCTTGCGTGCTTCTCCAAGTTCTCGACCCTTTTTAGAAAGATGTTGTTCAGTAGAATAACCTTTAATCAGATCATTAAAAGAAACTTCAGTATCTTCGCCATCTATTTTAATGGCAACTTTAGCATCTAAGTTTAAATCATCTAAAGAATAAGTTTCAACTTCTTGGGTAGACTCATCATCCTCATCTATAACTTCTTCTTCTTCTGTTTTATCTTCTTCTTCAACTTCTTCGCTTTCGGATTCTTCAGTAACTTCTGGGTCTTCTGTTACTGCTTCTTCCGGGTCTAACTCAGGTACTTGCTCTTCGGGTAGAGGTTCTACGAATTCTGAATTTCGTACAATATCAGCCAGCAATTGTTCTTCTGTTCGACCAACCTCTGCTACAGTGTCATCCGTTAGGGTAGAGCCTGCGGTTGCTTCGGTATTATCCATCTATGCGTACCTCCTTTTTTGGTGTAGCTTTAGAATTCTGTTGTATTATTTTTTCATACTTATCTTTTAAAGTATATAAGCTTGCTAAAGATAACGAGTTTAATTTCGCTTTCCCTGCGCTTCTCATTGAGTCATACTCTAATGTATTTATCATTTCGTTTAAATTAGTTAATAAGGCATTGTAATCAATTTCCCTCATTATTGTCCTCCTGTAAGTGTGGTATGTTTTTACCATACATCTCGAAGTTTATCATTTTCGCTTTAACACTACCTAGTGCCATTGCTGAAGAGTAGAGGAACTCACGAGATTTAGTTTCATGTGGTTCTGTCTTTAACCACTCAAGAAAGAAATCAATTAAGACTTCTCCATATACTTCATCAAAAAATTCTGATCTTTCCTTAGAAGCGAAGTGACCCTTAACATGAGCCCTTCGCGCTAATTCTTCAGGATGAATTTTATGATTACCATAAGATTTAGTATTACCCAGCTTCGTCTCAGCTGTCTGTCGGTATTTATCCATATTTAAGTTATTAGGTAATTGTACACAACATCGCCGCTTTGAGCAACTGTACCGTGTGCAGTTGTTAAGTTTACAAGTGTTTGTGCACCATTACTTAAACCGGTTACTTTCTTAAACTCTTTAGCTTGTAACTGTATACCTGTTTGTACTGTTGTGCCTGCAGTTGCTACGTCAAATGTTATAGCAGCATCACTGTCGTTAGCAACTAATATGATGCCTCCACCAGCACCACCTGCAGTGGTTATTGTTCCTGATTGTGCAGCACCTGTTCCTGTTGCACTTATTGTTATTGTTGCCATTTAAATAACCTCCTGTGGTTGTTCCATCATTGGCTGTCCTTGCTCTTGTGGAGCTGGACTAGGGTTTAATAGTTCTCTTGCCATCATAATTATATCTGAATAATTAGGATGAGGAGGTAACTCTGCTCCTTCTTTAGTAGCCTTGATGGCTAGGTCTGCCCATTCTTGAAAGTGTTTATCAATAGATACAGCTAATTGCTTTGAGTTATCATCCATTGTATTTTTACTTTGAGCATTAGTATAATTAATATTTGCCTTGCTTAATTCAAGATCAGACATTAATTTTTGTTTAGCAGCTTCCATTTCTGTCATTTTATCTTTAGATTGTTTTTCAATAGCTTGTGCAGCTTTTTGTTTAAACTCATCTGTTGTATAATCTTCTAGAAAATCATTACTATCTAAATTCATTGCTTCAATTAACTTAGTTGCTAATACAGCAGGGGCATCAGTTTTAATTACTAAACCTGCACCTTGTTGATTTAATGAAGGAAGTATTTCTTTTCCTACTCTAGCTAACTTATTAATCATAGTTGTATTTGAATTTTCACCAATATCTAAATGTATTTCAACATCCATCTTTGATGGCAGCATATCAATATTAACAGAACCATATACACCTTGCAAGTTATAAGGAAGTTTTCCTTTCATATTTTTATGCATTGTTTCGTACAAACCAGATATTAAAGTTTTAAAACCTGTTTCAGCAAATCGTCTTGCAATATGTTGTATACGCTTTTGTGCTGCGCTTTGTACGGCACTCATTTTTGCTTCACTATTTCCTGATACATAAAGTGTATCATTTAAACCTTGAGCTGCCTTTGACATACCTGTAGCTTGTTCTTTTATTGTTTGCATATGTTGTAATAAAGGAACAGTACCTGTTGATATAGTTTCAGGTGGTAATGATGCAACAGCACCCGCTGGATTTCCATTAGTTGGTATTAATTGTTTAGGCTTCATATTTTGTAAAGCACTAAAATCAACAACATTTGGATCAGCTAACTTAGGAGAATAGTTTGTAAGATAAGTATTTTCTACAAACCCTCTAAGTATTGCAGTAGAAGCTAATGTTGAACTTCTAGCAAAGTCTGCCATTGATAAACCATAAAATTCATGAGGTATATCTATTGGAACAATTGATGCTAAATTAATAAAATCAATATCTTCTTCAAATAATATATGTGTACCAATTGTAATAAAACGTTTTAGTTCAGCAATACCATCACCATCTCTATCAACACGCATCCATGATTCTGTAACTGTTACTTCTCTGTTTGCTTCAGTAGGTAATGTTTCATATGAATTTGCACCTTGATAATATTCTTGGCCTGTTACTTCTTTTCTTGCAGCAACATCCTCAGCATACTTCATTGTACCTAACCAGCTATCATCATCATCTAAATCATCCCACGAATCTATATTTGCAGTTTCTTCAGGATAATACTTTCTTATTTCTGATCTAGTCATTTCAGTTTGCACACCAATATATGATGCATCTTCTAACTTTGTAGCATCTCTACTAATACGAAAATTTTCTGGTGGTATTAATTCTAGCTTAACTCTTGAGTTATCTATCTTTTTACGTACCCTTACATTAGTATATACTAAATCTACTTCTGGTCCTAAACCATCTGCTTCACCAATAACTTTATTTTCATATTCAAGTTTGCCGACAATTTCCATTGAATCGTCTGATAGTATTTCATCAAGCTTAGCCTGACTAATTTCTTCAAACTCTTCAAATATGTATTCATAATCTTCAACATAGTCCCATCTTAGTACAGCATTTTTCCATAATAACGCAGATTTCATCCATTGCTGCATAATTTCCCAGCCGTTATTCTTTTTAAACAAACAATAATTTACTATATTACTTGCATCTTTTGCTGCAGAAAATGCGCCAGGTGTATTATCATATGGTATAAACCTAGCTAATTTTTGATTGTTTAAAAACAAATCACTTAATACTGCAGTATATGCTTCAATAACTTCAGTAGTTGATGTATCTACTATAGTTGACACACCTTGTGGTGCTAAGTGAAAATCAGCTACACCCGCATACTCGTATGTTGCTTTTAATCTTTCTCTTGCTAACTCGGAACTATTAAGCCAATCACCTGTAGAATTTGATACACCACCTTCGATCATATTTATAAGCTGTTCATCATCAACTGCTTCTTTATAACCTTGAGTAGCCATTAGTATTTCCCTCCTATTGGTGAGTAAATCTTAGCAGCTTTTTCTAATTGTTCTGATGTATACTTACCAGCATTAGGTAAAGGCTTTTGTGGTTTCTTTGGTGGTTTTTGTTCTTTAGGTATTTCTACATATCTTGGCATGATCCGCTCCTGGGTTCAATCAATATTATTCATTCTTTCAATAAGTCTGTTTACTCTATTTGTTACTTGTTTATACCATCTAGAGTCTTGCATTTCTAATGCTGCTTCTTTCCAATCTCTATTAGCTAAAGCAACTTTAAATTTAATAAAGCCTTGCATTCTTGGTCGACCCATATTAAACATCATATTAGCAACAATCAATTGTACTTCTTCGGGTAAGTCATTAAAAAAGACATACACATTTTTACAATCATTTAATACAATTTGTATATCATCTTCAAATGCATCAATACATCTTTCAGTAGAAACGGGATGACCTACAGTATATTCCCACTCGGGATCGGCACGAGTAACCAGGTGACCCACACCAAAAGTACGTAACTCAAGATGGTCGAGATATATGCATTCTTTATAACCTTCATCAATTTTTAATTCTTCCCTTAATTTATCTATATTCATTTTATCTATGCCTCGCGACTTTCTTTGCAATTTTTTTAGGTTGCTTTGAATGCTGCTTACCTGCTTTAGTATCTTTTTTCTTCTTCCTAGAGGTTGCAGCGTATTCAGCTGCTGTGAGAGATCGAATAGCTGAAGCCGGCATATAGCGCTCGCCTGTAGCCTTCGGACCCACTGTAGAATTCTTACCACTTTTGGTTGTCCACTTTTCTTTACCCCATTTTTTTAAACTTTTCTGACCTGCTTTTAAAGGCATTACTTATATCCTCCGCCACGTGCTTTATATTGTTTAGCAAGCATTTGAGCTTTACGTGCAGACCATTGTCCTGGTCTACCACCTTTACCACCTGCTTTAATTCTATTAAACAATCTTTTACGCATTGTTGGTTTAGTATAATTTCCTGCTGCATTTACTGCCATAATAAAATACTCCTACCACTTTACTTTATGAGACCAATATTTTGCCGACAACTTCGTTGTAGGTTTACCTTGAGCATTATGTCTAGCATAATAAGATTTCTTTCGAGCTTTATCTTTAGCAGTTGTCGGATTCTTACCAGCACCGGAAACTCCTTGCTGTCCAAATCTTATAAGTTTTTCTTTTCCACCTTCTCTTGCTAATACTGCATGAGATTTTGTTTTATGACCTGGAGTACGTTTTGGTTTATTGTATCCAGCAAATCTTTCTCCTGATTTTTCTATTGACATAATGTCCTCCTATTTTCTATTCATCCAGGCAGTTGTACCCATGTAAGCACCTACTATTCCTGCACCACTTATATAAAATAAATTACTAATATCTGCCAGCGCTTTAACACGATCTATATCTACAAAAAACATTGCTAATGTAAATACACCCATAGCTATTAAAGTATATCTTGCCATTCTTAATTGTGCTAAATGCTTTCTTAATTCATCTTCTGTTGCTTTAATCATCTTAGCGTGCTCTAATTCCTCATCAGTAACAATACCATCACCATCGGCATCATACTCATTATACATACTATTTTTTTGTAAGGATTTTTTCATATGCTTCTCGTATTTCTTCTATTGATCTACCACAACCAACACAAACTTTATTCAGATTTAGTTGGCACACTCCTACGCATGGCGTCACTTTGCCACTCATAACCATAGGTCTTCTTCCATAATAAATACTCCTGATTTTCATTTTCGTCTTCTGTTTCTTTACTATTAGAATCTTTTTGCATATATTAATATCCTTTATATAATGGCGGATTTATCCCCTACTTCCGCCGGAGTAGTGAGGACAAGGGAAACTATAGCCACTTGGTTTCATCTTGCACATATGTTTCTGCACGTTGAGACCAAGGAACTTTATTCATTGTTAGTTTATCATAATGAGTTCTTAATGTTTCTAAAGCAATAGCTGTTGCCATTACTGTATCATCATAACATCCAGGTGCAGCTTCTGTGCGACCTGAAGGTGTTGATATATAATCTTTTAATTCTTGTATAATTGTTTTTGAACCAATCCATATATCATCATTTTCTACAGCATTTTTTAAGTTACCTATAATATGTGGTTTAGTTACTTGTGTTGTTCTAAACCCTGGTACTACGCCTTCTTCTTTTGATATAGATGATATTTTAGTTTGTTTATATAAGTTAATATAATTCATTTGTGAAAGTCTAGATAATGTTGCAACTCCCATAGAATTACTTTCTACAGTAAGTAAAGCATTATTAAAGTATCTACCAAGATAAAACAAAAGATCACCAAATTTACTTGGATCAATATGATTATCTCTGTATAAACCTATAACCTTTCTTTCTGTATCTAAAACTACAGCTGTTGAATAATCTTGACCTACCCCTAAAGCTACATCTGCAGCAACAATATAATTGCTATCCCAATCGGGGTAATCCCATATAAGTAAGTTGCCTTCATTAGATGGCTCCCATGATGTTGCTTCAAAGTCAAATATGTATTTCTTTTCTGGTTCTACAGGTATTAGTCTTGCAACTTTTTCAGTATCAAATACAGATGAACCCGCTGTAATAAACGCTTCATCAGGAGTTGCTGGGTATTCCTGGCGGAACTTTAGTTCCCCACCTTCAGCAATCTTCAACCGACGCCAATAGAGTTGCCCGCTTGTTAAGCCATAATTCTCTACTAGTAACTCCTCTTCTGAAGAGCGTTCAAAGGATTCAGGAGGCTCTCTGTAGTATTCTGGTGTAGAAAACCACGGTAGAAATAAAGGAAGATATTCATTCTCACCTTCAATTGCTCCTTTCCATAACCTATAAAATTCACCCATTGCACCATTAGCTGTTGATTCAAGTATAACTTCTGTACCTGGTGCTTCAGATATACCCTGGAATAAACCAGCTAATATCTTTTCATCATGTGTCCAAAAAGCTACTTCCGATAAGTGCGCAATCGTTGGAGTCGTCCCACGGCCAGCTTCCGGAGAACCCGCCGTATACAACCTATAGGAAGATACAGGTTTTTCATTAGAAGAATCTCTTTTAAAATGTGGAGCGGATATAACAATTTCTTTCGCATTTGATTTTACCTCGTTAGGTCTAAACTTAGGATTCATATTTTTAATGATATTCCTACTCATATTAAACAAGGCATCTGACGTTGCACTATCATGTGCCATCACAACTGATCTAGCATGTGGTGTAAAATATGTTTTCCAAAATACTCGACCTGCGCAATACGTGCTTATACCTTGTTGCCGAGCTTTGAGGATAATAGCACGAACCTTACCGGTTTCTTTCAGCTGTTTATCCAGGGCTTCTGTAATCATATTTTGACAACTGTTAAAGTTGAAATCTACAAACCCAGCTCTAGCATCCTTTGTAATAATCTTTATATTATCTTTTGCAAACAATGTGAAATCTTTCTCGTACTTAACAAGCTTATTACGCTTTTGTTTTTCTTCGAGAAGACTTAATAATTCTTTTTTATTATTCATATACTTGTCCTCATGAATAAGTGTCTTTAAGGGGACATTTAAATTCTAGTAGCCCTAGGAGTTAGAATGTCTCCTTAAAGAGGGGGAGAACCTATGTATATTATATACTATAGAGGCTAAGGATAAGACTAATTAATTTAAATATATATATATACCCTATATACTTTGCTACCCCCTAACTTTCTATATCGCACTTTATAATACTTCAGCAATCTCTATATCATCTTTCTTTGTAGTTAACTTGAAGTCTATCACTATACTACGGATCTTATAGTAACCTAGAGCTATCTTTATTCTACACTCTCAGTGCTCTACTAAAATATTTTTATTATACTATTCCTTTACCATTTATACTTAAAGAATTTATCAATTCTTTTTCTATAATATAATTTAAATAACTTTAATTAACCTATGAGATCTATCATGTCTTTTCTATTTATACTTACTTCTCTTACATTATTATGTTTTCTTTTTATATTATTCCAAGCTTATACATTTATAAAGATTCATAATAATGATTAAATATCTTACTTTAAACAATATAATATCTATCGCTTTATCTACTTTAACATTCATATTATATTCAATATTAATTCTTTTAATCTTACTATAACCAAAGAAAGCTAAACAAATGAAAATAGAATATAAATTACCTTCTACTATAGAACTTCAAAACTTTTCATCTACACTTAAAGATTTTTCTAACTATATTATAGAACATAATAAAATTCCTACTTTTATTCAATTCAATGTAAATATGACTAATATCACACCTTACCAAGAATATTATTATAATTTACATTTACATAATATATTATATCCATCTAAAAACCCAATACCTGAGCTTTATAAATTATACTTAAATAAAATTAAAATAAATAATTATAAAACTCCACCTAACTTTGTATTTACACCTCTTTAAATACCTTTAAAAATACTAAGAGTTTCCTCCTTACTCTTAGTATTTTTAAATATTCTCCTGCAATCATTAAGAAGCTATCGCTTCTTTTTCTATAATAATTATAATTACGTAACCCTTTTAAAGATTCACAATTATAATTACTAAGCTACTCTGTAGTTAGCTACTGTGTTTATATAACTCATGATTATATAAATATTAAATAGCGTCTACTATATTTATATAATTCATACTTATATAGATATAGTAGATAACAATATATTTAAATAAACCTACAACCTTAAGTCATAAATTCGTGGAGATTATAATGACATTACCTACAATTATACTACATCGTCCTAAAATTACATACCAAGTTAATCCTAACGGTACTGTAACATTCGTTAAATCAATTCCTGAAGCATCTAAAAATGCTCAAGAACAAAAGTCATAATTATGTATACCTCAAACGGTAAATTGCTATTCTTTTTTATTATACTTATAGCACTCATAATTATACTTTAAGAAGAGGCTAACGCCTCTTTTTCTATAATATAATTCTTAAAACTCTCTTAACCTTAAAGGAAATAAAATGACTCAAGATCTATCTACATTTACGCCAAGAAATTATCGTATCAATAACGTAACTCTAAATTGGCCAAAGCTTTCTAAACCAGTGAATCCTTTTGGCACCGAACAGTATGAGTTGCAAATTGAAACTACTGATAAATCACTTGCAGACGAACTTAAAGCAAATCATTTTAATGTTAAAGTAAACGAAGCAAATAAATCTTTTACTATTTCACTTAAAAGAAAAGCTAATAGAGCTGATGGTAGTTCTAATGGTGCGCCAAAAGTTTATAATGCTGATGCCACTATAATGGAAGATGTCTCTAAAATCGGAAACGGTTCTACTGGCAACGTTATAGTATATCAGATGTATTATAAAACTGCTGGTCGTGAAGGTATCTCTAATTCTCTAACATCTATACAAGTTACAGATCTTAAAGAATATGCTGGTGCCAGTGATTCAATGTTTGAAGCAGTAACTAATATAGATGCTGAACCTCAAGCACCATTACCTATGGATGAACCAGCTACTGCTAACCCATTCTAATTGCGCCTGCTAGAGCGTAAGAGCGATTAGTATCGATGGTTCCATCTAGCACTTACAATGACACTTAAAGCGAGTACTTCTGGTTA
>VMHT01125559.1_pt1 | contig 15213 bp, 9 predicted proteins | sample 4693611 | NCBI WGS metagenome assembly VMHT01 (sample SAMN12280063, study PRJNA550983) | marine metagenome | isolation source: seawater sampled from same location over 5 years 0.02-0.2 micron viral filtrate | place: USA: collected off the coast of southern California halfway between the port... ... | reverse complement strand
TGCAGGGTGTTTTGGCGATGGTGAAACCATCGTTGAAGACGAAGAAATGATGTCTGTGTGGACTGAATATGTTCTCGTTGATGACCAATCTCACGAAACGCCTCGCGAGTTCATGACTGTGGATTTGCGTACCAACGAAACAACCAATATGACTTGGGCTGTTTTTGATGAATCCAAGGGAGGGAACTGTTGTGAGCATTATATTGCAACAACAATTTCAGGCTCGATCATGAACATCGGAGGCGAATACCCCGTTTGGTCTGTTGACAGGGGTCATGAATGGGACACTTGGATTCCTGGTGTCACACCTGATTTGCAGTGCAGAACCTTCATTCCTACCAATCCAGGTACTGAAGGACTTGGAGAAGGGAGTATTGTTCAAGCAACAAACGGCGATATCATCTCAATGTCGTGGTTCCCTTATGTAGGGGGAGACCTCAAGTTGGACAAGTTCTATGCAATTCTTTACGATGATTCCGAAATGGAATGGAAGTGGTGCTATAACCGAATCACGGAACCTTTCTATGACCGAAGTTGGCAGGTTGAAGTCGTAGGTCCAATCAGCTCGAGCATTGGAGATGGTGAATGGGCATCGCTTGTCATCTCAAACTTCTGGCATCAAACTCAAAATGCGGGTGGACAGATCTCTGTTGATGGCTTGAATTATTATCCAATTCAGTTCCCCGGCAGGTCCTCCAGTCAACCGGATATCGATGTTGATTTGGATTTCACCAACTCATCGCTTGACTTCTACTGGGATGTTAACAAACCACACAAAGAAATGCGAGCCTTTGCTGTTCCAAGCGGAGGACTCTTGTTCCCGAAGTACTTTGATAACGGCAACGCAGCATTCCTCGACACAACATTATCATGGAATGAACTTGCAGTCCAGTTCCCAAGTGAATATTGCCAGGTTGACATGACTGGAACAATACACTGCGTTGCAAATTCAGGAACCACATTCACACATTACACTTCAACCGATGGTGCAGTCACTTGGGAAAATTACACCTATGACCTCGGAGGTTCTGCTTCAAGTATTGAAGAGTGGGAGTTCCAAGCAAATGGAGAACACGATCTTTTCGTACTCAATGTGCGTTATCAGTCAAGTGAAGGACCAGACGTTGACGTTCTTTTCCACACCCGTGATTACAGTCGAGACCTCGCTCCTGACACGATGACCTATATTGGACAAGGAGACCTTGACTCGACATCTGGTGCAGGAAATGACATACGGTTCGATTTCGCAAGTCTAGCAATTCTACGTGATGGAGGTGTTGTCGTTGCCTATCATGATTCAACGCACGTAGACCCCTTGTTTGCGGTAGAACTCAACCTCCCAGATTATCAACAATAACTCCAACTCAAGGGTTATCCTCAAAAGCCCTTGACATACGATTTGTTGTGATGGTGCTCACAAATCTACCCGGTATTGGCGAACGTTTGATGAAACGACTGGATGACCACTTTGGTGGACGTCATGAATTACTCAAGACCTTAGAATCGGGAGACATCTCCCGAATCGCCGAGGTAGAAGGCATCTCTGTGAAGCGAGCTCTTTCCCTTGCACGAGAATACAATGGTGCAGAAGCCACATTCCTTGCAACACCTGAAGCTGAAAAATTGCATGGACAATTGATCTCTTCAATGCAAACATTTGCATCGAACACCGCAAGTTCCTCACGAATGCAAATGCTCATGCCACTTCACCAAATAGACGAACGGAGAGAGCGTTGTAAACAAATGATGGGCTTCGCAACTGAGGCTCCAGAAGCCTTTGCCCATTTACGAACGTTGTTCAAAAATTTGAGTTATACCCGCCGTCCAACGCAACGTTACGAACGTGTAATTGTAAGCCAACAAGAACATCCAGAATGGAATCAATATGTCCGAATATTAACACCGAGTAGCCAAGAATCCTGGAAAGATTACACCGTTTTCAAGACCGTTACATGGGTTGGTAGACATGGGCCAGAAGATATACCTCCCGGATGGTTGGTTTTACCGGAAGCAGGTCGCTCTGATGTCATGGTCCCCGAGTATACCCTTGATTGGTTTACAAACAATCGTAAGGCGTTGAAGGTGATTCTCGACTTAATGCAATGGAAAAACGAAGGAAAAAATTCCATTCATCCAACGCTTAACATCATCTTTGATGAGACCGAAGGACTTGAGCAACTGGCAACAGTGTTCGCTATGATGAGCGATTCGGGTGATGTTGAAACAATGGAAGAAATTCGAGATGGGTTGTGGAACATGGCCAAGCGTCTCGAGGAAGATCTCAATCAACGCATTTCCTCTGGAATGGAAACTGCTTCGCTCGATCTCACAGGCTCAGATATGCTTGAGGCATTGGCTGATGCGGCGACGTTTCAGAGAAAACTAGCATCTGCCACCGAAGATGTCATCACCGACATTCTTGAACAGGGAAGAAATGAACTCTCACAGTACCTTGAGCCATGTGGGTTGCAGGCACCGTTTGACCTGTATGCAACCAATTGGCCTGTAAAACTCAACCGAGGTGTTCTAGATAAAATCAACGATGAACTCGAACGGCGAATCAACGACTGTCGGAACGATCACCTTCTCAGGTTGGCAACCAAACTCGCTGATTTGAAACCGTTATGTGAAACGGCAATACAGCGCCTCATTGAACATGACATGTGGTACAGCATTACCGCATGGGCAATGCACCACAATGCACACCTCCCAGAGTTGGCGCATCACGGTATTTGGTTCGAAGAGGGACGACATCTGTTCATCGAGGGAGAAGTTCAGCCCGTCAATTATGGATTGGGACTCGCAGCGCCAAAGGGCGATCGACAACCAATTGCTCTGCTCACTGGAGCCAACAGCGGAGGTAAAACCACACTCCTCGAACTGGTGGCGCACATCACGATTCTTGCTCACATGGGACTCCCTGTGCCGGCTCAACATGCCTTCATTGGCCGTGTTGAAGCATTGCACGTTCTTGCAAAGTCGAGTGGAACCCAAAGTGCAGGAGCTCTTGAAACAACCTTGGTTGATTTAGCACAAGTCGTGAGCAATACTCAACCAAAACTCATCCTCGCCGACGAACTTGAGGCAATAACTGAACCTGGAGCAGGCGCCCGAATTATCGCCGGAATGCTTCGAGCAGCTCAACAACAAGCAAATTCAAGCATGGTATTGGTAACCCACCTCGCACCTGCTATTCTCGATGCTTACGGTAGCGATGACTTACGAATCGATGGTATTGAAGCCAAAGGTCTCGATGAACACTTGGAACTCATTGTCGATCGAACACCGAAAAGAAATTGCCTTGCCCGATCAACTCCAGAACTGATCGTACGTCGTTTGGTTGAACGGTCGTCAGGTGATGCAAAGAATGTCTTTAGCGACATTCTCTCATTGTTCTGAGATTAACACTGACGCACTGCTTCGCTCGAGTAGTCAAGCATTGGCGCTTGGAACAAAGCATCGCATGACCGCTCTACCGTAGGTAGCGTGAGTGTACTTTGTGACCAATCGATTGTCACTCCACCTGAAGCTCCAGGAGATGGTACGTAATCTTCCCCAGTTTGGGTCACAGTGAGAATAATTCCTTCCCCTTCTTGCAGGACTACGTCCATTGGCATGAATTCCATAAGAGCGTTAACAGATACAAACGGAGCGAGTACTTCTTGTCCATCTCTACCACCTGCATGGAAACGGAGATCCATTACTGCATGACCAAGATGCATTCCTGTACCATCGGTCATCTCAATGAAAAGATGACCCCCGGTCAATCCTGGTGTCGCATCAATGTGGAAGGTCGGCATGCCTGTGATGCGTGTTTCTTCTTCGAATGGACCGTAACTGAGGGTAACCGAACTCGTTGCAGATACTGTCAATCCTGTTGGACCAAGATCGCTACCAATCAAAACGAGATTCTCAACATCCATTGGAGGGTAGGTTTGCTCAAATCGCCATCCACCTCGGTTGTCTTGCATCTCGACTCCGAGTGTTGGAGCCCGTCCTTCTCCTTTCAGATACCAATCAAACCAGTACAGCATTTCATCAGCCCAATCCCAGCGAAGAGTGTAAGGATATGCTTCAGCACCTCGGCCCGCACTTTGGGAGGAATGACCTTCGACACGATCGGGATAATCGTGAGCCCATTGACCTGCGAGTGTTTTGATTTCGATGCCGGCATCAGCGACTTGTTGGTGCACTGGGAAAGACATGTGTGGGTCTACGTTCCAATCCTGCATACCTTGAATCAAATAGACTGAACCGTTGTAATTCTGAAGAACTCGGTCGAGGAACGATCGTTCTGTCCAATACGTGTTACCAGCATAGTCTACCATGCCACCGCTCAAGTAGGCCGCTGGTCCATTGGCATAGCCTTGAATGTAGCCTTCACAAAGCGTATGACTGTCTTCTGTATCACCGTCGATACCGAATGATCCGTATACACCGTTGTGCATGATCATTCCACGAGCTTCCATACTGCCGTTGCGCCACATTAGCTCATGAACTCCAATCAGACCTGACATCGGAACAATCGTCGCAAGATGTGGATTGCCAAACGTTGCTGCTTGCCATGGAGTGGATCCATCATAGGATTTTCCGATAATTCCAACATTTCCATTTGACCAAGATTGCGTCCCAAGCCAAGTGACAGCCGCATCAATTCCTCTCTGTTCATCAGTACCCATCAAGTCCATGCAATGATTTGATTCACCTGTCCCAAAGACAGATACTTGAGCCACACCGTATCCATGTGGCACATAATTTTCAATCAACATTCGACCCAATCGATTGGCTGGTGTTAGAGCATCAACGTCACCGTCGCTATAGTACGGACCTATTTCTGCGATGACAGGTACTTGACAATCTTCTGTCAAATTCTCGGCCGAAGAATAGTCACATCCCTCAATAACAGGCAACCAGAGTCCAAGGTGTACTTCTGCCCCACCTGCGGCTCCTGCCCCACCATCAGCGAGAGTAATGCTAGGGACAGGGACGAATACTGATTGGACTGGGCCAACATCATACGTCCCATTGATGGTAACTCGGGAAAAGACGTCAGAATCGTCATACTGAAGTTCGGAGCGTTCCCAAGGTTCAGGGTAATCCTTCTCACCGATCTCATTCGAATTGTTTTGAAGATCTTCTCCAAAACAGCCAGAGAGCAAAGATGGGAGAAGGAAAATCAACAACAATAAAACGCTTCGCATTGATTCACCCGTTTCAAATCCAACATATGACGCTTTTCGCCTTATGCTGATTCTTCGGATTCACGAGAATCGAGTTCAGCACGAACTTCATCCATATCCAAATCCTTGAGTTTTGTAATTAAGTCGCGCAAGGCATCTTCTGGAAGAGCGCCTGGTTGCATGAAAACGCCGATTCCATCCTTGAAGGCAATCGTGGTCGGAATGGAACGAATTCCGAATGAGCCTGCGAGGGCTTGTTCTACTTCGGTATCGACCTTAGCGAAAACAACATCACTGAATTCCTCTGAGACGCGTTCAAACACTGGTGCATACGCTCGACAAGGACCGCACCATTCGGCCCAAAAATCAATGATTACGAGATTGTTTCCTTCAATAATATCAGAAAAGGAAGACTCGTGCATTTCTACGGTTGGCATACCAGCTCCTAATGGTCACAGTATAAGTGCTCATGCATTTGACCAAAGTTCTGCATCGACGGGTTGATGTGCTCTATGACCAAGGGTAGCATATGAGCAGACTGTTGACACTGGTCACCGTTTTTCTTCTTCTGAGCGTACTCGTCATCCCACAAGGGCTTTCTGAAGATTCAACGAGTAACGACGAGTCCGAATCCTCAATCATAATTTCAGAACTACTACCATCTCCAAATGGCATGAAAAACAATGAAACATGTTCAAATTGTTACAACGCCACAGACTGGAATGGAGATGGAGATTATGGGAAGTTTTCAGATCAATTCATCGAACTCCACAACCCCACAGAGAGTCCAATCAACATCTCAAATTGGGTTTTAGATGACATTTCAGACGGAGGAAGTGCTCCTTGTCAACTGGCGAGAAATACTATCATCCAACCAGGTGGCTACGTTTCCATCTTCATCAATGCGTCCCGTATTGAACTGGATTACTATGACGGGGACACTGTAAATCTCTACGACGATGCTGGCACACTTGTTGACACGATGTCGTATCCTGCTCGAGATGCTTGGTATGGGAATTCCTACATCACACTTGAGAACGGTACATTGTGGAAGGTCAAACCACCAACTCCCGGTTACTCAGAAGATGAATCATTTGGCACTGCTCAAAATATGATTGGATGCTTTGGAATCAGCGACGGAGGCTTTGTCGAGTCTATGTTGCTCAAGGGCCGTGTTGTGACCATGAACACTGAAGACGCAGTCATTAATGACGGACACGTGTTGGTCCGTGATGGAAAGATAGACGCTGTTTGGTCTGGACAAAACATTCCACAAAACGTTGACCTCACAGGCGTCCCGGTCGTTGAAACGAACGGCACAATTTACCCTGGATTAATCGACACACACAACCATATGCACTACAATCACATTCCTCTATGGGATTTTGAAGTTCACACATCCGTCAAATCTGAGGAAGGCGGTTACTCAAACCGTAACCAATGGAAGAACAATCCAAATTACAAACGCGACATCTCATGGATGAAGACATTTGTTCAGACATCCTCGATGTGGAACATGGCAGATCAACAAATGAAGTATGCCGAAGTTATGGCAGTCGCAGGTGGCGTCACCGCTGTCCAAGGGTCACCATCGAGCAACACAGATGCATGGGATAGCATGCTCTCAAGAAACATCGAGTTGTACAATTTCGGAGGCGATGGAATCCACACCAAGGTCACAACCCTTGAGTCCGACTACACCGGGGGCCACATCACATCTGGTAACGCCAGCGGAAGTCTCAATGCGTGGTATCTCCATCTTTCAGAAGGTGTTGACGAATCCAGTCGGGCCGAGTTTGACATCCTTGTTGCGAACAACCTTCTCGTAGGAGAACTGGTTGTCGTTCACGGAACTGCATTGACTTCTACTGAATTCGAATTGATGGGTGCGGTTGGTGCTGACCTAGCATGGTCACCACTGTCCAACTTGCTCCTCTATGGAGACACAACAGATGTCGTCGCTGCTGACCAAGCTGGTGTCCGCATCTCGCTTGCACCAGACTGGGGTCCGAGTGGTTCCAAGAATGTACTTCACGAACTGAAAGTCGCAGACCTATGGAATGCCAACAATCTCGACTCGTACTTTTCGGATTACGATCTTGCTGCAATGGTTACCAAAAATCCGGCATTGGGGAACAACTGGGATGATTCAGTAGGGACCATTAACGCTGGATTGTATGCTGATTTGGTTGTAATAGACACCTTCCATCAAGACCCTTATCGAAACCTTATCGAGGCCATTGACGCAGATGTACGCCTCACCATCGTGAATGGGCAACCTGTGTTCGGTGATGTCGACTTGATGTCCGAACTCAAAGGAAACGACTGGGAGTTGGTTGAAGGACCCGGATTCGACAAAGCTGTTGATGTAACCGACCGTTCAGTCACCGAAGGCACACAATCATGGGCAAGTATCCTTGCTGATATGGAAATGGCAATGGAACTCAATCCTGATGACATCGCTGCTACCTGGTCATCAAGCACAAGTAGTTATTCAAACATGCAAGGAAATGATCTCAACAACATCTTCACAACAGGGGATACACGACATTTCGGAATCATCACTGGTTCGACTCACGCAAACACACATATCAATTTGAATCAATTGGAAGACTACTATGCTATTCCAATGGAAAACGGTGACCGTACCGGAGTCAATGTTGTTCTTGAACCTCAAGACAATACCGGAGGCTCGACAACCAATCCTACAGATGAGACTCCAACCAACACTACCGATTCCGAGGACACCAACGATGATGACTCTGGAGACGATTCCGGCAGAGATGCGGAATGCCCTCCAAATTGTATTCTTGGCGAGGATGTCGAAGATGCTTCATCAGATGAGTCGTCCCTGTTTGGCGCAAAATCTCTCCTTGCTGGAATCGTAATCGTACTTCTGGTTGCGATCGGATTATTGACGCGAAATGTCGAAGATGATGATGAAAGCATGGATGCTGATCAAACAATAATTATCGAAAAGGAATGGCAGGAAGAGACCAAACAATTTGTTCCTGAACTGCCACCACTCGCCCCTCCACCTTCTTCTGAAGAAGAGTGATTATTGCAAATCCCAAACGGGTCCATCAGCGGTATCGGTGACAACGACTCCAAGTTCATTGAGTCGGTCACGAATAGCATCTGCTTGGCCCCAATCCTTGTTTGCTCGGGCTTCACTTCGTTCAATGAGTAAGGCTTCAACCTGATCAGCGATCTGAGCCTTCCTAGGATCCTCTTCAGGTTCTGCAAGCAAGACCTCAGGAGAGGGCAGAATACCAAGAATATCTCCGGCAGTTTCCTCAAGCCATCCCTTAGCATATGTTGCAATGGCTCTCTTGTCTTGTTCATCAGAACCGAGTGACATCAAATGTTGAAGTTGCTTAGTTGCAGCGAGTACTTTTGCGACTGCTTCACGGCTGTTGAAATCATCATCCATTGCTTGCGCAAAGCCCTCAGCAAGACGTTCGAGTAAACCAAGCGACTTCACCAATGGATTAGCGCTCGCAATATCGGGGGAAGGGAGTGAATGTTGACGACCTTCAGTAGCCATCCTCAAGGCCGCTTCGTAAACTTGGAGAATCCGAGCATGATTACGCTGAGCGTCGTTGAGTAGTTGTTCATTCATGTCGATAGGTGAACGATAATGTGCATTGACGAGGGCCAAACGAAGAACCAGTGGGTCCACCTTCTGAATGATGTCCCGGATGGTCCAAAAATTCCCAAGTGATTTACTCATTTTTTCCCCATCAATGTTCACAAAACCATTGTGCAACCAATACCCTGCAAGGGGAGCATGTCCTGTATGACATTCACTTTGGAAGATCTCAGCCTCGTGGTGAGGGAAGCGCAAATCATGCCCTCCGCCGTGTATGTCAAATGAAGTACCAAAATGGTCTAAACTCATTGCAGTGCACTCAATATGCCAACCCGGACGACCATCCCCCCAAGGTGATGGCCAGGTTGGTTCTCCTGGCTTTGCCTGTTTCCACAAGGCGAAATCCTTGTGATCTCGCTTTCCACTACCTGTTTTGTCTACGCGTCCACCTGCCCCTTGTCGCACAGCATCGATGGATTGGCCAGTTAATTGTCCATATTTGTCAGGGGCTGAATCAACGTGAAAATACACACCATCGTTCGCAACATATGCATGCCCTTTCTCGATGAGATCCTCAATAATGTGAATCATGGAATCAACATATTCTGTACATCGAGGATAATGATCTGCACGAAGGATGTTCAGTGCATCCATATCTTCGTAGTACGTTGAAATGTTTCGGTCAACGATATCTTTCCAATTCTCACCTGATTCGATCGAACGAATGATAATCTTGTCATCAATATCTGTGAAATTCTGAACATAGTCTACATCATAGCCTGATGCTTCTAGCCAGCGGTGAACCAAATCAAAGGCAATGTAACAGCGTGCGTGACCAAGATGGCAATGGTCGTAGACTGTTACGCCACAAACATACATCGAGACTCTTCCGGGGGATTGTGTTGAGAACTCAACTTTCTCCCGCCTGCGCGTATCGTGCACTCGTAGTGGCATGTGAACGAACACTCGGTGTGCCCTCCCCCACTTGAAGGTTGATACGTGACAGCGGAGAGCGCACGTTGAGACCGATGATTCAGTTCAGTTCCGACAAGGGCATTGATTTGCTAGGTTACTCAATCACGGATCGCACCTTGATACGAACCTCTTGGATTTTGCCACTCGTTAGCGTCTTACTTGCAACAGTCATCCATTATTTCTCAGGAAATTACAGAGATGTTCCGTTCTTCATATCAGAAACCGATCATCCGGGAATTGAAGACCACGTCTTTTCGATTGGCCTGTTCTGCTCATCAGTAATTCAGCTGTTGGTTTCTATCCGCCTCTATTTCTTGTTCAAACCAATCGCATCACCAAAACTTCATCACATCGCGTTGGTGTGTGGCATCGCTACTTCGACGCATCTCTCTGTGTTGGCGTTTGTCACAATGGATCAAAACATCGAAGTCCACGTCTACACTGCCTTCATTGTGTTTCATGGTGGCTTTGCTTGGGCCTTTGCCACCCATTTCTCACTCCCTAAGTCCAAATCAAGAGGGAAGACAATTCGTATTTATTCCCTCATTGTTGCACTCGCATCCCTACTTGTCATGACCTTCACCATTCGAGATGGTGTTCAATCAGGAGAAAGAGAACTTGGCGTTGATGCATCTAATGTCGGATTGGAGTATCTCCAGCCATGGGTTGTCTATGCAGCCCCTGCTGAATATTTCCTCTTCTTTGGCCTTATCGCTTGTTTGGCTTCATTCTCATGGGACATCCAGCACCACGCCGGCCAGATTGAGAACGCGACGATCGAGAGTTGAAAGAGCAACTTCATTCGGATTGATTCCTTTTGACGAGGACCCCTTCCAAACCTTGACTATTAATGTCCGGTGTGAAAGTTGATGCTGAATTGTTCCAAGAAAATCAAATTCTTCTGTGTCCAATTTGGTGTCATACATCGGACCCCATAAACCTGCGAAGAGACCAGAATCGGGTCGTTGAATCAATTCAGGTCTGCCTTGATCATCAAGACATACGACACATTCCATTGAAACTTCTTTCTTGACTAGTCTTCTTGGAAGAGGGAGTTCATGTGCTCGTTCAATCCCTAGGCATGAGTCATGAATTGGACATCCATCACAGATTGGTTTCTTGGGTCGACAAACCAATGCTCCAAGTTCCATCATGGCTTGATTCCAGTCGCCTGGAAATTCGACTACAAGTTGCTCATCGGCAAAGGTTTGAAGATCTTTCACTGTTGGATTCTCTTGATTGGTTTGACGAGCCATTACTCTACGTATGTTTCCATCAACACAGGCCACCGGTTGTGAGAATGCTATCGACGAGACAGCAGCAGCTGTGTATGGACCAACACCTGGAAGTTTCAGTAACTCGTCGTAGGTGGTTGGTAACGTCCCACTGTATTGTTCCATCACCTCTATCGATAGGGCATGTAGACGTCGCGCCCTTGAATAATATCCCGCTCCCTGCCAGAGAAGCAGTACGTCGTCAACATTGGATTCAGCCATCGATTGAATCGTTGGAAATCGCTTCAAAAGTTTTTGATGATAGACGATTCCACGCTCCATCTGAGTTTGTTGCAATAGAATTTCAGAAAGAAGGATTGACCATGGAGATGGATTTAACCGCCATGGAAGAGGCCGTTGTACACGGCGATACCAAGAAAGCAGTGCTTCTTGATTCATCATAACTCAACCGTCGATTCAAGCGGCCTTTGCTTCTTCGATCTTTGCATCGTTGGCTTTGATTTGTTCCCAAACCAATTCAGCAATATCTTTGACATCCATTTCAGCATCAATTGCTGACAATCCATCCGTAACCATGGTCGAACAGAATGGACAACCTACAGCAACAGTATCCGCTCCCGTCGAAGCAAGTTCCTTCGCACGAATGATGTTCACACGATCACTTCCCTCAGGAACGTGTTCTTCCATCCACATTTGGGCGCCTCCAGCACCGCAACAGAACGAACCGCGGCCATGTCGCTCAGTTTCGACATCGACACCACCGATTGCGTCGCGAGGTGCGTCGTATTCCCCACCGATTCGACCAAGATAGCACGGATCGTGATAGGTTACGGAACCGTCATGCTTTGGTTGTGGAAGTTTGCCTTCGTTTTGAAGATGTGAAATCAATTGAGAATGATGCATGACTTCAATATCTTCTCCTCCGTAGTCTTTGTACTCTTTTCCAAGGGTATGGAAGCAATGTGGACATGATGCCACCACCTTCTTCACCCCAAGTTCATTGAAAGTCTCAAGATTTGTTTCAGCCAACATCTGGAAAAGATATTCGTTTCCTGCTCGACGAGCAGCATCGCCACTACAACCTTCTTGCATGCCCAAGATACCAACGTCAAGGCCTGCTTCTTTCATGATGGAAATCGTGTCACGAGCAACCTTCTTATTCCGTTCATCAAAGGATGCAGCACAACCTGCAAAGTAGATGTATTTAGCTGGCTCTGCAACTTTTACGTCCAAATCGGCAGCCCAATCACCGCGTTCATGGGACGGAAGCCCATACGGGTTGGAATCTGATTCGAGGTTTTCGATGGTCGCCATCAAAGGCATAATTGTGTCCTCAACTGCTTCATCAAACTCCATTCGCTCCATCATAAGATGTCGCCGAGCATCGGTTAGTTTTGGAACATGTTCGATGTTAACGGGACACACATCGACACATGCATGGCAGGTTGTACAAGCCCAAATCGACTCTTCACCGAATCGTGCAATAATATCCTCTTCAGGAGTTTCACCAGCAAACAATTGTGAAGCATGTTCGTTTGCATAATTTCGCACATCGTGAACAATCTGCATTGGATTAAGCGCTTTTCCACTTGCGTATGCTGGGCAAACGTCTTGACATCGTGCGCAGGAAGTGCATGCCCATCCATCGATGAGGCTTCTCCAGGAAAGTTGTGTATAATTTGCGGCCCCAAAGGATTCGAGGTCGAGTTCTTCGAGAGAGACAGCAGAACCACTCTCATCGGTTGCAAGAGGACGCATCTTTGCCATGGGTTCTGTATCAAAGAATGCTACATTCGGCAAAGCCATGACCAAGTGCATGTGCTTGGATAGTGGTATGAGGAAGAGGAAGGTGCAGATGGCGACCATGTGAGCCCAATACGCAATGTTGATTGTGGTCTGGGATGGTGCAAACGTGTCTGCTACCCAAGCGCCGATCATTTCCCATGTTGGATGAGGATTTTCACCCGCTTCGACAATGTAGGACGTTGTACATATTGTCATGATGAGGAGAAGAATAACATTCCCTTCAAGTTGAGATTTCCCTTTGAGTTTTTCTGGAGTGAACAACACACGTCGATTCAGTGCGAGAAAACAGCCAATCAATGCACTCGTGTATCCAAGCTCAACCATTCCGTTCCAAATACCGTTCAAGGCCTCCGGTAGAATATGTTCGCTAAATCGGTTTGCAGTAGCAAGATCGAGCATGTCCGAGGAGAGCATCAGGAATCCCCAAAACATGAGAACGTGCATTGTTCCTGCAACCTTGTCCTCCAGCACTTTTCGCTGACCGAGCCAAACGGTGAGGGTTTCCTTCATTCGCTTACCCCACGAGTCAAAACGCTTGTCCGGGGCACCTAAAAGGACCAACCGCGTTGCTTTTTGCACTTGGTAAGCAAAGAACGCAATTGAGATCCCACCCAACACAAGAAGCAGGTAGTAACCTTTGATTCCCGCATAGGTCACATCAAGCGGATGGTTCATCATGATTCGACCCAAGCACATTCAAACCTTCAAACCAACGATGAAACAAATACCAATCCTAATGATTGAGATGGGTGTGGAACAACCATGGTGAAGGCCAGTGCTCCGGGCAAATGCATACTCTTCGGAGAACATGCAGTTGTGTACGGCCAGCCAGCATTAGCCTGTAGCATCAATCAACGGATGACTATCGAACTCAACCAAGAGACTACATTCGATTCGTGGAGAATAGATGGGAGGACTTTCAACGCCAAAAAGCACCCTCACATCGAATACATTCGAAATCATCTCCCACCTCATAGCGACCAACCTCTTCACATACGCATTCGCGGGACTATCCCAAAGGCATCTGGCCTCGGATCATCTGCTGCGCTTTCAGTAGCACTCTGTGGAGCTCTTCAACAAATTCGGGAAGAGCCACAAAACTTGCAACAAGCGAGTGAATTGTCTCATCAAGCGGAAGCACAGGCTCAAGGAGGCCGTGCAAGTCCGATGGATACTGCAACAAGCGCATATGGAGGATTCATTGTCCTTTCAGACTCAATCGAGGAAGATTTGGATTTCATTGAAACTCGAAAGATGGAGGTTGATGGACAGATACAGGAGTGGCATCTCCATACCTTTGAGGCAACCATTCCAGAAGGCACTGCACTGGTCATCGGAAACACTGGAGTACACGGTTCGACGTCTGCAATGGTGCGCCAAGTTGCAGAATTGATTCAAAATGAGCCAACTAGGAAAGTCGAACTTGAGACCATTGGGGCCATAGCTCGAAGAGGGATTCAGGCTTTACGAGATGGTGACATGAGAGCGGTTGGGCAAGCAATGAGCGAGAATCACATCGTCTTGCGTTCTCTTGGCGTTTCATCTCCAGATCTTGAGCGCTTGGTCCGTGCCGCCGCTCCTTCGAGTCTCGGCGTGAAAATGACTGGTGCAGGCGGCGGCGGTTGCATGATTGCCTTGACTGAAAATCCCGAGGAGACCGTAGGCGCCATCGAAATGCAGGGCGGAAGGGCATTCATTACTACATTTAACGAGCCAGGATTGCAAATTGAGCATTTAACCTAAGACCCTATAATAACAGGTTTCCCATTTAGAGGCTGGCCTCGCCTTTATATATCCGGGTTGGAAGCCGCAACCCATGACCACCGATGAAGAGCGTTTGACAGTTGTCAACGTAGTAGCAAGTACCCGTGTAGCCGAAGAACTCGACCTCCCCGATATTGCAATTCAACTCAATTGTGAGTATGAGCCAGAGCAATTCCCTGGTGTCGTTTATCGTGTCACAGACCCTAAACTTGCTATCCTTATGTTCCGATCTGGCCGTGCAGTTTGTACCGGTGGAAAAGACGAAGATAACATCCACACCGGTATTGATCGCATGATCAAGGACCTACGTGCAGCAGGTATCACAACATGGGACCTCAAAGACGTTGAGATCGAAGTCCAAAACATGGTTGCAACCTATGCTCTTCATTACCCTGAAGACTATGACGGAAACGACAAGTTCACAGGCGCCCCACTCGCTGGAGAACCTCGCAAGTTGAACCTCAACAACCTCACATTCCACCTTCCATTCGACAAGGTTGAATACGAGCCTGAGCAATTCCCAGGTCTGATTTATCGCCTCGATTATCCCAAGGTTGTCTGCCTGATTTTCGGTAGTGGAAAAATGGTCATCACCGGTGCACGACACAAGGATGAAATTTTGGAAGCTGTTGAAATCATCAAGGACGAACTTGCTGATCTC
>VMHT01143874.1_pt1 | contig 15216 bp, 13 predicted proteins | sample 4693611 | NCBI WGS metagenome assembly VMHT01 (sample SAMN12280063, study PRJNA550983) | marine metagenome | isolation source: seawater sampled from same location over 5 years 0.02-0.2 micron viral filtrate | place: USA: collected off the coast of southern California halfway between the port... ... | reverse complement strand
GAGATACGCTTAGCAGTGGAACGCTGAACGCATCAGGCGTTGAGACAGTTAATTCATTCTGAATTACTAAATTTCCGCGCTACAGTACGGACTCAAGAGACCGGTTGAGGGGCAGCAGATCACACGCATCCGTTCGTCACGCCACATCACTATTCATACAACACAACTATCCTCTACTCGCCCCCATCGCGCGCGCGCCCCGGGCACGCACACTTCCCGTCCTCGTGCACCAAAAACTCCTTCAAAAACGCCGCCAACTCGTCCTCGTCCTCGTCCTCGCGTCGCCTCGCCTCCGTCGCGTCCAATCGAAACGGCCCGTCCCGCCCCTGATGTCCCAGCGGGCACCCCGCGCCGTGGATCACGCGCGCGACGCTTCGGCGCAGCGCCGCGTCCGCGTCGCGCCCCGTCGCGCGTCGCTTCATCCCGCACCGCGACGCCACCGCGTCGAGCACCCATCGCGCGTGCGCGAGCTCCGTCGCCAACCGCGTCGTCTCCACTCGCAGCGCCGCGTTTTCGGATTCCAACTTCATCTTCGCGTCGCGCTGACGATCGCGGTAGCGCTTGACGGCGCGCTTGTTCGCGTCGTTGTCGATCGATTTTTTGTCTTCGTCCACCGCGACCGCGCGTCCCGGGAGCGCCGGCGCGTCGTCGCCGCGCGACGCGCGCATTCGCGTCGCGCGGCGAAGTGCGACGAAGAGGGGCCTGGGACGGCGCGATTCGGGACGCGCACACCGCGACGCGGACGCGACGACGGCGACGCGCTCTCGGATTCGCGAGCGGACGCGCGTCGAACGCGCTCGGGCGGCGTTTCGGACGCGCGAACGCGCGACGCCGGCGCGACGACGAAAAAGACGCGTCATCGATAAGAGGGACGGATTCGATGGCGATGACGGCGATGACGACGTCGACGCGCGTTGAACGCGGCGCGAGGACGACGACGGCGAAGAAGACGACGAAGACGACGCGACGCGCGACGACGACGCGCGCGAACGCGGGATCGAACACGAAGAACGCGCGATTCGCGCTTTTGTTTGATTGCGACGGCGTCATCGTGGAGACGGAGGAGCTGCACCGGTTGGCGTACAACGGCGCGTTCGAGGCGTTTGATTTGAAAATCGACGGCGAGCGCGTGGAGTGGGTGGTGAAATATTACGACGTGCTGCAAAATACCGTGGGCGGGGGGAAGCCGAAGATGCGATGGCATTTTAACGAGGATAAAAAGGCGTGGCCGACGTCGACGATGTTCGCGGAGGCGCCGTCGAGCGACGCGGATCGAGACGCGCTCATCGACGCGTTGCAGGACAAGAAGACGGAAATTTATAAAAAGATCGTCGAAGAAGTGGCTGTGGCGCGACCTGGGGTGCTCGCGCTCATGGACGAGGCGATCGCCGATCCCTCCATCGCGGTGGGGATTTGCAGCGCGGCGACCAAGGCGGGCTTCGAAAAGGTTGTCAACTCCGTCGTCGGCGTCGAGCGTTTGAGCAAGCTCGACGTGCTCATGGCTGGTGACGACGTCACGCGCAAGAAGCCCGATCCCTTGATCTACAACCTCGCCAGAGACAAGGTTGGCTTGCCCGCGAGCAAGTGCCTCGTCGTGGAAGATTCCATCGTCGGCTTGCGCGCCGCCGTCGGCGCCGACATGGCCTGTCTCATCACCCCGTGCGGCAGCAACATCGGCGCCGATTTCATGGGCGAAGGCGCGAGCAAGGTCGTCAACGATCTCGGCGCGGTCAAGCTCGCGATGTTGTTCCCCGAAGGCGCGGAGACGCCCGCGTTCGACGGCTTGTAGTCGCCGACCGACCGACCGCGCGTCTCTCTCGCGCCAGTCCCTCGCTCGCGCCCACGCGCGTTCGACCCGCGTTTAATCCATCACTATTTATTTCCATCGAAATCCCGTCGCGGCGGCGCGGCGGCGCGGCGACTCGCCCTCGCGCGTCTCGCGAAGCCCGCGTCGGCGCGTCCCGAAAGATATTTTCCGCGTCCCGTCCTCACTCGCGCGCGCGCCGCGATGCGTGCGTTCGCCGCGCGCGCCCTCGCGCCGCGCGCGATCGATCGCGGGCATCGCGCGCGTCTCAAACGCGCGTCATCGCGCGTCGAGGCGTCCGCGGGACGTCGCGGCGCGCGATCGTTCGCCGACGCGCGCGCCGCGGTCGGATGCGATGCGTCGCCGCGCGCGCGCCCCGCGGCGTCCCGCGCGCGACGCGAGCGTCCGTCGACGCGGCGGCGCGCGACGGCGTCGTCGGAGGACCCGGCGGCGCGCGACGGCGAGGACGCGCGACCGGAGCTCGAGGACACCATCGCGCCGCTGAGCGACGCGCTGTATCCGCGCGCGCTCGACGCGGTGCCGACGTTCTTCGGTCGGCTGAACCCGCTCACCGCCGTGCTGCTGTTCTACACGGGAGCGATGCTCAGGGAATCGAGGGAGGCGCCGATCATCGGCGCGCAGTGGCTGTTGCTCGTGGTGCTGCCGACGTTCGGCGCGCTGTACGCGCTGCGGCGGTGGTGGTACGAGAACAAGACGGCGCCGAGGCACGAAGGGGAGCATCGACCGTTCGCGTTTAAGCGCGCGTGTCGGAGCGCGTGGTTAGATTTTCACGTCGGTTACATGTTGCTCGTCCCCGCGGGGGCGCACGGCGGCGAAGGGAGCAGTTGGTGGGTGATGACGGCGCCGATTTTGATGGCGCTGCGATGGCTCGGCGGACGCCGAGGGAAGATTTTCAAAACGGCGCGGCGCGCGTGCGTGGTCGTGTTCGGCGTCGTCGGATTGGCGACGCTGCTGCTTTCTGCGTCGACGACGTTGACCAAGGCGCTCGGCGCGCTTCGCGGCGGTGGCGCGGTCGGATTCATCTTGGGCCCGTTCGCGATGGCGATGGCGTACGTGTTTTACGTCGCGCCGGCGTGTTTGCTCCCGCGCGCCATAGCGCGCGCGTGGACGAACACGCTCGACGACGACGCGCCGATCGCGGAGACGAGCGAGGAGGATAAAAACAAGACGCCCGAACAAATCGCCAAGGAGAAGAGGAAGAAGCGCGTCAATCTCATCGTCGGCTTCGTCGCGGTCGGCGCGACGCTCGCCACGGGAAGCGATTTGCCGTTACTGATCCTGTTCGCGTTCCAGCTGCTCAAGGTCGATCCCGAGGATTTCGTGAACGCCATCATCAACAAAGGCTCGCCCGAGCGCATGGAGATGGAACAAGCGATCGCGGACAAGTTCGCCGGCGTCTTCGCCGACAAGAAGACCGAGGCGTCGAAAACCGACGCCGACGACGCCTCCGCGGACGACGCGCGAGACCCCACAACCACCACCACCACCCCGGCCGCGTGACGCCACCGCCGAACCCATCACGGGATTGTATTATAATTCGCGCGCCCACCGATTCGCGCGCCCACCGATCGCGCGCGTCCCGTCAATCGAGCGCCTCCTCCTCCGCCTCCTCCTCATCCTCATCCTCATCCTCCTCCTCGTCCGCCTTCGCCTCCCCGATCGTCGCCCCGCCTCCCCCCCGTCGCCGTTTCGCCGCTCGCTTCGCCTTCGCCTTCGCTCGCTTCGCCCTGTTCTTCGCCGTCTTCGCCTCGCTCGCCTCGCTCGCCGCCGCCGCTCGCCGCGCGCGCGCCTCCGCTTCGACCCGCGCCGCGTCCGCCGCCTCCATCGCCTCCAACCGCGCGCGCTCGCGCCGTCGCTGCGCGCGGTACTTGTGAAACTCCCCCGACCCCGCGCCCGCCTGCGAGCCCTGCACGTCGCGCCCGAGCGTCGACGCCCTGACGTCGTCGCGAATCGCGCCGAGCTTCAGTTCCAGCACCTTCGCGTCCGCCTCCCGCCGCGTACGATCGTCCGGCGCGTTCGACGCGTCCGCGATCGCGAGCGCCAACGCGTTGGCTCGCGTCTCCGTCGTCGCGAGCGCCGACGCGGGCGCGCGCATCGCGAATTCGCGGCGATTTCTGCGGCGAATGGTAATCCGCGCGGGTCGTTTTCGACACTCATCGACGCCGCGCGCGGTCCGAGACGCGCGCGATCGCGCGCGGGCGCGGACGAACGATGCCGCCGACGCGTCGCAACGGATTCGTCGACGCGCGCGGGCGCGCGGCGCTCAACGCGCACCAAACGACGGCGATTCTCGTGTGGACGTGCGAAGCGCTCGGATTTTACCTGCTGCTCGCGCCGTCGATCGCGAACGCGCGCTTACGACGCGGCGCGATCATCGCGTACGCGTGCGCGTGCGCGTTCGTGACGTGCGCGTTCGCGCGCGCGACGGCGATCGACCCGGGCGCGCGCGCGACGGACGACGCGGCGCTGTATTGCGGGCGCTGCGACGCGAGCGTCGGGCGACGCGCGAAGCACTGCCGGGACTGCGATAAGTGCGTGGACGATTTCGATCATCACTGCGTGTGGTTGAATAATTGCGTCGGTGGACGGAATTACGGGGCGTTCTTGGCGCTGGTGACGGGCGCGACGGTGCAGATCGGGGGGCAGACGGCGTGCGGCGCGTGGCTCGCGGCGTGGTTGGCGGCGAACGGAGACGAGGCGAAGAGGTACGTGAACGAGCGGGCGCGGTACGCGGGGAACGGGGTGACGCACGCGTCGTTGATCGTGGGAGTGTGCGCGTACGTGGCGCTCGGGATGGGGCTGTTGTACGTGGTGGGGGAGTTGTTCGCGTTTCACGCGACGCTGTGTTGGAGGCGGATGTCGACGTACGAGTACATCGTCGCGGAGCGGGCGATCGCGGCGGACGCGAGGGCGGCGGCGATAGAGCGGGGGGAGGACGGGAGCGATATTCAGGTTCGCACCAGCGTGTGTCGGTTGTGTCGGCTGCCGGAGGCGTACGCGCCGGATAGGGAGAAAACGGCGCCGAAGACGCCGAAGGCGCCGAGGGCGATCAAGACCAAAGCCGCGGAGCCGCCGCCGCCGTCGGCGTCCGCGAAGGAGCGCGGAGGTTTGTTTTCGCCGTTCAAGGCGCGCGCGAACAAGTCAAAAGTATTCACCGACGAACCGGATTCGCCGCCGCCGGTGAAACGCGAAGAGGCGCTCGGGCACTTTGACGAGACGCTGCAGGCGCTCTCGGACGCGCGCGGGGCGTCGCGAAAGGGCGGACGCAAGTAAAGTACGGTGATTGCCGTTTAGCAAATAGAGAGCGCGCGATTGCGTGTCAATTCAAATTACAGCGTTGAAGCGAAGGACGCGTGCGTCGATCGATTCAATCAATCAGTCAATCTTTCCCATTTCCATTTCGATTTCCGCCGCCGAGTCGTCGTCGGCGTCGAGCGAAAAGTCGTTCATCGCTCGCGTCTTCTTCGCACTATTCATCACGCGCGGTGACTTGGACATTTTCGACGACCCCGCGAATTGCTCGATGTCGTCGTTGGTGATGAGCTCGCCCCACCACGCGTCTTCGGAGATGTCGTTCGCGAGCTCGCTGTAGGCGTACTGCGTCGACTCGCTCGCGGGGCGCCATAAAAAGCAAATGCCGGCGAGTAAACCGAAGGATAACGCTTGCCAAAACGCAGTCAACATCCACACCGACTCCCACTTCTCTTCAATCATGTCCGTGCTCTTGAACCACATCTCGTACGCGAGCCAACCGACCGAGAGCACGACGTTCGCCGCCAAGAGATTGGTGAACGCGCGGTAGAGCGACAGCTTTTGCTTTTGTTGTCTCAACACGAGCTGCGTGAGCGTCCTCGACAGCGAGTTGAAGATCCAAATCAAGAACACGGAATCAAACACCGACACCGGCAGCACCAAAAACAACCTCGCGCCGGGTTTCAAGTCATCCACCGATCCGACGTGCTCGACGACGTCCTTGACGGCGGTGGAGAAGAGATAGCAAACGCTCAACGACACCACTTTGGCGTTCAACCCGCCGAGGGTGGGGCGAACGACGCCGTACCCCATGGACATCATGAGCACGAGCGTGCGACTGAGCGTCGTGCGAAGACTGCCGAGCAAGACGGCGACCACGGTGAACACGTACGGGCGATAGCCCGTGGCGTTCCAGTTGGCGTAATCGAAATACCACACCGCCGTCTCGCACATCGACAGCGCCAGCACGACGGTGATGCAATTATGCAGCTCTAAAACGTGTCGCCAATTCCCCACGTACGCCATCGCCCACGCGAACCCCAACCCGAGGTACGCCATCGCCGCGAAGCCGTAAAACGGCAACAGCGCCGTCTTCGCCCCCGGCAGATATCCATCCGGATTCTTCCAAAGCGTCCTCCCGCTCACCGTCACCCCCGCGTGCTCCGGATCGCACACCACGAACCACATGTAATACATCCCCGTCTCCCGCACGCTCACCGCCTGCACATCGCTCCTCGCCTCGACGTCGTCGCCCTCGAACCAAATCTCCGTCTTCCACGGCGACGTCGCGTCGCCGTCGCCCCGCCCTCGCACCACCAATCGTCCCACCTCTCCCCTCTCGCACAGCCCTCGCTTCGCCATGTCGCTCGCGCAACAAAACTTCCTCGCGCCCGCCTCGTCGTCCCACACGCCGATCCGATCGACGTCCTCGCGTTTAAACGTCGCCGCCTCGACCAAGCCGCTCGCCCCCCCCGTCGCGCCCCTCGCCCGCGCCGTCTCCCGCGGCCGCTCGAACGTCAGCGCGTCCAAGCGGACGTACGCGCGCCCGTCCGCGACGCGCGGATTCGCGCCGAGCCATCGCTTTCGGACGTCCGTCGTCTCGCGCTCGAGGCGCACGCGCGACGCGAAGACGCCCTCCGCGCCCGCGACGAGGATCGCCGCGTCGTTCGTCGCGTACAGCGAGTCGCGCGCGTACGCGTGCGCCGACGCGCGCGCAAGGGTCGGCGCGAGCGTCAGCCAGAGCAGGAGCGGCGCGACCGCGCGCATCGCGCTGTGGCGACGCGATTCGCGATCGCGATTCGCCATCGCGATTCGTCACTCATCGACGCGCCGCGCGCGCTCGAGGGGCGTCGCGTTTGAGCCGACGCGTCGGTCGAGCGTCGCGTCTGCGGTTCGTCCGTCGCCGGCATGTCGCGCGCGCCGCACGCGCCGCGCGCGAACGACGCGTCGGCGCGCGCGCGCGCGCCGACGATCGCCGACGACGCGGCGGACGACGAGCGGTGCGTCGCGTACGCCGCGCTGGACGACGGCGCGGACGCGGTGCCGTGCGCGGAGTTTCGAGTGACGTGCCCGGACAAGACGGGGCTCGGGGCGGACATCTGCAGGGTGGTGTTTGAATTCGGGCTCGTGGTGACGCGCGGCGACTTTACGACGGACGGCGTGTGGGCGCTGGTGTTGCTCACGGTGCGCGCGGGCGCGCTCGATCGAGGCGTGAGCCACGGATCGCTGATGGATGAGAACGCGGCGCGCGAGGGCGCGGGCGCGGGCGCGGGCGCGGCGAGCGAGGAAACGGGGGTCGGAGGAGTGGCGAGGCGAGTCGCGAGGCGAGCGGGAGAAATCGCGAGACGCGTCGGCGACGTCGCGAGGAAGGCTTGGTTAGGGGCGCGCGGGCGAGATGGGCGCGCGAAAGACGGTGGGGTGAGTGGGAGTGGGGATAGGGGGGCGAGCGTGGACCGGGGGCTGGGTCGGGAGCGCGCGGCGGCGACGGGGTCGCCGACGCCGGCGTCGATGAGTTCGCCGAAATTGCGACGGTTCGAGGGGAGCGCGCACGGCGGGAACGCGGCGTTGGCCGAGCTCGAGGAGTCCATAGCGCCTCGGACGTGCGTCGTGGATTGGGAGCTGCTGAGGCAGCGGTTAGAGTTGCTGTGTCCGCACAAGAGCACGATTAGCACGATTCCATCCGTCGAGTCGTTTGAGATGTTGGAGCAGATGCACGCGAATCAGAGTCTGTATATTTTACAAGTCGAGGCGCACGATCGCGTGGGGCTGTTGCACGACGTCACGCTCGCGTTGTGGGAGCTTCAGCTCACCGTGCATCGCGCGCACGTCACGACGGCGCCGTGCGGCAAGGCGGTGGATCTATTCTACGTGACGGATGATTTACACGAGCTGCCGAATCCGTCGCGCGTCGGCGATATTTCCCGACGCGTCAAACCCGTCGTCGCGCGAACGCCCGAGGCGTTGAATCGGGTCAATATATTGGTTCACCCCGCGCCGTCGTTCGTCACTCGACAAGGTCGCACGAAAACCTTGCGCGAGTCGTCCGGGATGATCGTCACCGAAGCCAAACCGCCGGTGTTCGATTACGAAACAACCGTGGAGGTGGATAACCTCATGAGTCCCGCGCACACGGTGTTTCAAATCCGCACTCGAGACAGGCAAGGCTTGTTGTACGATTGCTTGCGCGTGTCGAAGGATTTGAAAGTCTCCGTGAGCTACGCCAAGATTGAAATCGTCGACGACTCCATTTGCGAAGTCGCCCTGTTCACGCGAAACATCGAAAACGAAGAGCAAATGGAATACCTCTGCGCCAAGTACAAGGAACACGTCGATCGTCCGCTCAAGGTCGAGATGCTGTGTCACAAAGGCGAGAGCATGACGAGCGAGCTTCGAGTCGTCGCGCCGCTGGATATCTCCGGCCACACCCGACCTCGCGTGTTGCTCGACGTCACCGAGGCGCTGCAAGCGCTCAACGTCATGGTTTTCAAGGCGGATATTTTGATCGACCCGCGCACGGTCGAGAACTTCATCCAAGATGAAGTGCACAGATTTTTACTCACCGATTTCAACGGTGAACCTATTTCGTCCCCGAAAGCGCGTCAAGAGGTGTGCGACAGCGTCATCTACACCCTTTTGCGTTAGCGAGTTGTAAAATACGAGCGCGTCGCCGGCGCGCTGTACAATCATCCATCAATAATAACACACGCCGTACAACGGTCGCATCCCCTCCGCCTCTTCGAACGCATTCATGATCTCATCCACCTCGCTCTCCCAATCCTCGCTCGCCTCCAACGCCTCGCACAACCGCAACGCCCTCGGCGCCGCGTCCACGCTCGAATCGTGCGAGTCTCGCACGTCCAAATTCACCACCAGCACCCCCTCCCGCGCCCCTCCCTTCGCTCGCAGATCCTCCATCACGAGATCGAACACCCTCTCCTCGAAGCACACGACCACGTCGAACCGCTCTCGATCGCTGTGCGTCTGCCATCGCTGCGGCGCCGGTTTGATCTTCGCGTTTCGCCGCAGCATCTCAAACATCCCTCTCGCCTCGTAATTCTCCACCGTCTCCCGCGGTTGTCGCTCCAGATCGCTCGCGATGTCCTCGTACGTGATCGAATCGAAATCGTACACGTTCGGGTCGTCCCGGGACGCCCCCGGGAGCTTGACGCGCGACGCCGCGCCGAAACTCGCGACGTCGAGTCCGCGCTCGGCGAGCACCTTGTGCGCCTCCATGGAGCGGTTAAAGTTCGCCGCGCACACCACGGCGTAGCGCTTGCGCTCGGCGGACATGTCGAGAGCGGCGCGACGCGAGCGCGCGACGCGAAGTGTCGCCGCGCGTCGGTCGTTGACGCGTCGTTGACGATTGGCGCTTTCGGCGCCGCACACGTCGACGCGTCGAGTCCGCGCGTCGAGCGAGCGCGCGCCGAAAGCGCGGAACGGTGCGCGCGACGCGGTCGAGCGCGACGCGGTCGAGCGGGACGCGATCGCGCGCGCGCGGAGACGGTTAAAGTCGCGAATCACAGATCGATCGCGCGCGAGCGTTCATTCATTCATTCAACGAATAGAAACGACGACGACGCGCGATGGACGTGGTGTTCGGATTCGTGGGATACGACTTCGCCGTGCTGGTCGCCGACCGCGCGGCGACGCAGCAAATCATAGTGCAAAAACTGGACGAGGACAAGATCGTGGAGCTGGACTCGACGAAGATCATGGCGCTGAGCGGACCGAAGGGCGACTGCGTCGCGTTCGGAGAGTACCTGCGCGCGAACGTGCGGTTGTACCGGTTGAAATATGGACACGAGTTGGACGTGAGCGCGACGGCGCATTACGCGAGGAATGAACTCGCGGAGGCGCTGAGGAGCGGACCGTATCAGGTGAACTGCTTGCTCGCGGGGTTTGATAAATTGAAAAACGAACCCGAGTTGCATTTTATGGATTACTTGGCGACGTGTCATCGGGTGAACACCGGAGGACACGGGTACGGGGGGATGTTTTGCTTGTCGTTGTTCGATAAGCACTGGGTGCCGAACATGTCGAGGGCGCAGGCGATGGATTTGGTGGATTTGTGCGTCGGCGAGGTGTGCGAGCGCTTGGTCACCGCGCCGACGGATTATTTGGTCAAGATTGTCGATAAGAACGGGTGCGAGACGATCGTGTACGACGCCACCGATCGGTTGAAGAAACGAAGAGATTTGATGGCGGACGTGGCGGCTCGCATGGCGAGCATGAACTAGGGCGACGCTTTTTACACTTTAACTTTAGTCTGTAGTACGAAACGAAGAACGAACCTCCACTCCTCGCCTCGCCTCTCGATGTCCATCAATAAAATCTTCCTCATCGCGGTTTATCACGACCAGTTGGACGACGTCATAGCGCTGTCGTTGGAAGGGAAGATCGATCCCGCGCTGGCGTGCGTGGATGGCCTTGATGCGCTTTCCGTTTCTGTGCTCTCTCCCTTCGCCTCGCCGAGCACGACGCTGTGGTTGCTCGCGAACGGTTGCGACGCGTTCAAAGTCTCACCCATCGGTGTTTCCGCCGCCATGCTCGTGTGCTGCGACGCAAAAACATCCGATATGATCGTTGAGACGGTCGTGAGGGCCGCGAACACGCCGTCGAAGCAGATTCATTTAGTGGATTGCGCGGCGCGATGGCAACGATGTGACATCTTGATGCGACTCGCCGACGGCGAGAAAACGATCGGGTCGCCCGTTCGTCGACGCATCGCGAACGCAACGTTTGCGATGGATATAGATCGATGGAATGAGACGTGGATCGAAAGTATATTGGATGAAGTAGGGGACGCCGACCGATCGACGTCGCACGTCGCGGCGTTCGTCGGAAATCGGCAACCGTTCGAATCGGCGCGATGCGTCGTCAATCGCAGAGATAGTCTTCAGAGGACGCCGCTGATGTACGCGATCGATGGTAGACAAGATGTGGATTTTGTCGAGTTTCTGATACACCTTGGCGCCGATGTCAACGCGAAGGGAGCGCACGGCAGCGTGCTTCAGCATGCTTGCAGGATCGGCCGGCATTCTATCGTAGAAGCGCTCTTGCGAACCCCGGGTATCAGGGTGGACGATTTCGCGCTTCACACGGCTTTCGGATTCGGAGTAGAGCTACGAACGGTAGAAGCTCTGTGCGCAGCCGGCGGCGACTTGAACGTGCGTTGTAGACCCCACGGGTGGTTGCCCGTGCACTATCTCGCGGATAGCATGACTCGCGACGCCGTCAGACAACCAGGACGCGCCACTGAGATGCTCGCGAGCCGCATGAAGTTGATGACATTCGCACTCGATGCGCATGAGAACGACGGAGACGACGAAGTGCGGTGTTCGAGCGGGCAAACGTTGTTGATGCTCGCGTGCGCGCACTCCAACGCGCCGCTGGCTCGAATGATTTTACGACGAGCGAAAGATCCGGCGAAACTCACCGCACTTGTCGATTCGCGCGGGCGTACGGCGTACCACTGGGCGTGTCATCGCAACGCGACAGAGGCGCTCGAAGTTTTGAAAGAGTTCGATGTCATCCGCGTCGTGAGGGAAATCGTCGACAATGACGGCCAATCTGGCGAGGCGCTTCTCGCGGCGAGCATCGACACACCCCGAAAACATCGATCATGGCCCGACCCGATCGAAAGAGGCGACGTTTTAGGCACGCGCGAACGAGACACCGACGCAGACATCGCGAGCGCCATCGGTGCCGCCTCTGCGCTCTGTGCGCGGCACTTCGATCTTGCCCAGCTTCCTCGAAAGCCGAAGACGTGCGCGGGATGTTTCCGTCTGACGACGTCGCCGAAACGCTGCGCGCGATGCAAAAGCGAGATTTACTGTTCATCCGCGTGTCAGAGGTTATCCTGGCCGACGCACCGCGCTCTGTGCGTCGACGCGTTTCCGACGCTTCGCGAAACGCTTCTCTCGACGCCATCCGTGGAACCGCGGTGACTTGTCAGATACACGACGTGATATCCGTGCGCTACTACAACGATGCGGTGGCATCGGCTATGCTATTACTTCCCCACGCGCGCCTCGAGAGCCTTGACGCGATCGCACAGCGTCGAACACTCACGCGCCAACGCCTCGTGATTCTTCTGAATCTCCTCTTTGATGACGTAAAAGCCACCCGCGGAAGCCACGGCGAAGCCTACGGCGAAGCTCGACGCGCGTGTGGTAAACATGGACATCGCGTGACGCCGGTACCGCGCGAGGTGGCGAGACGACGGGCGGCGAGGCGGTATCTGAGGAGTCTGTCCCAGACGCGAGCGGGACGACAGCTTCGCGACGATAAAAACAGCGCGGTGACGGGATGGCTAAAGCGGGATGTGAATTATAACCGACATTTCACGCGCATCTAATCTCGTACGACGACGACGACGAACCGCCGCTCTGGCACAAGTATCGCACCCACCTGACGACGTCGTAGTTGGACGCCTCCTTGACTTCGAGAAAGCGCACTCGCAAGCCCGAGGCGGTGAACATCGGGACGTGAAACGCGATGTTTATCGGCGGTTGCACCCAAGGTTTGTGGTCCTCCAGCGTGTTGGCGAGTAAGACCTCGGCGTCGAGCTGGTATTCCTCGTGACCCGCGCACTTTTTGATTTTCCAGCGAAGACAGCCCTCCTCGGGTACGTACTTGGCCTTGCCCCCGCTCACGTTGATCGTCGCCCGCGCGGTGAGCTTGGGGACGGGGATTCGCACTTTAATTTCGTTCGCCACGGTCGTGGGACCGTAGAGCGAGCGTAGGTTGACGGTGACGGCCAGACGCGTTCTACCGAGTTCCTTCACTACGGGCATGAGCTTGAACGGAAGCGTGATGTTATCCGACACGCGATACTTGACGAGCTCGAACTCGCCATCGGGCGGGGTGAACTCGATCACTTTTTCCGCGCTAAATTTATCCAGTCGCACGCACTGATGAAACTGTAAATCGTCCAGGTCGATCAGCCTTCGATCGCGAGCCGCGCTCGTCTCGGCGTCTTCGCCGCGCGACGTCACGCGCGTCGTCTCCCCGAGGCGATCGTTCAGCCCGACGCTGAGGTTTGGCATCCCACTCAGAAAAGCCCTCATGTAAATCGCACCCTGCACGTTCGCTCGCAATACCGTGCCTTCCGCGCTCATCATCAGATTCACGCTCTCCACGATGTCCAAATACACTTCATTCTTCTTATACGATAACCCCTCTCTTCGCCATTGCACCGCGCTCGTCACCTGTTTCGCCGCCTCCATCGCCCGGCGTTGGTCCTCCGCCGCGCTCCGTTCCATCGCCTCTTTTCCGATCGCACCTTCAAGTTTAGAACCCTTCTGCGTGATGTACGTCTTCAGCGTCTCCCCAGCGGTTATCTGCGGATACCCGTCGTCGCAAATCTCATCCAGCAGCTCGTACATCAGCACAAAGTTCCCACGGATCGCGTTTTCATCGCACGCGCCAAAGTATTGATTGCACAGCCGCACGACGTGTCCCAGGAACGTGAATCCGAGCATTAAATTCGCGTCGCCCGGTCCGCCCCGTTCGCCTTGCCCGCGCGCGATCCCCACCACGTACACGTCTCTCGACCGTTTCATCATGTACGTCACGCTCCCGATTCTTCGCACCGGCGCTTCCGTGGCGAATCCGTCGTCTTTGCGTCCGCGTTGAGGCGTCGATCGCGCGTCGCGTCGCGCGCCACCGCGCGGATTCAGGATCTGCGTGCGAAATGCATCCAACACGTGTCGCTCGATGTCTTCGCGGTACGCGCGCATCAGCAGCACGTCTCCGCGCAGGTTGATGACGAATATCCCACTCAGCGCGTGACCGACGCGCACGGGCGGCGCGGGCGCGGAGGACATGACGGCGCGCGCGCGAGTCGGTCAATGCGGCGCCGCGGCGTCGGGTACAGACGCGGCGTCGGGTACACATGCTCTATATTACACAGCGCGAGGCTATACGCTATAGTCTAGTATGTTGGTTTGATTCGTGAATGGCATTTTTGAACCGGAAAATCGGACGCGCGGCGGCTCGAGGTGCGAGCTTTCGCCGCGCGTCGTCACGCGGGTCGGCGGCGCTCGAATTCGTTTCGAGCGCCGCCGACGCCTTGACCCGGTAAAAATCCACCGCTCCCGTCGGTGCCCGGCACCGACGCGCGTGAAAACATTCAGTCGTATCGTAACCGCATCGTTCGGGGCCGGATCCATCGTCGGTGACGACGAATCCTACCGTCCTCAGCACGGCTTGAGCTCCGACACGTCTCGCAGCTCGCCCGAGAGCTCGCCCTTGATATCGATCCTCCCGATCTCCGTCCGCGCCGTCCCGCCCACGTTGCTCTCCACGTAAAACGTCATCACGCGCACGTTCTCAAACGCCGTCACGTCGAGCTCGACCTCGTCGTCGCCGTCGAGCTCGACGACTTGCGCCGCGCGCCGCTTGGCCGCATTCTCAAAGCTCAGACTCGGCGCGTTCACGAATATCTTCACCACCCGCGGCGCGCTCGCGTCCTCGCGCGCGTGCGTCGCGCTCGCGCCCGCGATTTTCACCGCGCGCGGTCGCACGTTGGACGAGAACTCCACGCGCAGGATGAGCTCCTCGTCGTCGTCGCTCACGAGCGTCGACGACGCCCGATCCCGCGGTCCGGGCCACAGCGCGTGGCGCCAGCTCTCGTCCGTCAGCGCGTTCAGGCACTCCACCGAGCGCGGATCGACGTGGTCGATCAAGTCGAGCATCGCGCGTCGCGCTGCGGCGCGCGCCGCGCCGACGACGGCGCGCGATCGACCGCCGAGGTCAGTGTGAGACTACATATACACACGGACACAAAAATCGCCCGATCACGGTCCCCCTCAATACGCACCTCAACCCCGTATTCCACGCGCCGAATCCGCGACGCGCGCGCCCAAAGAAAGAATCGCCTCCATAAAAACACGGACACAAAAATCGCCGAATCAACCCTAATTAACGCGAACGCCCCCCCCAATACGCACCTCAACCCCGTATTAGACACGCCGAATGCGCGACAATCACACGCAAAGCATCGCCCCCGACCCCCCCACGCGCGCACACGATGCCGCACGTCGTCGACAGCGACGACGACGCCCCGCCGCCGCGCGCCGCCTGGTGCCGCGCGTGCGGCCACGACCACGCGCCGGGCACGACGTGCGGCATCTGCG
>VMHT01207521.1_pt1 | contig 15218 bp, 18 predicted proteins | sample 4693611 | NCBI WGS metagenome assembly VMHT01 (sample SAMN12280063, study PRJNA550983) | marine metagenome | isolation source: seawater sampled from same location over 5 years 0.02-0.2 micron viral filtrate | place: USA: collected off the coast of southern California halfway between the port... ... | reverse complement strand
TTTCAAGATAAGTTTGGGTTGTCAGATTATCAAATGAAATGTATAGCATTTGCTAAGGGGTTTATTTTAGGTGCAATCATTCTCTGATAAAATTAAAGAATTTATTGCTCCTATAAAAAAACATATAGAAGCTGATGGGGGAAGTGTAGAATTTATTGAAGTAACAGAAGATCTGGTAGTAAGAATTAAACTATCTGGATCTACTAAACCGTGTGAGGATTGTCCAGATCCAATGGTGTATTGTACACCATGTATAATGGATACAAGACATCTAAAAAGTGAATTGACTAGACAACTTAAAGAATCTTTTTCGGAATTGAATGGCATTGAATACGATTGACACAGTAACTGTTAAAAAAGAGTTACCAATTTTTACAGTAAAGTTACCTGAGTTAGATATTTCTCATGTAATAGAAGAGTACAGAAACTTATATCCCGAAGATTATAATAAAGAATTACCCAATGCTCCCGTAAGATCTTCTTGGAGGAGTAACATGTGGGCAATGGACTATCCTAAATTAAAATCATTTGTTTCTATAGTCACTAAATGTTGTGAAACTGTTGGTCGTGACTATTTTCATATGAGAGAAGATACAAAATTTGAATGCAATAATTTATGGATGATGTGTTATAATAAAGGTGATTATGCAAAACCACATAATCATTTTCCAAACGATCTATCATGTGTATATTATGCTAAAGTAGATAAGAATAGTTCTCCTATAATTTTTGAAGGGGATGTAGAAATAAAACCAGTTAACAATTTATTAATAATTTTTCCGTCGTTACTCTTACATGAAGTTCCATTAACAAATGGTCAGCGAACCGCAATATCACTGAACTTTCGAGCAAATTAACATCATACATAATATTAATTAATCACAGTCATTAGTTTATGTTATCAACACAATATCGTCTTCGACTTGAGGGCATCTGTAAATCAATTGCAGCAGGACAAGAAGTAGGATTAGAAGATATGATATGGGCAGAGAAATTGGGAAAAGCAAACACATCCGCAAGAGGTATGTTAAGTTCAGCAAGAAGATTAAACAGGGATGACGATACAACTTTTCTTAAGTACTTGGACATTGGAGACTCCGATCCAAGGAAACATAAAAGGGGTTTCAATGGTGCAGATGATATAGCAGATTGGTTTAAGAATGATAACCGCAGTGATGATTGGAGGCAACGAGATTGATAGTCCACTCAGTCAATATAATGGTGTTGATACTAGTGATAGCAGTTACTATTGTTATCGCATATATAATGAAGATGGCATATGAGGAGATGAATGGCTGATCAAGATGTGTATCTTGGTAATCCGAATCTAAAGAAAGCAAATACAAAGGTTGAATTTTCTACAGATCAGATTCAAGAATTTATTAAGTGTAAACAAGATCCGATATATTTTGCAAAGAATTATATCAAAATAGTTTCTCTTGATGAAGGTCTTGTGCATTTTAAAATGTGGGATTTTCAAGAAGAACTAATTAGAAATTTCCACGAATCTAGATTTAATATATGTAAGATGCCTAGACAGACTGGTAAGTCAACCACATGTGTTGCTTACCTGTTGCATTATATTGTTTTTAATGATAGTGTTAATGTAGGTATTCTGGCAAACAAAGCAGCAACTGCTAGGGAATTATTAGGTAGATTACAAACTGCCTATGAAAATTTACCCAAGTGGATGCAGCAAGGTATATTGTCATGGAATAAAGGATCAATGGAGTTAGAAAATGGATCTAAAATACTGGCAGCGTCTACCTCTGCATCTGCAGTTAGAGGTATGTCTTTCAACATTATTTTTCTGGATGAGTTTGCCTTTGTTCCTAATCATATTGCTGAGGCATTCTTCAGCTCAGTATATCCTACTATCACTTCTGGTAAATCCACAAAAGTCATAATGGTTTCTACCCCATGTGGTATGAATCATTTCTATAGGTATTGGCATGATGCACAGAGGGGTAAGAATGAATACACTGCTACTGAGGTACACTGGTCAGAAGTGCCAGGTAGAGATGAAGCTTGGAAAGAACAAACTATAAAGAACACATCAGAACAACAGTTTAAAGTTGAGTTTGAGTGTGAGTTCCTAGGATCTGTTGATACTCTTATTAGTGTAACTAAACTTAGAAACCTTGTATTTGAAGATCCAATAATTAACAACCATAAAGGATTATTAGTATACGAACATCCTGTTAAAGGTAATGATTATATTATAACTGTAGATACTGCTAGAGGAATAGACCATGACTCCTCAGCATTTATAGTATTTGATATAACGACATATCCATATAGGACTGTAGCAAGATATAAGAATGCAGAAATAAAACCTATGCTATTTCCAAATCTTATAATGGATGTAGCAAAAGCATATAATGAAGCATATGTATTGGTAGAGATTAATGACATCGGAGAACAAGTAGCATCTATTCTAAACTATGATTTAGAATATGAAAATCTTCTTATGTGTGCTATGAGAGGAAGAAATGGTCAACAAGTAGGATCAGGATTTTCTGGTAGTAGAACACAGATGGGTGTCAGGATGACAGCAGCAGTTAAGAAATTAGGTTGCTCTAACTTGAAAACTTTGATGGAAGATGATAAAATAATAACAAATGATTATGATGTCATTGCTGAACTTACCACCTTTGTTCAGAAGAAACAGTCATGGGAAGCAGAAGATGGTTGCCATGATGACCTAGCAATGTGTCTTGTTATCTTTGCATGGTTAGTTGCACAAGACTATTTCAAAGAGATGACAGATACAGATGTTCGTAAACGCATCTATGAAGAACAGAAGAATCAGATTGAGCAAGACATGGCTCCCTTTGGTTTTATACTGGATGGTGTAGATGACGAAGACGAGTTTGTTGATGGTAATGGTGACAGGTGGATGAAAGCAGATGAATATGGTGATCGCTCATTCATGTGGGAGTATAAATGAAGGTTGTTATTGTTAGTGGTGGGTTTGATCCAATCCACAGTGGACACATTGCACATTTTAAAGAAGCAAAGAAACTAGGAGACATTCTGATAGTAGGTTGTAACTCAGATGAATGGTTGACTAGAAAGAAAGGTAAACCATTTATGCCTATAAATGAGAGAATGTGTATCATCAAAGAACTAAAAATGGTAGATAGTTGTGTATCATTCAATGATGATAACAATAGTTCTATTGATCTAATTAATAAAACACTTGAGTTATTTGATGATGTTTTGTTTGCTAATGGTGGAGATAGGACAAAAGATAATATTCCAGAGATAGATGCATTTGATAAAGATCCTAGGGTTTCTTTTGCATTTGGTGTTGGAGGTGAAGATAAAAAGAACTCTAGTAGTTGGATTCTATCACAATGGACATAGAAGATCAGTTTAGTCATAGTGACTTATTATTAACTGAAAGAGCATGTAGAATATGTAAAGCAACAAAAAATTTAATAGAGGATTTTTATATAACACATAAAAATAGTACACACCTTAGATCATCTTATTCATATGAATGTAAGAAATGTACTATCGAAAGAATTAGAAAATCTAGGCAAAAGAAGAAGGCATCAGGAAGTGAACTATACCCTGACTGGTAGTGTTCATGTATTGTTTCCCCGATCAAAAGACCATAAACAATAAATAATGATAGACAAAATTGGAATCTAAGGGGAAGAACAGATGCCACTAAATTTAGCATCTCCTGGTATTGTTGTAAGGGAAGTTGATTTAACCAATGGTAGAGTTGATGCAACATCAACACTAACTGGTGGATTAGCTGCTCCATTTGCAAAAGGACCTGTGGAGAGTCCTCAACTCATAGAGACAGAAGCAGATCTACTTGACACTTATGGACAACCTTATCCAAAAGATAGTCATTACGAATACTGGTTAACTGCCTCATCCTATCTCGCCTATGGTGGTGTGATGAGAGTTGTTCGTGCTGACGACGAAGAATTAAAAAACGGCTTTATAGGAGTCGCAAATAGCGTAAAAATAAAAAGTCCAGACGATTATACAAACGCAGGGTATGCAGAAAACACTATTGCAGGTGTTACATATGCTGCTAAGAATCCTGGTTCATGGTCAAATGGTATTAAGGTATGTACTATTGATGGATTTGGTGATCAGGTACTAACAGGTATTGTCACAACCGATGTATTAGGATATGGTTCTACAACAGTTCCTATTGATCCTATAAATCTACAGGTTGGATATGCTGTAACACAGGTAGTTCCTGCTAATACAGTTATAGCAGGTGCAGGTTCAACTAGTGTACTTGATGGATACTTCAAGGGACAGATTGTTGAAGTCGGTATGTCAGCAATCACAGTTAAACTACTTACACATGTATCTGCAGGTGGAACAGAGACTCCAGTTGACTATCAACCAGGCGGTATCTACAACTTCTCCGAGACAGGTAATCTTGGTATTCACACAGGAGAGGTAAGAAGATATGGTTCATGGAGAGGTTTTGACTCAGGAACATACAGTGGTGTAACAACATACACTAGTGCAGCAGACTGGTTCGATCAGCAATCAATCACACTATCAAGTGGTGTTAGCATCAAGTGGAATCAAATCGCTGACAAACCTGGCACATCTGCTTATGCATCAGTCAGAAATTCTAGATTTGATGAAGTACATGTTGTTGTCTACGATGACAAAGGTACTATAACAGGTAATGCAGGTTCAGTTCTAGAGAAGTTTACAAACATATCTAAAGCAAAAGACGCACTATTCTCAGCAGGTTCTTCATCATACTGGAGAAAGGTTATTGAGATTGGATCTAATAACATCTTTGCAGGTGGTGCACCCGCAGGAATCACAACAACTGGATTCTCAGAAGACGGTTGGGATGTATTCGGTGATGGTGGTTGGGATCAAGATACTGAGAATATTACTTTCAGTTCTATCGGTAACTACAGTGCTGTAATGACAGGTGGTTTAAACTACAATGGAATCGGCACAATCACTGAGCAGAATGCTCTTAAGTTAGACATCGGTGCTTTATCTGAAGCATATGACTTCTTAAGAAACACAGACGAGTATGATATAGACTTCTTACTCTTAGGTTCTGCTAACCACGGTAAGAATGAAACTCAAGCATTATCAAACAAATTAATTGAGATTGCTGAGTTTAGAAAGGATGCAGTTGCATTCCTATCTCCTTGGAGAGGATCATTCTTAAGTCCATCTGGATCAGGTGAATCACTTCAGTTGAAACCAGATACAGTAACCGACAATATAGTTGCTTACTACTCGCCAATCACATCAAGTTCTTATGCGGTTCTTGACAGTGGTTACAAGTACATGTATGACAGGTTTAACCAACAGTTCAGATATGTTCCTATGAACGGAGATATCGCAGGTACATGTGCAAGAAACGACATCAACCAGTTCCCTTGGTTCTCACCAGGCGGTACTGCTAGAGGTGCTATATTAAATGCTGTTAAACTAGCATTCACACCTAACAAGGTTCATAGAGATAAATTATACTCTAACAGAATCAACCCAATTATCACAGCACCTGGTGCAGGAATAGTTCTATTCGGTGATAAGACTGGACTAGGTAGAGCATCTGCATTCGATCGTATCAATGTTCGTAGATTGTTTATCTTCATCGAGAAGGCAATCGCTGCTGCTGCTAAGGACATACTCTTTGAATTCAACGATGAGATCACAAGGATCAACTTTATCAATATCGTTGAACCATTCTTAAGAGATGTACAGTCCAAGCGTGGTATCCAAGACTTCATCGTTATCTGCGATGAGACAAATAATACTCCTTCTATCATAGATAGTAACGAGTTCGTTGCTGATGTTTACATCAAGCCAGCAAGATCAATTAACTTCATCGGTCTAACCTTCGTGGCAACACGAACAGGTGTTTCCTTTGACGAAGTTATTGGAAAAGTTTAATTAATCCACTTTAGGTAAAAGACCAATGGCAATCAATTCCCAAAACCCGCCAAAGACTTCGGATAGGACTATAGATAAGTTCAAGTCGAGGTTAACGGGTGGTATTGCAAGACCTAATCTGTTTGAGGTTGTTCTTGCTTTCCCAGATGGTGCTGTAGATGCGTCAGTAGCAGACATAGATCCTAAATCTAGGTTCCTTGTTAAAGCTGCTGCACTCCCTGCATCCAACATCGCTCCTATAACTGTACCTTTTAGAGGCAGACAGTTAAAAATTGCAGGTGATAGAACATTCGATGAATGGCAAATCACTGTAATTAACGATACAGACTTCGCAATCAGAGGTTCTTTCGAGAGATGGATGAACTCCATGTCCAAAGTATCTGATAACGCAGGTAATATCAATCCAGAAGATTATACTAAAGATGCATATGTGTATCAACTAGGTAGATCACCAGTTGATTCAGCATCACAATCATCAAGTGAGAATATGCCTATACTTAGAACATATAAGTTCTACAGTGTATTCCCAACTCAAGTATCTCAAATTGACCTTTCTTACGATTCTTCAGACGCAGTTGAAGAATTTACTGTAACCTTACAGGTTCAGTGGTGGGAAGCAGCAGGTCAAGGTGGCGATGTTGCTTGATCCGTGGTATAATAAATAGAAAGGATAAGAATACCTCTCTATAAGATGGCACGACTTTTTGGTTTTAGTATTGATGATAAAGACGACCTTCCAAAAGGTGTAGTTTCCCCCATTCCTCAAACAGGTGAGGATGGGGTTGACTATTATATACAGTCTGGGTTTTCTTCCCAAGTAATTGACTTAGAAGGAATATATAAAAATGAGCATCAGGCAATAAGAAAGTATAGAGAAATGGCATTGCATCCAGAAGTGGATAGTGCTGTAGAAGATATTGTTAACGAAGCTATTGTATCAGATACCAATGATTCTCCAGTAGAGATTGATCTGGATAATCTAAATGCATCTGATGGTATTAAGAATAAAATTAGAGATGAGTTTAAACATATAAAAGATCTATTAGATTTTGATACTAAAGCACATGAAATCTTTAGAAACTGGTATGTTGATGGTAGAGTATATTACAACAAAGTAATTGATATCAAAAAACCTCAAGACGGTATACAGGAACTTAGGTATATTGATCCAATGAAGATGAGATATGTTCGTAAAGAACAGAAGAAAGATGATAAAGGTGCACAGTTATTCAATACATCTAATGTACATGAGTCTGAGAAAGTATATTTTCCAAAAATAGAAGAGTATTTCATGTATACTCCAGAACCACGCTATCCTACTAACATGGCAATGGGTGGTGCGGGTTCTGCAATGAAAGGAATTAAACTTGCAAAAGATTCTATTACATATTGCACATCAGGTTTAGTAGATAGAAATAAAGGAACTGTATTATCATACTTACAAAAAGCAATTAAGTCACTTAATCAACTTAGAATGATTGAGGATAGTCTTGTTATCTACAGATTATCAAGAGCACCAGAAAGAAGAATATTTTATATTGATGTTGGTAATCTTCCAAAGGTAAAAGCAGAACAATATTTGCGTGATGTCATGTCTCGTTATAGAAATAAATTAGTTTATGATTCAGCATCAGGCGAAGTAAGAGATGATAAAAAATATATGTCTATGTTAGAAGACTTCTGGTTACCTAGAAGAGAAGGTGGTAGAGGAACTGAGATTACTACATTACCTGGTGGACAAAACTTAGGTGAGTTAGCAGACATAGAATACTTCCAATCTAAATTATACAGATCATTATGTGTTCCTGAGTCAAGGATTGCGGGCTCTGGCGATGGATTTAATTTAGGTAGATCATCTGAGATACTAAGAGATGAACTTAAGTTCAGTAAGTTTGTTGGTAGATTGCGTAAGCGTTTTGGTAAGATCTTTTTAGATATACTAAGATCACAATTACTTCTTAAGAACATTGTGACACCCGAAGACTGGGAGATTATGTCAGAGCATATCCAGTTTGACTTTATATACGACAATCATTTTGCAGAATTAAAAGATAAGGAACTAATGGAAGGTCGTTTAGGTCTACTTGGTATGGTAGAACCTTATGTTGGTAGATATTACTCTACAGAATACATTAGAAGAAATGTATTGCGACAAAAAGACGCAGAAATTGTAGAGATAGATGAGCAAATTGAACAAGAAATTGCTAACGGTGTTATACCAGATCCAAATCAACAAATGTTAGAATTTGAACAGGGTGCTATGGGAGATCCAATGGCAGAAATGGGTGAAGAAGAAGCAGCACCTGTACCGCAACCGCAGAATATGCCCAAGGACAACGAGGGAGAGATATAAATAACATTATCAGTATATTAAATCATGATGGAAGAACTCGTAAATATGATAGCAACAGATGCGTCTGCTGCAGACATTAGCGATCAAATCAAAGATGTTCTTTATGCTAAATCAGCAGAGAGAATAGATGGTTTGCGACCATATGCTTCTAATGACCTTTTTGGTAATGCATTAGAGCAGGAAGCAGAAGTGGAAACAGAAGTGGAAACTGAAGTAGAAGCACAACCAGAAGAGGAAGAACCTGATGTCTAGAATATTACCTCTAGGACAAAAAGCAGCTCTGGCAGCAGGTAGTGGTAACGCTACAACTGTTGATAATGCTACTGTAGTAAGAGTATTATCTAATGCAGGTGCTGCAGTTGTTGTTAGAACTGATTCTAGTAATGCAATTATTGGATCATTTACCACAGTAAATGGTACAGCAGATCTGGTTGAGAAGAATGCATCAGATAAGATATATGTAACAGGTAATGCTGTTGAAGTATCTAAAGTAGGATTTACTAATTAAAGCAATGAAGTTAATCACAGAACAGATTGATGATGTAGAAGTTATCGTTGAAAATCGCAACGGTAAGAAATCTATGTTTATCGAAGGTATATTTTTACAAGGAGATATACAAAACCGCAATGGTCGCATGTATCCAATGGACACTCTACGCAGAGAAGTCACAAGATACAATGAATCGTTTGTGCAATCTGGTCGTGCGGTTGGTGAACTAGGTCACCCCGAAGGTCCTACAGTAAACCTCGATCGTGTCTCGCATAAAATAGTTTCACTTAGAGAAAGTGGATCTAATTATGTCGGTAAGGCAAAGATCTTATCTACACCTATGGGTAAGATAGCACAAAACCTAATAGACGAAGGTGTCAAACTAGGAGTCTCATCTCGTGGTCTTGGTACTCTCGCAGTCAACAACGAAGGAGTTAAAATTGTTTCTGACGACTTTACTCTTGCTACTGCTGCTGATATCGTTGCTGACCCTTCTGCACCTGATGCTTTCGTAGCAGGTATTATGGAAGGAAAAGACTGGGTTTGGGATGGCAGTGTTGTTAGAGAACAACTCGCTAAAAGAACCTATAAGCAAGTCAACACTCTCGTTGATACGCAACAACTTGAAGAAAACAAGTTGAAACTGTTTAATCAGTTCTTATCAAATCTTTAAGTTATTATAAATAATCACAGATTAACCTAATCTCATTCGGAGAACATCGGAAAATGGCCGCTAAAGAATTAAACGAAATGGACAATCCTGTAACAAGGGGTGCGAAAGCTGGCGATCCTATGAAGAAGGTTGACGACTCCACATCACCTGGAGCATCAGCATCTTATGAGGATCTCGGAGGACCTACACCTCAGAACTACAAACCAGACGATAACTCAGCATCACTGAAGTCCGCTACTGTAAAAACAGTAAAAGATATCGTTAACAAAGGTGCAAAACCTGCACAAGGAATGGAGTCTATAGGAACAGAAGTCCTAAAGCAAGGCGACGAACCTGCTGTTGAAGCAGATCAAGAAGTAGTTGCTGAAACAGAAGAGACACCTGCAATTAATGTAGATGACGATCTTGCTGCACTATTTGGTGGAGAAGAACTTTCTGAAGAATTCCAAGCAAAGGCAAAAACAATTTTTGAAGCTGCTGTTAACTCAAAAGTTAACGAGATTCAAGAAGCGATGACCGAGGAGTACGAGAAAACTTTGACAGAACATCTCGAAGGTGTTAAGTCTGAGTTAATCGAGCGTACAGACGCATACTTGGAGTATGTCTCTGACGAATGGTTAAAAGAAAATGCAATCGAAGTCGAGCATGGTCTTAAGACCGAAATGACTGAATCATTCCTTCAAGGTATGAAGGGACTTTTTGAAGATCATTATGTATCAATTCCTGACGATAAATATGATGTGCTAGAAAGCATGGTAAATAAACTTGATGATATGGAAGGCAAGCTCAATGAGCAGATAGAGAAAAACATCTCTCTCAACCAGAGACTCGGAGAATCTACAGCAGATGGTATTTTTAGTGAAGTATCCGAAGGACTGGCAGAGACACAAAAAGAGAAGTTACATTCTTTAGCTGAAGGAATAGAGTTTGAGGGTGAAGCACAGTACCGTGAAAAGATTGTTACACTTAAGGAATCATATTTCCCAAGTAATAGCAAATCTCTGGTTTCAAGCAATAAATCCGAAACCATTTCGGAAGGTATAGCACACGAAGATCCTAGCATGGACAATTCTAATTCCATGAATCAGTATCTTTCTGCCCTATCAATGGGTGGTAAAAAATAGTCAACCACAAATTTAAATTCTAAGTACAATGTACAATGCCGAAAAAATAATGGAGAAGTGGGCTCCATTGCTAGACGCAGAAGGTGTAGATCCTATTAAGGACGCACATCGTAGAAGCGTTACAGCAGTTCTTTTAGAGAACCAAGAAAAGTTTTTAGCAGAGCAATCTGCATTTGAAAACGGAACCTCAATGCTTACAGAAGCAGCTCCTACAAACAGTGGTAACGCTGTTGGTGCTTCTGGTGCGTTCAGTGGCGGTGTAGCAGCTGCTGGTCCTGTAGCAGGTTTCGACCCAGTTCTTATCAGTTTGATCCGTCGTTCAATGCCTAACCTCGTTGCATACGAGTTAGCAGGTGTTCAACCAATGAACGGTCCAACTGGTTTGATCTTTGCAATGAGATCTAGATACACCAATCAGTCTGGTGATGAAGCATTCTTCAACGAACCAGAATCTGCATTCTCTGCTAACAAGGCAGGAACTAACATTGGTCAGGCAACTCAAGGTGATTACACCGCAGCTACTGACGATGATGGTACTGTTGGTTTCGGTTCTACTGGAACACAGAGAGGAACAAACCCTGCGATCCTTGAGAACAACGCTTCTGATGCTGTTCAAGCACAGTACTCAGTTGGTCAAGGTATGGCAACTGGAGACTCTGAAGCATTAGGCGATGGAGTTAATGGTGACTTCAACGAGATGGCATTCTCCATCGAGAAAGTTACTGTTACTGCTAAGTCAAGAGCACTAAAGGCAGAGTACAGTTTGGAACTAGCACAAGACCTTAAGGCAATCCACGGATTGAATGCTGAGGCTGAGTTAGCAAACATACTTTCTTCAGAGATCCTTGCAGAGATTAACAGAGAAGTTATCAGAACTATCTACAAAACTGCAGAAGCAGGTTCACAAGTCAATGTAGCAAACAGTGGTTTCTTTAACCTAGATGTTGACTCCAATGGTAGATGGTCAGTTGAGAAGTTCAAAGGACTTCTATTCAACATAGAAAGAGATGCAAACAGAATTGCACAGAGAACTCGTCGAGGAAAGGGTAACATCATCCTTACTTCTGCTGATGTTGCTTCTGCTCTAACTATGGCAGGTGTACTTGATTACACTCCTGCATTAAATGCAAACTTACAAGTTGATGACACAGGCAATACATTTGCAGGTACAATCAATGGTAAGTACAGAGTGTACATCGACCCATTCTCAGCAAACAGTGCTCAAAACCAGTACTATGTTGTAGGATACAAAGGTACATCACCTTATGACGCAGGATTATTCTACTGCCCTTATGTACCATTACAGATGGTAAGAGCAGTTGGAGAGAACTCCTTCCAACCAAAAATTGGATTTAAGACAAGATACGGTCTTGTTTCAAACCCATTCGCTGAAGGTACTGCTCAAGGTCTTGGTAGAATTACTTCTAACAGTAACAGATACTACCAGAGAACTGTAGTTCAAAACCTAATGTAATTCATATTACTTTATGTAAACTTAAAGGGACTCTTGACGAGTCCCTTTTTTTTATGCTACTATATAAACAGTACATTGATCGTTGCTTAGTCAGGGATCGTATTTAATAAATTTAAAAATGGCACGGAAGGTAAGGTTTGAAAACCTATCGGTAGAGGATGTCAAGTCAAAATTAGATAAGTTGGATGATCCACTTATTGATTTTCCACTACTAAAATTCTTACAGTTTTCAATAGAAACTTTAAAACATCTATTCGCTACAGATAATGGATGTAGAGGAGTAAAGCAAGTAAAAGGAAATGTTCACGCAATAGAAGCATCTTTCAATGATGGAGGATGGGACTTAGTAAAGTGGCCGTTTCCTTTTATAGTTTTAGAAGAAATAAAAAAATTAATTGATCGCAGACATTCCTATGCTGCTGCTCTTAATCTAGCATTAAAAAGAGTGCCTGGTGCTGAGTATGTTATAGTTAAAGATCATAAGTATAGTTTCTTAAAACCAGAATCAATACTAACTTTAGCAGGTGTTTATATGAATGCTACGGATGGCACAACTAATGCTGTTCAAGATCATTTTGTATTTGCTTGTGTTAGAGTATGTCAGGAAAATAAACTTGACCATACTAACATTATTACAGTAAGAGAACTTCTTAAGTTAATGGGAGTTCAAAAAAGATATAATCTCCCAAATGCTATAACTTACATAGAAACTAAAATTGTAAATTGGGGTACAGAACTCACAAGGATGACAGAAAATTCTACTGAGTCTGAGTTGAAGGATTATGTTCAAAAAGATACTAATGAATTTGGAGACAACTCAACTGATAAGAATGGTACAAGACTATTCACTATGGTTGCTGATACTAGATTTAACAAGAGGTACGCATGGGATTTACTTCGTAAACTTTGGGAAGCAGAAAAAGATGAGGTTAGCATTAAGGTGCTTATACAATCCTTAAAACCAACTGCTCACGAAGTACAACTGGACAGAGCAGATTTGATTGAAAAAACAGTTGAGTATTGTGATCTGGCATATAGTAGTTACAAGTCACATGCTGAAAATGTTATTAATAGTAAACTAAAAGGAATGGATTGGACTGTTGATTTCCCATACAAAGGAGTTCATAGTTTAGGTGGTGAAGTTTATCTATTACATCAACTAGAAGGTGAAGGTGATCCACAACTCATAGACTGGGTTGATTGGATAGGAAACTAAGAGGGTTAACACCCTCTTTTTTTTGTGTTATAATATGTGTGTCAGAGAAATACTGGCTGCGGTTATGCCCTTCGGTAGGTTCAGCATAAGCGGCTATAGGAATCTACCACATAAATATAAACATCTATTAAGAAATGTTATGGATGATGACAGGGACTTACTCGAAGAATTAGCAGAGGTTATAGCACAAGGTCCTATTATCTTTACTCCTGACGAAGAATTTATAAAAAAAATTAACGATAAAAAAGAGGACTAAATAACAGTAGGAAAGCACTGTTTGAATGACTAATTCCTTTTACGACAATCAAATAAAGAATAGGAATTTTCTGTCCCCATCTGGGTTTCAGTTCAATCTTGCTAGAGCACCAAAGGTAGATTTCTTTTCCAACTCAACTAGAATACCTGGCATACAGTTAGGTAATATTGATGTAGGAAATTATCTAAAATCAATTCCTGTACCAGGTGATCAAATACAGTTTGAAGATCTTACTCTACAGTTTCTAGTAGATGAGAACATGGAAAACTTTTTAGAAATTCATAATTGGATTTACTCACTAGGTTATCCTAAATCTGTTGATCAGTTTGGAGACTTGATTCGTGCTGATGATAATCAATTTGTTGTAGACGATTTGAGACAGTTTAGTGATGGAACGCTAACAGTTTTAAATAGTAACTTTACTCCTATGTCGTACATCAAGTTTAAAGATTTATTTCCAGTATCTTTATCTACTCTAGAATTTTCTGCAAGTGAAACTGATTACTCGTATTTTACAGCAACAGTTACATTCAAATATCTAATTTATGAAATCCTTGACACCAAGTTCAAGGTTAGGACATCATCTATTACAACATGAATCTTGAAACTATACAAAGTATGTGGGAAAAAGACTCACAGATTGACCAAATTAAAATTCACGACGAAGCAGCAAAGATCCCAATGTTACATGCAAAGTACTGGGATGTTTACAATGCTCTAAAATTATTACGAGAGAAAGCAACCGCACAGGAATATAGGGTTAAGTTAGATCGGCATAACTATTACACAGGAAAATCCGACCCCTCAGTGTATCAGGCCGAACCGTTTCCATATAAAGTAAGAGAAAAAGATTCAGTAAAAAGGTACATGGATGCTGATGAGAAGGTTCAGACTATAGTATTGAAGATAAGATATTATGATGTAATGCTGACATACCTAGAAGATATCATCAAGCAAATTAATAATAGAGGATTTCAATTAAAAAATATCATTGATTGGCAAAAACTATCAGGATGATGTCAGACATTATTATCTCAAAAAAGAATGAAGTCTATTTAAAGATAATATCAGAACCTCATGTTGCTCATGAGTTATCTGATCAGTTTACCTTTGATATACCTGGTGCAAAATATATGCCACAGTATAGAAATAGACACTGGGATGGTAAGATTCGTTTATTTAATTTACAGAAAGGAGAAATATATGCAGGGTTACTTGATAAGATAGTATCATTTTGTAAGAACCATAATTATGATTATAAATTTGAAGACAGTAAATTCTATGGCACTCCGTTTGAAGTCAATGATATGATTTCTATGGAAGGTGTCAAGGATTATATGAATGCTATATCTAAGATTCCTCCAAGAACTTATCAAATTGAGGGAGTATACGATGCTCTAAGACACAATAGAAGACTATTGATATCACCCACAGCCTCTGGCAAATCGTTGATGATTTACTCATTAGTGCGGTACTTCGCAGAGCAAAAGAAAAAGACTCTGATAGTTGTTCCAACGACATCTCTGGTAGAGCAGATGAGTAAGGACTTTGTGTCTTACGGTTGGGATGCTGATTCATATTGCTCCAAAATTTATGCGGGAAGAGATAAGGAAGTAGATACTCCTGTAGTCATTACCACCTGGCAATCTATCTATAAACTTCCTAAGATATACTTTGAAAAGTTTGAAGTTGTCATAGGTGATGAGGCACATCAGTTTA
>VMHT01038097.1_pt1 | contig 15218 bp, 32 predicted proteins | sample 4693611 | NCBI WGS metagenome assembly VMHT01 (sample SAMN12280063, study PRJNA550983) | marine metagenome | isolation source: seawater sampled from same location over 5 years 0.02-0.2 micron viral filtrate | place: USA: collected off the coast of southern California halfway between the port... ... | reverse complement strand
TTATAAATATAATAAAAAAAATTGGGAATTGAAAATTTTTCTAGGACTTTTTTCAAAAAGTTATTAACAATCTTTTAGCTGATCTTGGATCTCTTTAAGTTTAGCACACTTTTCAAAGTCTTCTTTTTCTTCAAAATGTTCAATGATTTTATCCAAGCTACCTATTCTTTGTTGGGCTGTCTCTGTATCATATTGTAATACTTGGCTAGGAAACATTACAATTACATTATAGCATAAATTCATATACTTATCCCAGCTTTGGTTTTCCAACTGGTCTAATAATGATTTCATAAATTTTTCATCGTCATTAGTCATTTTCTATATCTTTCATTTTTCTTATAAGAATTTCTTGTTCCTCGGTTAATTCATTAGGTAGATTAACCAATATGTTTATAAAGAGATCCCCAAGTAAATTAGGATTATTATATGAAGGAAACCCTTTACCTTTTATTCTTAACATAGTTCCATTTTTTACACACTTAGGAATTGTATAAGATATTGTTTTATTAAAAACTTTAACCTCGTGCTTACTACCTAATAAAGCATCATATAAATCTATATGTGTTATTGTATGTAAACCTTTATCATCTAAATAAAAATTAGGATCTTCTTGTATAAGAACTGTTAAAATAAGATCACCATCCTGGTCTCTTGTCATTCCTCTTTGTCCTAGACCCTTAAGTCTCATTCGTTGTCCAGGCTTTATTCCTGGTTTTATATCTACACTTATTGTTTTTGTTCCTAATCTTATTTGCTTATCACATCCATAATAAGCCTCCTCTAATGTAATATAAACCTTAGACGAAACATTTGAACCTCTTGTACTAAAACCGTGATGACCACTAAAGCCACCGGCAAATCCACTATTTTTAACAAATTCTTGAAAAAAGTCTTCATTAAAATTACTAAAAGGATTGGTACTGCGTTGGTCGTAAATAGCTTTCTTTTTTGGATCACCTAAAGTTTCGTATGCATCTGCTATCTCCTTAAATCTTTCTTCATTTCCGGAAGATTTATCTGGGTGATATTCTTTGGCTAATTTTCTATAAGCCTTTTTAATATCCGATTCTGTTGATTCTTTATTTACGCCTAATGTTTTATAAGGATCTTTCATTTCCAAAATAGCTGTATACCAATAAGACTACATGCAAGTGCTAATGATACTATTGTTTTTGTAGTAATTCCTTCCCCTAGTAACCACCAAGTTAAAAAGGCGAAAGAAATAATACCAGTACCAAAACCAATAAACCTACCAGGCCATAATAACCCATCATAATATTCTACTATAAATTTTGTACCATAAATTAATATGTAGCTTATAGTGGTACCAAACAAAATTGATATTGCTAAAGGATTCTTTTTAAACCAAGGCCAAACAAACTGACCGTTAGTCTGTACCCATATCATTGTTTGCCCTAAAAAGAACAGGCAAAATGCTGCTATTAATTTACTCATCTATATAATATTTATATCCTTGTCTAAACATAAAGCTCATGTGGCTTTCCATTTGCTTAGCAGTGATCCATACTGAAGGTTCTGTAATTACTTTACCGTCTTCTCTTTTGTCATATGCTTTATTAAGAAACCATTTATCTCTTTTTGATTCCCACCAAAACCAGACCTTTTGCCATGATCTAGGTTTTTTCATATAGACTTTATTACCTTTATCCATGTGATCTATGAATTGCTTATAGGTAATATCTTTATCCTTTTTCATTAATGTCTTTAATTTGAAGTTTCTTTATTTTTTCGTCTAACCGAAACTTCTTTTCTTCTATCTTATTTGATAATTCCATTTGATCTGCAATTCTTTCAAGTACCTTTGTGAGTTTAGGGATATCACTTTCATAATATTTACGGCCCATACTTGTTCTAAAAAATTCTGACATAATAAGTTGTTTATTTTTATATGTTAATTTATGAGTTAGTTTCATGAATATATAATCAAAATAACAACATTATGAAAAAGGTACCTTTATTTGAAGATTTTGTCCCAGTTGGGTTTGGTGGAAGTAATGCAGCTAACTTTGGGTTAGGTGGCGGTTACAAAGAAACTGGATATAACATGGATGCAATCGTCGGACCAGTAGAACAATGCTCAAATCATGTAGCCGAACAGGCAAATAGTTATGAAAGTAATGATAACCCAGAACATACTGCTGAATCTTACATAAAAGAAGCTAAGAAACATATTAATGATAAGATAGACGAAGCATGCGAAAATTATTCTGCTATGTCTGAATCTACTCTTAATGAAGGAACTGATATTAGTTCTTGGAACCAAGCAGGAATTAAAGGTGATGCAAATGCACAGATAACTACCTTCGTTGGACCTAAGGATGTTGAATCATTTGGCTTAGGTAGAAAATGTATGCAAATAAACATAGGTAGAAATTATGTACAATTAAATCCTGCTGATATTGTAGAACTAAAAGAACTTCTCAAAAACTATAAAGTATAATGATACCTAAATTTGAAAATTATTTAAATGAAGCTTCTGATTATGAATTTAATCCTAGTGAAGCTGCTGCTAGATTAAAGGCTAGAGAAAAAGAAAATATCCAAAGATATAGAGCTGCTCAAGATAGAGGCGATAATTATGCAATTGCTTTATATGAATTAAAAATCAAAATGGATAAAATTGACCTTGAAGGTTTAAAGGTACAAACAGAAATCCATAAACTTAAACAAAAATTTGGCAAGTGATGGAAAATAACCAGGAAAGGGAAGACTTAAACAAGATCCGCCACTACAAAGGTACGGTAAAAGATTTTAAAAACTACTGGGATGAAATGGCTGGGATGGAAACCAATGCATTTGGTACACCAGAATACCAAGGCTTTAATGATGTACATCCTACTCGCGGTGAAGGTGATAGTGAACATTGGAAAACTTCAAATATAGATGAATCTAAAAAATCAGATGCATTAGCAAAAGCAATGGATAAAGCAATGATTAAGATAGATGATTCAATGTCTTATACGGATTTTGCTTTAGCAATTGGAAAGATATTAAGAGAAGATTATGGAAAACATACCTTTGATGGTTTTATGAAAGTTCTTCATAAAGACTTAGGAATATAATTTAACTAAAAAAGACCACTCTATGAGTGGCCTTTTAGTCTTATAGCTTTTTATTATCTTAGTTTGATATACTTCTTTCTATTCTGAATATACATCTGACCAATAGGTGCAGTAAGTAATTCTCTTCCATAAACATCATAGATTTTATTATCACCAATCATAGTAGGATTTAATTCTTCTATACCAACAGTACCCATAGTCATTCTCATCCAAGCTTGCCCGTCCCATACTTGATTAAAGCAACAGTTTAGCGTATCAACATAACCTAACGAATCTGTTAAGGTATAACTAATACATGTTGTAATCGTATCATACGGCATACCTGTAGTCATATTATAATTGTATATAGTATGCGTACAAGGACCTGTAAAACAACTGTCTTCGCTTAGCATTGTTTGACCGCCATAAGTTACCGCATATAGTGGAGCCATCGTTGGTAAACTATTTCCAGTTACAGGTATTGCTATTTCTAATTGATACTGTGAACCTGTTGTGTAAGTCATATTTGAATCACATAACGTCTGTGCTTGTAATTGTAGGCCAAGCGAAACCATTATCATCATTAAAATCTTCTTCATCTTCATTTTTATTTAATTATATAGAGAGCTACATTTTTAGTTTAGGTTCAACTCTCAAGAACCTTACAGCTTCAGGGAATTATTTAAATAATTCCTCTAAGTTATTTTTCTTAATTACTTGCTTTAGCATATTAACATAGTTTTTTGCTTCGGCATAACTTGCACCTAAGTATTCAAAGTATTCTTCTTCTGAATCTAACTTACTTAAATACCTACACTGATAAAAGGCATAATCATATACTGATTCTCTCCAATGATTATAATAAGCATGATTTCTTGAAGTACCTTCTGCTGTTGTAATTCGACGTCTTGCCTGTTTCATACCAAACAGATTATGATTCTCTAAAAAGATATCACTTTTCCAATGACCAGTTTCTAAAATAGATTGTGCCATTACAATGTGTGGGTAGTCTACATTAAGGTCTTTTAGCATAGATACTAATCTATCCTGTGAAAAGGTATCAATTTCAGCAATAAAAATTTGAGTTTCTCCTTCTTGGAGGTTTTCAATAATTACTTCTTTTGCTGTATTCCTGCCTATGGAAAATCCAATGATAGCAATTAATAATAGAATTGATAAAAGATAAAGAACCCATGTCTTTATGCATAACTTACTATACATTAGTTTTTCTTTGTCATATTTAAATATCATACACTTTTTTTAAATTAATACAATAAGGCAAACATCATTAGAAAAAAATACACTAATGCAATGCCTAAGAATATATCTATACTTGTTAGATTTTTTAAAAACTTTTTCATATTACTTTTCTTTTGGGATTGCTATCCAAAAAATAAGGTATAGCAAAAATGATGGGATTGTTGGAATACAGAACATGGTTAGAAAAACTAGCCTCCATAGTAAAGGTTCTACTTCAAAGTAATTACCTAGACCATCACATACTCCACCTAAAATACGATTCTTCCCTCTTTTTAGTTTCTTTTCCATAATTAAAAATCGCCATCGGCTACCTGGAAGCAAGGTATTCCATTATCTCTCCACATCTGAACTACCTTATCCCTATCATCAAAGACACAGATAATATCATCAGTGTTTGGAAAAAGATCGTCTAACCACTTCTTCTTTAACAGATCATCTTTCATCCATTTTAAACCGCCGTCGGTTGGTCTCATTTTTAAAACATCAAATGGAATATCTAAACTGTTTAACCAATCTCTAGTTGCATCTTTAGTAGCTTTAGATCTTCCACTAAAAATCACAATCCTATGACCAGCCTTTTTTAAGGTCTGTGCCATTAAAATTACAGGCCAATTTGGTTTATCTAATTGAATGTTCGCTGGATCAAAGAAAGTGTCCCAGTCCATTTTACCATTGTCTTTTGTGGAAATAGCTCGCCTATCATCAATTAGTGCAAGGGTACCATCTAAATCAAAAATTACAGTCTTATTACTCATATGTTATTTAGTTTATAATAAAAATATAACAAGCAAAATGTAAATGTGAAAGATAATTAAGAATTTTTTTGTTCTTGGTCTCTGAGCTGTTGAATGTAGATAGCTTTTAGCTTTTGTGCTCTTTTCCTAATAGAAGGTTTTGCGTATTCTTTACCTTCTTTAATTTTTCTAATCTGTTTAGTCTTCTTTAGTTTTTGCTTATATCTTTTAAGCATTCTATCAATAGAGTCCTTTTCGTTCTTCTTAATTATTATCATATAGTATATATTTAGTCGGGGTGGCAGGATTCGAACCTGCGACCTCCACGTCCCAAACGTGGCGCGATAACCGGGCTACGCTACACCCCGAAAATTGTTGTCCCTACAGGGGTCGAACCTATACTCTTCTGGACCAAAACCAGACGTGTTGCCAATTACACCAAGGGACAGGTAAAATTACCTATTGTTTTTTACAATAAACTGGCCTATTGTGCCCTCAATTTTTTGTAACCTCTGTTCTATTGAATGAGAAATCTTATCAGCTCTTGAATCAATTAACTTACCTAGCTCCTGTGATTCATCACCAAGGTCTTTTTCTATCCTATTTATTTCTTTATCAAAGTGATCATATAAATTTTCCAATTCAGTACTAAGGTCATTTGCCGTATCCTCAATAAAATCCTCGATGCTTTCTTCAGAAAATTCAATTTCTGAAATTCTTTTCCAAATTTTAACTATACCTATCACACCGAATATAAATAGCACGGTAAGTACACCTAAAGTAAAATAAATCATTTCCATAGTTGTTGTTTTAATTATTATTTGTTATTGTTTCTTTCTTCTCCATATAGGGTGCCAATAAATGTCAATATCAGGATTCCAATACCACCCTTCAGTACCTTTAGTATTTTGTTCTTCTTGTGTTGGTACATTTTCCAATTTAATTTTAATCATTTCTGGATCATCATACCAATTATGCAATGGAATGTATCTAGGATGCATTTGCACGTTCACAGGATCTTCTGTTTTGTTAAAAAAAGAATAATAACCACCAGGGTTAATTAACCTCCACATATTTGAATGAAATGCAATATCATCTTCTGCCCATGTATCAAAATATACGCCATCAAACATCCTACCTTCTTTTTCTAATTTAGGTAACACATTTTGCCATTTTCCAAATATACATTCTACATTAGGCTTATTTAACCATCCGTCAGTTTTCATCTTTTCCCAAACAGTAGGATGGCATTCAATGATAGTATGGTGTTCTATATTTTCCTTTTGAATAGCATCATCAATATATCCCATGCCAAAACCAACATTTAAAATCTTTCCACCACCTTTGCATATAGTTTTAGCAGCTACCTCCATTAAAGGTTTTTCCCACTCCATCATTATAGCTCTACCATTATCATCTAATAAAGTCTTTTCAGTATATACAATATTTCGCATAGTGTAATCAACGGCCTGTCCTGCCGTTACATACTGATTGGTTTCTTTATGATAATTAATGTTATTCATTTATTATTATATGTAATAATATGAAAAGGTTTAAGCATAAAAAAACCCAGGGTCCTAGAATCCTGGGTTTTTGTTATAAAAATTAGTTTTAGAATCTTAATCCGAATCCTAATGTTAAATTTGTTGTTTTATTCCCAGTGTGGTAAACCACTTTAGGATCAACAAAAATAGCATCTTTATGGAATGTGAACATTTTACCTAAACCTAATTCAAGATTATCAGTTTCAAATTCACTCATTGCAGCATATAGGAAAAAATCCTGTCCACCTGCGTTCATAAAATATCTTGCATGTACATCCAATGCAAGATCTTCAGTTGAGTCAGTTTGTGCAATACCTAAACCTACCATAAGTTTATCGGATACTCCGTAACCTAAAGTTGGGGCCATTGCCCATTCTGTCCATGCAACATTTGCAACGTCACCAGTACCTACGTACCAATCACCTTTTGCATTCTGTGCGTTTGCCCCAAAACCTACTAGGATTGTTAAGGCTAAAGTTAAAATAAAATTTTTCATTGTTAAATTTTTTTTGTTAAAATTATTGTTTTCATTGTTATTAAAACACTCAAATAGTATAAGAATAAATCTAGTACTTTTAAATTATCATATTATTTAAGTGAGTGGTTCATAAACAGATTAGTTTATGAATTTCGTTGATATCTTTAATTTCTTTTTTGTTATATTTAATTATATAGCATAAAGTTTATTTGTTTCATACATTATGAACTACTGATCCTGATGGGATGTCAGTATTATTAGGTATATCTACACCTTCATGGATTGTTACATTATCTCCTATTGTTACGCCGTCTCCTATATTGCAGTTTATATCAATAATAGTACCAGCCCCAATATACACCTGATCACCTATTACGGTACCTGGTCTAATTAATGAGCAGCAACCAACAAATAATCCTTCACCTACAGTAACACCGTTTAAGTTATTACACCCTTTAAATAATATCTCTATTTTTGATCCGCCTAGTTGAGAGTTTTGAACGGCTACTCTATCATCACCGTTTTCTAATGCAATTACCCAGGATAAATTACCAGGTGCTTGGTCATAATTAGATTCGTCAAATTGTGCATACTCACCGTCATTTAATAATGATGTTATTTTTGTAGCCCAATCGCCAGTTCCATAAATGTTTAACATATCTTTATTATTTGTTTATATATTTAGTTAGTGTAAGATATATCTACATTTCCAGCCGTAGTATCAGTTACCCAGTAAGGTGGTGGTGAAGTAACACTTTGTAAGTAAATGCTACTTTCAGGTTTCATCATCTCTTCAATCTCTTCATCAGTAAAATCCTCTAACATATTATTCATTACCATATCCAATGCATGATCCTCATCAAACTCTTCTTTCGGTGCATGGCGATCTACGTAAGGGTCATGCTTAGGTCTTTTTTGAACATAGAGTAAATTACTTCCTATTAGCTCAGCTTCTAAAATACCATCTACATAGATTTCCTTTACTGCATTGTAGGGTAGTGATTCCGGGGTTAATTCTTGATATAAGTCTGATTGTGCTGAGATGATTTTTGCCACATACGCTTTAGTGTATTTAACATCATACTCTGAGACTTTACCGTTTAGTGTAATTGTTTTTACTTTTACCATGCTATCATTTTATTACAGGTTCATTGTTTATTTTTATTTGTGAATTAAGATTAGGAAACGGTTCATGCATCATAGGAATATCTTTGTTAAGGAATTTACATATTGGCTCCCATCCTAAATTATCGGAAATGTTATATTCTAATAAATTATTACCTATTATTGTTTTTACTAATTTATTTCTTTGATTAAAGAATTTTACCCATAGCGATTTATTTTTAATCATTCCACTTAGATCTGATTTAATAATACTAGAGGTATCAAAATCATCACCAAAGACTTCTTTAAATTCTCTATTATACAATTCCCAAATATGAAAAGGATTTAATGAATTACTTTCTATGGATTTTTTATAAAAAGTATATGCGCTGTAATGCCAATCGTCGACATTTCTGGTTGTTAGAATATATTTTGCATTAGGATATAATTTCTTAAGCATTTTTATAACCCTCACACTATTCCAAGGATAATCATCAAAGGTTGTAAAGTCTTTGGTAATTGTTAATAAATCTTCTAATGGATTTATTGCTGTTTCATTTTCAATCGAAGTAATAACTAATGTTCTGTGCTTTTTAGATTCAGTATTTCCATCGTGTTCTCCTCCCATTAATTTATTACATGCCATACCAACAGATGTGGTGCCAGTTTTCCATAGCCCGATACAAAATACCTTTTCCATGATTATCTTAGTATAAAAACTTATAATGCTAAATAAAAAAGGGAAGACGATACGGAAGGGCTTGAGAATACCTTCATCATTGCGAGCTGCTTTAATTTAGACTACCACTTTCTGAATTGCCATTCTATTACTTAATTAAACCGGCCGAGGTTTAATCATCGTAATTGGTCATCATAACCTTTAAGTGTACCTTACGCCACATACTCTTTGCGTTGTTCAGTCATTAACTAGGACTCGGCGGTCTGCCTTCCTAGAAGTCTTTGCAAAATCTCTGTTAGATTTTTATTGCATTAAACCTAAGTTCTGGTAATTACTCCAGTTCTGTTTCCTCATTTGAGTCATCAGCGAACCATCGTTCTAACTTAGTGCCTTATTCCCTTTTGCTCAGGAATTTTTCGGCCACGCATCTACACATAATTGGAATAATCATTTAGGAGCTACCTAAAGCTTTCCGTTCTGTGCCTTCCCATAATTTCATAGAACTTTTTAATCCTTTTGGATTTATTATTATATACTTAGTTTAAAAATAGTTTCACTATTCAGAAGTATTAATTATACCTCCAATAATTTTAGTTTCTGCTAAGTGATCAAACTCTCCATAGGTAATAATCTTATAACCTGTTTCAATAGGTTCAAATCGTTGAACACAAAGACCTTTTAATTCTTCACCAAAAATATCTAATTTAGAATGTTCATTAATGAAAGGTCCACCGCTCGGATCTACCATACTAATCCATGGATTTGATTTTACAAAATTTTGATATTGTTTTCCAATAACACTAGGTCCTACGTATCGATCGTTTTCATCATAAACAGATTCATGAATTGCTTCTTTAAATTCTTCAATATGCATTGGAGCAATTCCCGTACCTGAACTATCTTTGCAATAATTCTGATATGCTAATTTATAGTCATTAGAACTTCCAATCCTACAGTGTTCAAAAGAACCTTCCCAAAGAACTGAACCATCTTCTTGTTTTGTAAATGTGTAGACATCTCCGTATCTGTTTGTATACTTTACCATATTTTTGTATTTTACTACCGGTGAACCAGACAGGATTCGAACCTGTGACCGTCTGCTTAGAAGGCAGATGCTCTATCCAACTGAGCTACTGGTCCAAATGTTTTAATCTAATTCTCCGTTACTCCATGCTTCATAAATGATTGCCATAATACCTTCATCGGTATCAGCCTCTTCCCAACCAGTAGATTCATTCCACATAAAGAATTCTGTACTCTTTGGATTTTCAGCAATTCTTACTGATAAGTTTTCTCCGTTTACTTCAAGATCGTATTCATTAGTAGTTGCCCACCATACTTCATCTTTACCTTTTACATCAATAGTATTTTCCATGATTACAGTTTCTTTAATGTTTTATTTTCCATACTAACGGTCTTGTCATAATATCTTTCACCGCAAAGTGCATTCTTGTATTGTTCAGCCCAGTCTGGTCGAATTGAATAACCGTTTGCATTAGTTCCAATAACTCTACCTTTTTCTAGTTTGTCCCTAAACACTGGAAGTACTACACCATTACGGTCAGTCTTTCCTTCAGGATGAGGTACACATGCCATTGGTCTGATCCATGAAACTTTGTCTCCTACTTTTAATTCTACTTTTGTCATTTTTAATTATTTAAAGATTAGTACCGCTGGGCGGATTCGAACCGCCACGGGCTTTCAGCCCAACAGATTTTAAGTCTGTCATGTCTACCAATTCCATCACAACGGCATTCGGTTTTTACTTCTTATTCTTATTAGGGTTTACTGTGTTCTTATTAAACATAATTGAAAATAGTACATTCAATCCGAAGGCTTGCCAGAATCCAATAGGATTAACAGCATCTATTGCCGGTACGAGGCATGAGTTCCAAAGCCATTGAGTAGGCCATGCAAGTATCAGTGCCAGAATCACAAGGCCTAGTATAAGTAAAAAGGCGAATGCGAAGGGTGCGGTAATTTTATTCATATTTGTTATATTGTTTATAGTATAATTATAACAAGTAAAAAGATATTCTGAAAGATAATTAGGTTATTGTTTCATCTTTTTTTCAAAGTCACTACTAAAGCTAGAAGAAGAAGAATTAATATGGTTAATATTTCCTTTACCTGGAATAGGTCTATTGGCATCATTAGTGGTATCTATGCTATGACCTTCAAACGGTCGCCCTTGGTTATAAACCGCTCTTGAAAATGAATTATCCGGAAACCATAAAGGAATAGCAGGACCAGATAATAATACATCATCACTATCGTTTTTAAAGTAAGCAATACATTTACCACATTCACAGGTGCGCGGGTTATCTTTTGTTATAACTCGAATGTCTACACATTCTTTACAGAAAAATGCCTTCATATTAATTTATTTATTTTTCATCATCTTTATAAAGCCCCCACAGAAATATAAGTAAAAAGAATGGCCATGCTATAAACCAAAAGATTCTTTCAAAATTGCTAGCAGGTTCCATATCTAACCTCTCATAAAGAACATCAAAACAAAACCCACACACTATACCAATTGTAATATATGCAATAATGTAATTAGATACCATCTACCAATTCTTTAATTTGGCCTGCAGCAACATTACCAATCTTCTTTCCTTTAATTTCACCATCTTCAAAATACATAAGAGTTGGGATACTTCTAATACTGTATTCTTTAGCAAGATCTGATTCTTCATCTACATTACAAAAGATAACTTTTATATCTGGATTATCATCTGCAAATTTTTGTACAGTAGGTTTCATTACTTTACATGGCCCACACCATGCGGCCCAAAAGTCTACAAGTACTCTAGGTCCATTAAAATCTTCTTTTGTCATAATAAGTTTTGTTTCTGTATTTATACAGGTGGATCAAGAGGTACGTTTGCATATCTCTCACTACCTAGTATTAGGTTAGTAGTGGTATCAGGAATTCCTGACCCAACATAAGGCTCAAGTTTTTGCATAGCTTCAGTAATATCTCTGGCTATAATATTAATTTGCTTTTCTACATTATTGTCTAAGTACACACATTCATAGATGAGGTGATCTTTAATCTTTGATGTTTCTATCACTTCAATACTTAGTACCACTGACTGTCTTTCAATCTTTTTTAAAGATTTAAGCAATTCAGATTTACTTCTGCTATATTTCTTTTTAAGCTTTGCCATTACTTTCAATTCTTTTTAAAATTTGATCTGCTTCAAAATATTTTTGATCACTCTGGGTTCGATTAATCTTAGATAGCCTAAAAGCATCTTTCATTAAAGACTCATATTTTGCCTGGAGTTTTTCTTTCTCTGTTTTTCTTTTAAATAATCCAAACATAATTTACTTTTTAGATGAATTAGGAAATCTTCCATAGTTACCCATGCCGTCATAATCAGTGACATCATGGTTAGGATAATTTTCTTCTTTGCTTTTTCTTGAACTATAAAATATATTCCATATAGTAAAATACATGTACACAGCGAAAATTAACCCTCCTATAAGGAAAAACCCTAAACTCATTTTGTTCGTCTTTGGCGAATAGCAATCGCGAATAATAAAATAGTTCCTGGCCAATGAGCAGAGTATTGTGCTTCTGCTAAGTTACCTGTCATTCCTAATCCTACTGAGTAAATTAAGCAAACGAATGCTAAGATAATAGGATACCACTGTTGAATAAAATCTTTCATAATAATTGTTGTTTATTATTATATTGTAAATATGTATTTAGTTTACGGTCGGCCGGGAGAGACTTGAACTCTCATGTAACCAATTACTCTTTCTACAAGGTATAAGCTTGAGGAGATACCGGCCGATGCTTAGTTAACCTATAGCGGTTACTATAACAGAAGAGTCTATCGCAGTAAACTCTCCACCGTCAAATATCTGACAATAAGTTAAACTACCTCGTTGTTTATTCACCAAGAGGGTATCAGTTCCACTTGGGGTAGAGATAGTAAACACGGAGCCAGGGAGGAGGCGCCACAATTTGTAATGGTTACCCTTAACGGGTTCTTTAATCGTCCAGTCTTTAATGTTTCTTGACATGGTGTAAAAATTAAAAGGTTAAAATAAAAGGTGTTTGTTATTGTAGTAATTATAATAACTAAAGGTTTATTCTGAAAGTGTTTGTTAGAGCAAAGTAGGGTTTTTTCTAGTTCTTAGAGGTTCGGCACATTTTCTAATGGCGGTCGCACATTCGCACACTGCAGCACATAGTTCCCTTAGCCAAAGTAGCCAGTTAAATCTGCAGCCCACTGAGTGTCCAATCCAAATATATGGCAAAAGGCTACCGCCAGCGCAAATCCAAGAGTAAGGAATAGGAATCCAATAATTCCATTAGCCACACATATCACGCACCACTCAGCCGTTCGCCTCAGCAGTCTCTTCTTCAATAATAGTCTCATCATCATTAGTTTTTGCTTCACAAATTATTTCGCAGTTATTTCCAGTAAATTCAATTCCAACAACGGTTCCGCCACGCTCCTCTATACCTTCCATAAATTTATTAAGGTCAAAGGAACGGAAAAAGAAACCACCCTGAGCATCGCCCCGAAAGCCTTCTTTCCAAAAAACCACATCTTTAAAATCTTTATTAGCCATAGTATTAATTATATTGTAGAATCCCCAGTTTGTTTAAAGGCATTCCCTAGTTTATTTTTAACCTTCTCTTTCTCCACATCCTCCATTAGATGATCATAACCTTCGATATAATCAGGATCACTAACAGGAATATACTCTGAATAATCTATATGGACCATAGAGGGACAAACCTTTGGAATAACGAACGCGGTAAATTCAAATCCTCTACCCCATTCTGGTTGTCGTTCCCTCGCGTGGTTAAAGGTATTATTAGTAAATCCGAGTGGCGTCGCATTACCGTAGTATGTCGCGTTTAGCCCATCAGCCTCGTAATGACCACCAGACTCGCCGCAGTGGCAGGTCTTGGTAGTATACGATAGACTGAAAGTATCTTTGCAGGTATTACAGTAGAGAAGTTTCATTGGTTACGAGTTACTTGAAGTGATCCATTTGATACCTTTGAGTACCAGTAGACCTGCAAGGATTATTGTCATGTATTGAGCACAGACGCTGATTGCGGATAAGGACTCCGCAATGGATGCTAGAGCATCTGCTTGGTTTGTATGATTACTTAAAAATTCGTTCATAGGTAAAATTGTTATTGTTATTATAAAACAAATATAACAAGTGGATACTCTTTCTGAAAGTTTCTGGCGGCTCTTTTTTTACAGGATGAAAAAATTTCTGGACTAGACATGACCCTACTAGACATACCAGATCTAGTCACATTCTAGAACTATGCAAATTTTCTGGCTAGAATTTTTGCGTGGGCCCAAACTCATGAGCCTGCTAGACCTAAAATGAGGCAAGCGAAAAATACTCTTGAAGGGTATTATTCTCTGGACTATACCTTACCCTTCTACTAGCCATACTAGACTAGCAAGGACAATAGGGTACTACTACAGCTATCAGGGACCACCAGGACTAACAAGGACCACCATGTACTACCATAGACCACTACTACCATATAGGGTATTTTGTGATAGTTGCCTGCTAGGGCTGCTCTAGAGCTGATAATGCCTGTACGGACCCTAAATACGTCTATAGCTGTATTTATAGGGATTATGCCCAAATGGTGATTGTAGCAAGCTTTTAGCAGGTTTTTGTGGATGAGTGAATTAGATGAGGTATGGCACTATTAGCTTCTAGGGCCGATATATCACAATATAGGCTATATTTGGGTGTCTAGAGGCAGTCTAGAGTGCTATTTGTGTGAAATAATGTGTTTTAGAGCGGTATATATGGGCTATATATGGGCTCTAGAGCGGCTATCCAGTGGCTATGGTCTAGATAGGGCCCAAAAATGACCTAAAATGTGGGTAAATATCACACTAAAATAGGCATTTTTACCTAGTCCTGCTAGAGCCCATTCTAGAAGTGTGAGTTTTGTGTGAAATTTAAGCACTAAAAAGGGCAGCCTAGTCTGAATACAGATTAATGGCTGCCCTATAACCTAGGGATAAAAACGGAAATTTAAAACCCTGTGGTTTATTTCATAATCAATTGATAGGTTTAAGCTTCTCCTCGAACCATTGCGGCTTCAGAGGTAGTCAGTAGATCCTTAGTAGCGAATGGGTTAATATCCAGTACACCTTCAGTATCATATTGTTTCTTACATAGGATATTACCGGCGGTTACCATTAGATTCCCCATTTTACCTTCGTTAATATTAAACTTAGTATCGTTAGAGGCAAAATTGGTCATACCATTTACTAGATCCCAAACAGACATACCTGATTTAGCATTTTTCATTTGAGCCTTTGTAAAGGTATTTGGATCGGC
>VMHT01192861.1_pt1 | contig 15225 bp, 37 predicted proteins | sample 4693611 | NCBI WGS metagenome assembly VMHT01 (sample SAMN12280063, study PRJNA550983) | marine metagenome | isolation source: seawater sampled from same location over 5 years 0.02-0.2 micron viral filtrate | place: USA: collected off the coast of southern California halfway between the port... ... | reverse complement strand
TATTGGATTGTAGTCACCTTCATAGCTGTGTACAGACCATAGCTCATCAATCTCTATCTGTCTGTCACCGTCTAGCTGCTGACCTGTCATGCCAAAGAAGTTACTCACGTACTGTACAGCCATGTGCTGCGTGTACAGTCTGAACTCTTCTAGCTTTGGGTCAAAATGATCCATCATTAGCTGCTCACCCTGCTGTATCTGACCAACAAGAGTACCTGCTGCTGACTTACGCTCTTCATCCTCTAAAAGATTGTCTAAATAAACATTTAGATTATTAACATGCTTTTGAGGAACCTCTGCTTCCATGAGAAACAAAGAAGGCAGTGGCAGCATTTTTATTTGTATGTCACTCATTTTTTTTGTTTTCCAAGTGTTCTTCAAGCAGCCTATTAAAACCTATGTCAAGTAATAGTTGTACTGCTTCAGGATCTAAGTGTAGTTCTACGTTAACAGAACCATCTTCATTCTCTATAACTTTCTTAGCAACTATTTGAGGTAAGTTGTCACTCATTCTACATCATGTCCCGCTGTAATAAGAACAGACTTAAATACTTCAACCATGTATATAATATCTTTTATATCTAAACTAGCCGTAGACTTAGCACTCATAAGGTCTTCTTTAGTCCAACCAATGATAAGTACCTGTTCAAACTCATCTTTACAAGTCTCTAAAACTTCGTTAGCCGTGGCTTCTTCAGGCATTAGACTAATTACATTACTCATCGAAGTGTGTCTCCAACACAATAAGCTTGTCTTCAGCTTCAGCAATCTTACCCACAAGCTTGTCCATAGTCTCAATCAAGTTACCATGCTCTCCTACACCAACAGGGTTGTCTATATAGTTCTGAACTTCTGCCTTGTATACGGCTATTTCAGCATTATATAAACGCTTCATGGCGGTGATTTTAAGGTCTATCATTGTAACCTTCCTCCAATAAATCTTTGTACTTGTTTAGGTACTGTTTGTAACTAAGCGGTGCTTCTTTCTGCTTAATTTTGTCGTTCATATAGCTAGACCACATCTGCATACAGTAGTGACTGAACTGCATTATTTTGTCATCTTGCTCTCTGTAGTATAACAGGTACTCAGGCCAAGTCGTATATTTTTTTAGTTCCTGTATGTAGAACTGCGCTCTGTATACGGGGTGCTGCGTCATGCCAGTTTGCATTCACAAATGTAAAGTGCGCCGTAGTAGCTACACATCTTAAACTCATGGCTTTCACAATGGACTTGATCAGGCCCTAAGTTTTTCCACTTGTTGCCGTCGCCTGTCATGCTGCATCCTGAAACAAATAACAAACACGCTATAAATACTTTTTTCATGCTTCTTTCTCCAAGTCCCATCGGCAAATGTTTTTATTCTTGCCCCGGCGTTTAAGTACAGAAAGTAGATTGTAGTCTTCTTTCCACCTAGTTATCCATGCTGCATTGTTCTTTTCTGCATCTTTAAATGTAGCATAAGTCATAAACAATGCGAATATTGTCAATACGTGTCCATATATAAGGGGTATAACTCCTGACCATCCTGCTATAAGGCTACAGAAGCAAGCAGTCCACACCATAGATAACGCAACCATAAGGTACATTTGCATACTTACATCCCCAATGAACCTAAACGGATTGTATTTTAAGCTCATAAAAGATTCCCATGTGTAATAGAACCACATCATTGCTGCTTTAAACTTCATACTAAAAATCCAAGTTTGTTATTAATATCGTATAGTAACCAAATCACAAAGCCCAGCCCTATGGCAAGTATAGTGTGATACCATATCCATCTTACTTTATATATTCTTAATTCTAATCTACGTTCATCTTCAGCTAGATCGTAGTAGTCTATCATATCTTTAATTTTTTTTATTTTATCCTTCACAACTTAGACACTCCTCTTCTAAGTTAATTCTTGGGATTTTAATGTTAACATTCTCTGTATTTCTAGCCGCTGTAGTTCGCAGGTAATACATAGATTTGAGTTTGTTAGCTCCTGTCCAATGAACATGATTAACATATTCCAAATACTCATCATGTACTTCCTGTGGTGCAGTAGCTGGTGGTGGTTCAAAGAACAGGTTTACTGACTGCGCTTGGCAGACGTACTTCTGTCGCTGGTAGGCGTGTTCGATGACCCAAATCTGGTTAAGTTCAGGCGCTGTTTTAAATACTTCCTTTTCTTCTTCCGTGAGTTCTTCCAAGTCTTTAACAGAGCCTTCAGCAGCAGCAATATCTTTCCACGTTTGTTCGTTATTAATTCCTCTGTCTTCAAGCAGTTCCTCCAGATACTTATTCTTTACTTTGTACGATCCCGTGAGAGTTTTGTGCGTAAATACGTTAGCCCTTGTAGGCTCAATAGAAGGGCTTGTTCCACCACATATAATACTACTACTAGCATTAGGGGCAATAGCAAGGAGATGGGAATTACGCAGGCCACTATCAGCCATGTCAGGAGCCTCCCCACGGTTTCTAGCCAGAATCCGGGAAGCTGTCTGAGATCTTTCTTTGATGAGTTTAAACGCTCTATTGTTGAAGCTGGCGGCGTACATTCCTTCAAAAGGGATTCCATTACGTTGAAGGTAACTATGAAAACCCATCGCTCCAAGACCAATCGCCCGTTCTCTATATGCACTATAAGCGGCTTTTGCAAAGCCTGTTTTATTTTGTTTAACATCTTTACTAAACTCCTCAAAAGTGTCATAAAAGCGCCACGCATGTTCTCCATCTGTAGCATTATCAATAAAGTGTTCTATAACATTGTCAAGCATCGCAATAAGATCACTGATGAATACATCGTCTTCTTTCCACTCATCAAAATACTCTAGGTTAACACTAGACAAGCAGCACACCGCTGTACGCTCTTCACTGGTGGGCAGTGTGATCTCAGAACATAAGTTACTCTGACGTACTTTAAGTCCTAAATCTTTCTGCTGTTCTGGCAGAGCCTCGTTGCAGCGGTCTAAGTTAACAACGTATGGTTCTCCTGTCTCTGCTCTAGTGTGTACTAACTGCCACCATAAATCACGCGCTGGCAAAGTCTTTATCGCTTGCTTTGATTTAGGATCTATTAACCTCCACTGCTCATCATTCTTAACGGCTTCTAAGAAGTCATCCGTTATTGTAATTCCGTTGTGTAGGTTAAGACACTTACGATTAAGATCACCGCCAGTAGTCTTACGCATAGCGATGAACTCTTCAACCTCTGGATGAGTGATGTCCATGTATGCCGCATAAGAACCTCTCCTTGTTACGCCTTGATTGAAGGCAAGCATCTGACTGTCAACTACGTGCATGAAAGGGATGCTGCCAGTAGACTGACTGCCGTTAGAAGTTGAAACGCCATTACTTCTAACATCACCCCAATATCCACCCAAGCCGCCACCTCCACTTGCCAGCCATATGTTCTCATCATAGTGATCAGAGAGGCCACGCCTTGAATCAGGAACATAATTGAGAAAACAGCTAATAGGGAGGCCACGCGAGGTTCCCCCGTTGCTAAGTATAGGAGTGCTAAAACCGAACCAGCCCTTGCTTGCGTAACCGTAAAGTCGCTGTGCAAGATTGTAGTCAGTATGTCCTTGATACGTTGCACCATAGACGGACGCTCTTGCGAAGGCTTCTTGTGCATGTGTCTCATCTCCCCAAAAGTAGCGGTCTTTGAGTGTCTCTAAAGAAAAAGTATCAAGCAGTTCTTCTCTATTATAGTCAATCTGTATCCCTAAATAATCCTGCTTGCCAATCTTTAATGTCATCTAAGTCATCCTTTTCTGTTAGCTGCGACTGCCTATAGCTACGTGTACGCGCTTTGTTTTGTTTCTTATCTTTAGCTTTGTTCTTTTTATGGAACCTTTCTATACGCTCTGCTTTTCTATCGTAGCTGCTCACTGGGATGCCTCAACAAATAGTTCATCAAACGATCTTCATACCACTCTGCTTTACGCAAGTCTTCTATGGGCTTACCCTTGTAGCGATAGCGCCATCGGTACTTGAGAGAGTTTCCACGTAGATAACCAATGTACTCATCGTGATTAAGCATACCTTCTATTGCATCAATACACTCTATGCCGCCGCTGTTGTAGTGTTCTGGCTTGCTAACTGAGTCAAACTTTGTACTGTTGTCAGGTATGTTTTCACCAAACACTGGATGATCATTAGGTTCATTGTCATCATTATAAATATTATTCCACGTATCAGCTACGGGTGTAGCAGGTTTTTTTCTAAGTGCATTCCATTCTTCTGGCGTCGCATCATCAATACTTTTCATTGCATCTCCAAGTTAATCTTATCATTGCGTCTTCTAAACTCTTCAGTATTCCTTGAAGCCTTATCAATCCAACTGTCAGGGATACTATCCTCACTAAACCACCTGAACCCGTTAGCTGTAGCCCACTCACCGTGTGATCTTTTAGTACCATCCTTACGGCGCTTGGCTCCGGGCATAGGGGCTGATGGATTAGCGAACAAGAATACCAGTTCAGTGTTCTTAGGTAAGATCTTTTTTACCCACACATACTTGTTGTACTCTGCAAAGTCCCAGAACCTACCCTTAGATTCAAGAAGGATCTTCTTCCTGCCTATCTTCCTAACAAAGTCAGGCTCATACTTATGCTCAATAACATATGAAACATAGTCTGTATGATGCTCCCAATCTTTAAGGATTGATTCATGCAGCACAGCTTCCCATATAGAATCATACTTACTGCCATCAGGCTTCAAGTATTTCTTAGGTCTAGGTACTCTAGGCTTGCGCCATCCAGTTTTCTTTTTAGTACTGATGCTTTGCTACTCGCTCTAGTAGATTCATATTAATATCTTCTACAGCATGACCAAGCTTAACAAGCTTCTTAATGTTCTTACGCACCCACTTAGGGCTGTAGAAGCTAAGACGTAGGGTTTTATTTGTGTAGAAATAATCTGAAGGAGGAAGATACTGATAGATGTTAGAGGTATCTAACTTACTGTGATCTTCTTCAGGGATCAAAGTCTTCAACCACTCGACTAGAACTTTATCAGTCTGTCTGCTAATACGTTTACAAATCTTAGGACTCATGTTAACTCCTCTACTCTAGGTTCAGATACAACTTTAGTGAAGTACTTTAAACCATTTGAGTATTTAAAAGCTCTAAGACCCACACCATCATTAGCATCTGACCAACAATCATTCTTGAAGGCACAATAATTACAGCCTGTGGCTATACGCATGTTACCTTTTTTACCGTCAGGTACATCAGTATAGCAGCGGGAAGGAGGTTTGTCAACAGTGAGCATGTCTTTTAGTGTTTTTATTCTTGTACTAATGTTAGGCTTAGACAGATCCCCCGGTCTTAGTAGTGCAAGCTCACCTGACTCCTTGTTGATGGCTAGGAAACCACCCTCAGACGTTCCCTCTGCCGCCTCATAGCCTGCTAACTGAGCCATGTACCCAAAGGGATCATCTACTGCAAGCGTTCCCTCAGAGAACTTTCTGAAGGCGTAGTTGGAGGCAGTCTTTACATCAACAACTTCACCATCAATCTTACAGTCCATGTGTCCCTTGATACCATCAACTTCTACTTCTTTCTGCTCATCTGTTACCTCATGCCCAGCCATCTTTACTAGAAGAAGCAACACCTCTTCAAGCAGATGACCGTACAGGAACTTAATGTGCATGTGTGGGTGCATAGTAGAGGGTTCATCTAAGTCTCTGCGTGACTCATACCACAACTGTCGCGCAGGCTTACCTATGTTGCTCATACGCAAGCCCTTGGACTGCTTGTGCGGCTCTGCCCAGTGGACTAGCGCAGCCTTCATACGCTCTCCAAAGTCTTCTATGAGATCGTCAGAGAACTCTAGAGGTAGACCCTGTGAAAGAGCATCCAGCTTTGCGTAGATGTCAGGTACTAGATTGTCTAGATCTTTAGAAGAGTTCAAACTGCTCTACTCCAAAGTGATCATCTAGAATAGATATAACCTGTGCTGCACTGGTCACAAACCATTCATTTCTATTCTCATATTTATCTTGAAGAATCTTGTGTGCTTTTTTCTCAGCTTTTCTACGGTCTTGTACATTGTAAAACTTTATAAGCTCATAGTCTCTGTAGGGAGAGGACGTTTGAAAATGCTTTACTCTATCTTCAGCATCAACAGCCATCCCAACCTTACACCAGCTAGGAAAAGAAGGACTATGCATAACGTATAACTGTCCCTTGCTATTTACTTTGTAATTATCTAAAGAATTAAAAGCAGCTTCAGTAAAACCCGGATACTTCCCCGGCTTAAACAGAGGGTGAGACTCATCTACTCTCTTACCACCCACATACATTTGGGTTAAAAGCTTTTTCTTTTTCCTCAAATATTTATTATTTAGGGAATCGGCACTCTCTCTCTTTTTGCCGCCTGTTACGCCATCTTCAGGGTAGTAGTACCACCACTTACCATCAATAAGTTTGTAGCGTTCTTTGTCTGCTAGTGAAGTGAACGGAAATTCTATCATCATATTTTTACTCCATTCCTCAGTGAGTTTCTGACCAGTTTCTTCCGACATTGTATTCCCCGTCTAGTGGACAGTTGAGTGATAAGTGTTTACCTGCGGCCATGATAGCATCAACACCCAGCATACCTACCTGCTCTGCGTGTGCTTCCAAAGCCTCTACCTGCCATTCATCGTGTACATTACAAACAAACTTAGCATCTAGCTTATTGTTTGATAAAGCCTTGTCAAACATTACCAAGGCTTGCTTCATAACAATAGCACCTGCACCCTGTAGCAGCGTGTTAAGTGCTGAGTGTTCTGAACGTACAAACAGCTTGCGCCCATCTAACCCCTTGAGGTAGCCTCTTGTTGACGCTCTTGCAACCTTGTTTTTAAGAGCAGTGAATGATGGTAGATTATCGAAGAAAGATTGTCTAAGTCCTGCACCAGTGTCTCTACCTCCTCCTGCCACACTGCCAAGCTTTTCATCTCCTGCTCCGTATAAGAGGGCATAGATGAATGTCTTAGCCTGATTTCTTGATTCAAGTCCCGCAAGTCTTTGATTAGCTGTGTGGACATCACCGTTAATGATTTCATTTGTATAGTCCTCATCTTCCATATAGTGTGCAAGCATTCGTAACTCAAGACCACTAGCGTCTATACCTACCAGCTTATAACCCTTGGGTACAGTCCATACTGCTCTGCACTCTTTACCGTAGGGTGAGTTAGAGCTAGGTACTTGTGCCATGTTAGGTTCACGGTGGGTCATGCGGCCTGTGATAGTACCGTTAGGTATTACATAGCCATGCACTCTACCGTCTTCTTTCACAGCGTTGATCCAAGACTTAATCTGTGCCTCACGCTTTTGATACATCAGGTAGTCTTTTATAAGCTCTGCCTGTGGTATGTCGTTTATAAGCGACAAAGTTTTCTCATTCACAATAGGTCTACCGTTAACAGTAAACTCCGTAGGCTTCCAGCCAAACTCAATCAGGTACTCTCCTACCTGCTTACGTGAGCCTATGTTGAAGTCAACCTGAGTTATCCTAGTCGTTGTGAATGCTGCTGGTTTAGATAGCTCCTCATACTCCTCATCTCTAAGCCTGACTCCCGGCCCATTGAAGGTATCCCAGCTACCTGTCTTTGACAAGCCGCCAGACTTCTTCTCCCTACGGTAGATGATACGCTCATCCATCTTAGGTTTAAAAACCTTAGCAACCTCTGATTCTTTGTCAGCCATGTTCTCACGCATTAGAGCGAGTAACATTGTCGCTGCGTACTCATCAAAGTAAAAGCCTGTGCGCTCTTGATCCTTGAGGATACTAGCCACATCAGTTTCTAAGGCCATAGATCTAGGATCAAAGCCTACGCCTTCGCGTTGCAAGTCTTTGTAGACCTTCACATTCAAGGCAACATCACGCTTACAGTAGGTCATCATCTCAGGGCTGTAACAATCAAACTCCTTGAAGTCTATCTTGCCAAGTCCTAGCTTCTGACCCCACACTGCTAGGCTGTGACCGCCTTCGCGTACTGGGTTAAAGAGCCGGGAAAGTACCAGCGTATCTATTAGTTTCTGTTCGCCTAGTTTAAATGAGGTGAGATCTTCAAGCACTGGTATGTCAAAGCCAATGATGTTGTGTCCTGAGAGTTGTGAGGCTTTGTTAAGAAGCTCTACTCCCTGTTCAATATCATCAGGCCCAAACGCCCAGACCTCTCCTGTATCTACCTCTTGTGCTACTAGACACCATATCTTTGTGGCATCTAAGCCATCAGTTTCTATGTCAAATAGTATCTTCATTCAAAGGCTAACCCTGTCTCTTCTTCAAAGGTTATGTCAGTATCATCAACCTCGTTTAGCCTACCAGTATCCTTGTCATACTGTAGATAGGTAGCGATCCCGACATCCCCTGTGTATCTAGACTTCAAGATACGCACACGGGTAGTGGATGCTACCACAGGATCATCAGCTTGTTGGTTTCTTTCTAAGGTTATAACACAGTCCGATAGCTGTGCGATAGATTGACTGCCCCTGAGATGGCTCAGATCTGTCTCTGCGCCCTTTTCATGGCCCTTGTTACCATCTATACGTCTTAGGTGAGAAACCAGTATAAGCCCTGCTCCTGTCTCCTCTGCGAGGCTCCGAAGCCTAGTCATAATGGAGTCAATAGATCGACGTTCATCGCCTTCTAAGGTGGCAGACACCATCATGTGTAGGTGATCTATAACAACCCACTTACACTCGCAGCCCACGATCATATAGCGAAGCTTAGAAAAGATGCCATCAATATCATTGGAGCCAAAGTGTGCGTGTATCCACACCCTGTCGTTGTTGTCATTGTCTATAAAGAGATCATCAAAAAGAATGTCTAGTTCTTCTTTTGAGTGTTCTTCCCTGATTCGATCAATGTGTAGTTTAGCGTTGGCCTCAATAGATAGTATACCATCCACTGTGCGAGTCCAGTCTTCCTCCAAGGCGACGATGCCTATGTTGTCTTCTGTCTGCTTTATAAGCCAGTGTTCTAGTTCGCGTGTAACAGCAGTCTTACCTAAGCCTGTGCCTCCTGCAACAAGAACCAACTCACCTGTGCGTAAGCCCTCAAGCTTTTTGTTAAGCCCTTCCCAAGGATAAGGAATAGCTTTCTTCTTTACACGATTGTGATACTTGTCCTTATTCTCACTGACATTCATCACACCACTAGGCGTATAAGTCTTAGCATTCCACCAAGAATTAACATAAGACCCATGCTGATTCTTACGCAACATATCATTGGCATCTTTATGACCATCAGGCATGACCATAATCTTAGCCTTGTTAGGCTTGAGCAGACGCGCAACCTTCTTTGCTGCTTCCTGTCCGGGCTTGTCGGCATCAAAGCAGATCACGATGTTGTCAAACTTCTCAAGGAATTCTATCTGAGATTTGACATCCTTCTCTGCACCCTGCGCTCCATTCTTAACAGATACCACAGGCCACTTAGAACCAAGCAACTCGTAAGCTGCCATAGCATCGCACTCACCCTCAGTAATGGTGATGTACTTACCACCCTTATCACCGACAGTGTGTTGTCCAAACAAGCCACACTCTGAGATAGGGCCAGAGGCTGTGAAGCCTTTGTCATTAACAAACCTAGTCTTGTATGCGACCTCCTCAGATCCATTGTAGTATGGGTAGAAGTGTCGGGATACTTCATTGCTTGAGTTTACTACTGATCTAACACCATATTTCTTTGCGGTTGTCAGAGATATTCCTCTGTCATGCAAAGCATTAAAGTCTCCTTCAGTTATTGCGACATTATCTTTTACAAGTTTCGGGGCTTGTATCATTTCTCCCCCTTCGTAAGTATAAAATGTTCCACAAGAAAAGCACTTGGCAGTGCCGTCCTCATTGATGCTTGCCCCGTCACTGCTATTGCATACTGAACAGGGCTTGTGAGTTTCTATAAAAGACATTTAAGTCTCCATAAAAGTAAGGGGCCTTGCAGCCCCCTCAGTTTAGTCCATAGAGTCCAATGGCTCTGGCTTCTCCTCCACCACTAGCATCTCTTCAGTTAACTGACTAGCTACAGCAGAATTAAATCCCCTGAGAGCCATGTCAAGTTTAGCCACAGTCTTTTGTGCCGCTCTCAACTCTTTGTCTGTCTCCAGCAAAAGATTGAATGCAAGCTTACCCTCATCCGTAAATTTCTCTACGGCATAGGTTCCATCGTCGGCTGTAAAAGTCCAGCCCTTAGCCTCTTCACTCATAGTAGCTCCTTTAAAATGCTAGTGCAGCTTCGCCAGCAGCACCCTGACCATACTCAACAAGATCCAAGATCTGTACGTTCTCAAGGATTGCACGTTTGTACTGCTTGTTAGGGCCGTACACGGCTGAACGCCACTGCACTGCAACCTTTGAGCCGTTACCAATCTGCACATCAATCTCATTCTTGTCAGTGTCAACAAGCTTAGGCACAGGGTTCTTCTCACCCTTACCGTTTACTTCCCACTGATAGAAATGAATCACTGGATCTTCAGTGTACTTGGAACGCCCAGCAGCCTTGATACCGACGTTAAAGCCAGCAGAAATGAACTGCTCATAGACTTCATCCGATACCGCTAGGTTAATCTCATACCCATTGCGATCACCGCTGAAGTTAGGGACAGGTACTTTTACATGGGGATAAAATGCTTCTCCAGTTAACACCTGTGGGATACCATCAATCATACGCATAAAGTTTCTCCTTTGTTAGCGTGTGTAAAAGACTAGCACGGATGAGGTGCTTGGTCAAGAAAAAATTCAGCTATAACACATTCAAGGTCAGCGTCTATACCATCCTCTACCTCCAAGCAGTGTCGGCCTTTGCCATAATAGTCAAGCTTCAGATCATATGTGGACTTGTTAGTGTACAACATCCCAATGATATTCGATCTCTTTAATGCCTCAAAATCTTCTGAGGTTACTTCAAATAACATCAGCCATCTCCAAGTTCATCAACAAACTCAACAAACAATGCAGTAAGATCATCGTCACGTATCCTCCAAGAACCTACCTCAGAGCAACGATCTTCAACAAAAGATATAAACTTAATCTTTAACCTACCTGAAGGTGGGCTTGCTCCTATACGCAGAGCAAACAACTGACACCACCAATCATCAACCTCACTACAGAACTCCATTCTAGTGTCTACAGCACTCATTTTAAATTATCTCCTTTCAAAACTTAAAAATATTTTATCACAAATTTTCAAGCATGTCGGAAAAAGAATCATCTCCCGATGAAAAAAGTTCAGACATATCCCTCTGCCTTCTCTCTTCTCTAATGCCTTCCTCAAAATCCTCAAGCTCCCCGGTATAGTAGTAGTATTCTTCTTCTGGTTCCATGTTATCCTCCGTTTTATAAACTATCACTGTACTCCTCCTTCGACACTTCTAAGTAGTTCTCAATAAAACCTACGCAAAAGTCATCACCATACTTCATGCACAGATTTAGTGCGTCTTCTCTGACATCATCTGTTACCTCTTCACCCTCATAGTACACATCCGTATACAGGAGAATGTGATTACATAAATCAATTATGTCACGCATCATACACGCCTCAGTATACCCACTACAATAGGCAGAGTAGTGTCCATCTCTTCAGCTATCTCAGCGTAGGTAAGCCCCTGCGCCCTCCAATAGATAGCATCAGATACCCTTTTAGGTGGCGGCTCAGTAGCACCAGTAGGCCAGTACTTGTTGATAAAAATATCATCAAGCTTTTCTTGAGCCTTGATAGCCCTATAGAATGTGTCACTCATCTTCACTCTCCAACTTCTCAATCACCCACTCTAATCTCTGTACAAAAGTAGACACAACAAGACGCACCACATCATGCGGGTTAGTCTCAGAGGTTTTCTTTATGTATTGGTGTAGAGTCTTTAGCTCATCCAAAGCCATCTCATGGTTAGTCATACAGCCCTTCTCACATTGGTGCGGCCCTTCTTATCAGTGATATAGAAGAAGCCTCCACGCTCATGGTGAGGAAAGTACCATGACCTTTTGCCAAAGTGAATGCCTGTGTAGCATCGACCTTCATTAAAGCCATAGCGCGTCTTGAATTTTCTTACTCTATAAATCATTTTAGATCTCCATTATTCCTGTTATCTCTGTATCAATCAAGTCTGGTGAGGGCTTTATCAAAGTCTCTACCAACCACTGTGCATCGTCCTTGTCCCTAGCCCGCACAGTAAGGCTCATGTTGACCTCAAACTCAAAGGTCAGATCATCATCATCTGGCTGATTCCAAGGCGCGTCAGGGTGCGACCTATGTGCATGTACCCAGCATATATCATCACTCATACTTTAGTCTCCACAGTTATACCAATGTCCTTCTCAGCAACATGAAAGAAGGTGATCTCATCTGTCACTGTACCTTTACTGTTAAGTTGCCTAACAAGGCTATGCATATCGAACCTATTAATACCAAAATCAGCAGCGATAGACTGCTCATCACCAGAATCTACATCAATACTCTCATGCCTAGTGACCCTGATAGTAGTCCAGCCATTCTCTAAGTCGCGCTCGACATTGATGCTTTTTACATTATGAAAATTCATATTCCGTACTCCATTAACCATTCTTGTGTTGCGGAATCTAATGTTCCGTATTCTTTTATCTCACGGCTGTATGTGTCGCCATACTCCCAGCTACCATACGTTAAAGGTGATCTGACTGCAACAAACCATCGTGCATAAGGATTATCTTTCTCCTTCTTTGCAGTTTGGTACGTCTTCAGTACACGCCACTCCCAGCCTTGTGCATTGGTAAATATAGCGTATGGCTGATCCACCTTCACAGTCTTACCGAACTTAGTTCTATTGCTCATCATCTTCTTCCTCTATAAAAAAGTTAACACCTGCTAACCGTTGACCGTACATATCTACGTTGTCTGGATTAGCGTTATGCTCCACTGGACACTGCGCCATCCACTCCCAAAACTTATCATCATATAAGTCCATAGTCCTCTACCTCCTCACTGTCTATACCGCCTTCATATTCCTTACTGTGTGCTGGCAGTAGACCACCACTGGAGGCAATATCTTCTGCCTCTTCCCAATCTTTTGCAACAACATAATAAGTGTTCGTAACTATTGTTTGAGTCTCAACCTTAAACTTTTTCACCTCAACTCCTAATTAACAAAGTGCAAATCAAAAGAGTAGTACGGCTCAGTGTAGCCAAAAGGCCCACCAATCTCCATTGATGCAGGTATAGCCCATTGGTATGGCCCAGCCTCCCACACTACCGCCCATTGCTTGCTGCCTGAGTACTGCTCTGTCCTCTCAGGGTTCATCAGCATGACCTCAGACTCACGCTGCCCTATGTCAACTGCAAGCTTTACTAGCTCCGAATACAGAGCCTTGGCTGCACCCGCAGCAGTCTTGTAGTTCTCAGGCTTAAAATCTATCTTCATACCATCTATCTTAATCATCTCAGATCCTCTTACTTATAACTTGCTTCACCAAGCCACCCCAGCTAGAGCGGTTTGCCTCATGGTACTTGTTCGCCTTGTCAAAGGCTGATGGGCCTGTGAACAACTTAGACTTCATTGTACCGTCACGGTAGTGAACTTCAACCACATAATTAAATGTCATACTTCTTACCTGCCTTCCTTATCGCTTTGTTGCCTGCACGTTTGGCGTTGTAGCCTCGACGTTTGCTGGCATTTCTTGGCCTGCCATAAGAGCCTGCCGCCCTCCTGCCTATTGCCTTATCAGTCCTATCCATAGGTGTACGCCTCACCCCGTTGTATACCTAGCTCTTCGATCATACTAGCCACTACACTTCTTTTTACAATCGTCTTACCGTTAGGTAAAACTCTACCTTGCACCAATCGGTATGCGCTACCTCTACCAGTGCGCCGTATCGTAACCATTACTAATCTAGTCTCCATACATCCTCCAAGTTCCTAACATTTGTTAGGTTAATAATCCTGATTGACTAAGTAAGAATCATCACCAACCTTAGTGACAAAGCCAACCTGCAAAGCTTTTGAAAGCAATTGGTCTTCGTCAAGCTCAAAATTCCAACAACGAGCCTGATTCAACCACAATTCTTTTTTTGTAAAGATGATTTGTTCTTCCATTATTTTATCTCCAAGTTCCTAACATTTGTTAGGTTTTACCCTACTGCGATCAAGTAGTCAAAGTGTACCTGCGACACTTGCTCACCGTCAACCCACTTATTCGGTTGCTTCTTAGCGATAAGATTGCACCAGCTATCCCATAACCAAGAGCATCGACGCTGATTACAAGCATCAACATAAGCCTCTATCTTTTTGCGCTGCGACTCAGGCTTTAACTTCTTACTAAACTTCAATACTGATTCGGGTATGTTGAGCCTCCTCAGATTGTGAACATCTATACAGCCAACACGCCCTGCGAATAGCTGACAACAGAACCCCGCTTTAGCCAAACCTAACCCATCAACCCTAATAAATATCTGCATCAGCCTAATGTCTAATGATCGACCCTTACAGGTATGCACTGCGTCCATAGCATCAGCATATAGACTGTCAACATTAGTCTCAAGCCATGCCAGCGTGTTTGACTTGTTGCCCCACACAAACCTAGACTCTGCGCCCAGCTTTCTGTAGTCCTGCATCTGTCCACCTACTGCCGACCAAGGCTGCTGAATGGACAGAACTACCATCATCACCATGTCTTTTGTTTTCTCCGCTGACTCTTGTGCATATGCATTGATTAGCGGATTGTGTTTTTTGAAACTACTCATAATCCCTCACATTTCCTAACATTTGTTAGGTTTTACTTTAATTCTTCGATGATTGCAAATGGTGAGGCAAAGCCGATAAGCACAAACATAGGCCCAATAACAGAAAACATATCATGCACCACCATATCGGTAGCGTAGTAGGCCCAAGTTAAACAGATACCCGACCACATCAAAACAATAGATGTGATGATTGCGGAGATTACTAACATCGCTGTATTAAACATTTACTTCCTCTCAAATTTCCTAACATTTGTTAGGTTTTTATTTCACTTGCTCCGGGCCAAGGGAGATCCCTCCGCTATCTTGGCAAGCTTGTAGAGCCTTGGCACTACTCAATAACCACCATACGGTAGCTATTGGCTAGTGTCTAGCGCGAGCAGTTTAGCGCCATGCTCAGGGCGCGAGGGATACTAGGCGTAATCAATACTTACTTTATCCGCATCCCGCACAATAACCAATGGTGACAGTCTGTCCGCGAGTGCGTCCTGTTCATATGCGGACAGTGTTGCATTTTCTTTAATCGCGTTAAGTAC
>VMHT01177487.1_pt1 | contig 15230 bp, 14 predicted proteins | sample 4693611 | NCBI WGS metagenome assembly VMHT01 (sample SAMN12280063, study PRJNA550983) | marine metagenome | isolation source: seawater sampled from same location over 5 years 0.02-0.2 micron viral filtrate | place: USA: collected off the coast of southern California halfway between the port... ... | reverse complement strand
CTCTACTATACTAATGTATTATATATTGTGCCATACAGACAGTTGGGCAAACAGTAACAATAATAAAAGTTAATTTAATATGGCGAATAACGCACAAATAGAACTATCCGTTCCAGACGCACTTTCAGATATAACACTTGGACAGTATCAGAAATACTTAAAGATACTTGACAGTAACAAAGATGATGATAACGCAGCAGAGTTTATCAATCTAAAGACTATTGAGATATTCTGTAATGTTGATTTCAAAGACGTATTGAAGATTCCTTTAAGTGAGGCGGAAAAGGTACTCACAATCATTAACAAGGCGTTTGAGGAGAAGCCTGATATTATTCGCCACTTCAAACTACTTAACGTAGATATGGGATTTATACCGAGCTTAGAGCGTATATCTCTTGGCGAGTATATTGACATAGAGAATGGTATTACTGATTGGCAAACAATGCACAAAGCTATGGCGGTGCTGTACAGACCAGTCAACTTTAAGAGTAAAGAGAAATATACGATTGCGCCATACGAACCAAGTGATGAGGTATCTGAATTAATGAAAGAGATGCCACTCGATGTAGCGATGAGTTCTATGGTTTTTTTTTACGCTTTAGGGATGGAGTTACTGAAAGCTATTCCGACTTATATACAGAAAAATCTGACGGAGGAACAGACTTATCTGCTCAAGCAAACTTTGGCTCAAAGTGGGGTTGGTATCAATCAATTTACGCACTTGCTCAAGGGGATGTCCTTAGATTCAATAAGGTTACCGAAAGTTCACTCTTCCAATGCCTCACCTACCTAACATTTGAAAAAGAGAAAAACGAATTAGAATCTATGATGATTAAGAAAGCATATAAACGATGAAAGCATATTACGACTTAGTAGAAAAACTAAATACATATCTTGATGGTAGCCCATCTGTCAATACAGTTACGTTTGGCGATATATTTAAAGTGGACTTGTCCAAGCAAACTATATTCCCATTGGCGCATATTAACATACAGAACGTGACTTTCTCTGAGCACATAATGACGTTCTCTTTGCAAGTGATTTGTATGGATATCGTAAACGAGAATAAAGATGATAAGTTAGCAGCTACCTCCACGCCATACAGGGGATTAGATAACAAGCACGATGTATTTAATACTCAGCTTACAGTAATCAATGGATTGCAATCGTCTTTGCGTAGAGGCGACTTATATACTGACAAATACCAACTTGTGTCTGACGCAACTGCCACTCAGTTTGAAGACAGGTTCGAGAATCTGTTAGCTGGTTGGAGTATGGATTTAGTTATAGAAACCGCCAATACGGATATGCAGCTTATTAACGCAACAGGAGACGCTTGTAGATAATGGATATAAAGCTAAAAAATACCGAAATATATTTAGAAGGTCTTATAGACGATATGATTGAGTTCACTAAATCAGAGCTCGACAGGTCTCGTGACAGAGGCGGATTCTCTTCACCTATTACAGACTTAGGTAATTTAGCTAACAGCTTAAAGAAGGCTATAGACAAGTCTAACGGTGAATTCAATATGGAGGGTTTTGATTATGCGCACATAATAGATGATGGTAGAGGAGCAGGAAGCAGACCGCCAATAGATAAAATGGTAGGGTGGGTTAGCAGAAAGGTAAAGACTCTAACGGATGCAGGTGGTAAAGCCCTTGATAGAACAGAGTCAAACCTAAGAAGTGTAGCTTACGCAATAAGCACAAAGATTTATCTTAGAGGTGTTAGAAAGACAGATTACCTATCATCTATAGCAAAAAAATATAACGATTTAATATCGGAGAACATATCAGGACATTTAGTTGAAGACGTATTAGAGGACTTAGATACAATAATGCTTGATTTAGGTTATATTAAAAAGGGAAATACTTACGAACTAAAGAAATAGAATGGCACAAATAATCAATACAAGGAGTCCGTTTTACATAAAAGTGTCAGACAGTTCACTTACAACTGCCACACTTCAACTTTATATATATGAGGGCACAAAAAATACAGGAAGCCCTAATGGTGCGGATTTAAAATACACCGTAAAAAAGTCGGAGATTGAAGGAGGTAATTACGTTGTATTTGAAATATCAGAGCTTATAAGAGATTACGTTGACGTAAAATACGATGGAGAGTATGATAGCTATTGCGTATGGGTTAATGCAGTTATAACTGTTAATGGAGGTGCTATATCATCACCTACAGTGACTCCAAGTGATTACGCAAATCAATTTGTAGCTGTAGATGGATATGGCTACTTTGAAGAAGGTGTAAATCCTGAGCCAAGCCGCACACTACTTCAGTCAAATAAAATAATCTATCGCCCAAGTGATTATAATGTAAATATACCAATTTTCGCTGAAGACACAACTTCAGTTACTTATTTTAACAATAACACAGAAATTAGAACAGATGGAATATCTGATAACGATAACACCAATCAAAAAATTCAATACATATATTCTTATGTAAATTCAGATACAGATACATATCAAGAGAGAGTTTTAAATGATGGAGGAACACTTGAGGAATCAGTATGCTTAGATAGATTTCTTAGAGATGTAGATACAAGTCCAGTTGATAAAATAATAATTAATTCGAGCAATTCACCTGAAGTTGTAGAAATAAGGACACTTGATTGCTCTATATACGACCCAATCAAAGTTACCTTTGTAAATAAATATGGTGCACTACAGGATTTGTGGTTTGATAAGAAGAGTATTAATTCAATAGAAGTGCAGTCAAACGATTACAAAGCATCTGTAATGAATTTCTCTTCTACACCAACCTATGATACCTCCGCACACCAGAATAGAGTGTTAGATTTAGTAGGTAAAGAAAGCATCACAATGAACACTGGATATATAGACGAGGAGTATAATGAAGTATTCAGACAACTTATGCTATCAGAACAAGTGTGGATGACAAGACTAACTGATACTGAAGAGGTATTCCCTTTACGCCCAAAAACACAGTCGTTACAATTCAAAACCAGAACTAACGACAAGCTCGTAAACTATACAGTAGAATTTGACTTTGCGTTTGATAAGATAAACACTATTCGATAATGAATAAGGTTGTACTTTATATAAGAGATACGTTTGAGTTATCAGGATTCACAAGACAAACTCAGCAGGTAAGCACTGAGCTTTATGACCCTGATGCTACATTTATAAGTAGCGGAGTTAAGGCTGGAGATTATATAGAAAATAGAGATGAGCTTGGAGATTTCTTTGAAGCAAGAATAACAAGTGTTAGTAGCGAAACAGTGTTAGTGTTGAGTGAAACTATATACGGTCAAGGAGCTCAGGATATAAATTACAGAATATACAGGGGATTTAATCAAGTTGATTTATTTGAAGATGAAACAATTTCAGTCACATCTAAGATACAGGATATTCGTGATATATCTAAAGTGTTTACTGACTTTTCCCAGTCATTTACTCTACCTGCTTCCAAAAAGAATAATAAGTTATTTAAGCACTTTTATAATTACTTTATATCTGAAGGCGCATTTGATGCTCGAAAGAAGGTAGATGCTATTTTAGAAATAAATTATATACCCTTCAGAAGAGGTAAGATATTTCTGAATGGCGTAAAAATGAAGAATAACAAAGCCTATGCTTACAATGTTACATTCTTCGGTAATACAGTAACGCTAACTGATTTATTTGGAGATGATGAACTTAGTCAATTAGACCTAAGTGCATTTGACCACCTTTACGGAAACAGTCAAGTTCAAACTGGACTTACAACTGGATATTTTTCCGAGTCAATTATATATCCTTTAATCACTCATACGCAAAGATTGTATTTTAATTCAGACGACAATCACAGTCAAAGCACTCTTGATGGAGATTTGTCCTATCACAACGGTACTCATAGTGAAAAAGTAGCTCTTAGATATAGTCAATTAAAACCAGCGTTAAAAGTAAAGGATATAATATCTGCTATAGAAACAAAATACGGTATAAACTTTGTTGATTCTGATTTTATATCTACCACGCCTATGAGTAATCTATATATGTGGCTTAGTAGAACAAAGGGTATATTAGGCGGAAAAGAAGGTGCTGAAGATAAGATTAGGGTTCTTAGTTCTTGGGTTCACGTTGACCACGACACTCTTGTTTCTATAAGTTCAAGTGGTGAGGAATTGACATTACAGTCTATGGACACAGAAGTTGAAGATGTTAAGATGGAGCTAACGATAACACCCACTTCTGCCCATACATCTAAGCAGTATGATGTTGAGATATACAGAGATGGAATTCTTGTATCAAACTCTAATAATAATGTAGGTACTTCTAATACCGATTTCTTAGATATAGTGGGAGATATGGAAGGAAGTGTGTTTAAGTTTATAGTTAAAACTTCTGGAGAAACACTTCAATTTACGCCCACATTATTTATTGGAGGTGATGACGGAACTGGATATATTGAGGAAGAAGACCTTGATTGTGGTGGAGCTATATCCGTTCAAAGCGAAGTTATTATTTCAGAAGAAATACCTAAAATAAAGGTTATGGATTTTATATCTGGAATACTCAAGATGTTTAACTTAACTGTTTACTATATTGATGACGAAAGTGATTCTAATTACGGTAAAATCAGAATGATACCTCTTGATGATTTTTATGATGATAACCCAAGTATATTTGACATAACAGAATACGTTGATTCATCAGAGCACGATGTAGAATCAACTATACCATTTAGTGAAATTGAACTTGAATATCAAGAGCCAAAGACTCTACTTATGAAGCAACATAAGGAATCATTTAACCATATATTTGGTGATGAAGAGTTCAAACCAACTAATGTAGATAGAGGTAAACCATACAAGGTTAAAGTTCCGTTTGAACACTTAAAGTTCGAGAGGTTGTTTGATGAGGATGACAATTCAATAACATCAATTCAATGGGGATATTCTGCTGGAGATAATTTTAAGCCAGACGCTTCTGATATCGATGCTGGAGGTCAACCATCAGCAAATTATGACCCAGTTTTGACAAAGCCTGTTTTGTTTTACGGCATAAGAATAACTGGATTAACTGCTGGTAATGGAATAAATTATAATACTGGTTCTGATAATGATGAGTTGTTTAATTACTGGAAGCCATCAAATACAAACGAGAACGGAACTTCTTCTACAGCACCAGCGTTTACACTAAACTTTGACAATGAGGTTGACGAGTGGAATCTCACAGACTACAACGGAACAACTAACTCGTTGTTCAAGAAATTCTATCAAACATACATAGAAGATGTCTTCAACGCAAAGAAACGTATATTTAAGCTAACAGCACATTTACCGAATAGTGTGTTACTTAATTATAAGCTAAACGATAGATTTCAGATTGGCGACAAAGTATTTACGATAAATTCAATAGACACCAACCTAAAAACAGGTGAGTCTAAATTAGAACTACTGAACGTATTATGATAAAAGATATTATAGATTTATTGCAGCTTTCTGATTGGTATGGCGTATCTCATAACGTAGATATCGCCAAAGGAATGTATAAAGCACCAAGAGATTGGAAAGAAACTAAAGAAGTGTTAGAGAGAGTAAGAAAATCAAAATCATACAGAAATGGCTAAACAAGACATCATAATATCTATACAGCTCAAGGGAGCTGGCGGGGCTGCTAAAGAAATAAATCAAGTAGCTAAAGCTCAAGAGCAATTAGCTAAAATGCAAACTCAAGAGGCTGTTGACATTGAGGTTGCTAATTTGCAGAAAAAAATACAGAAAGATATAAATGTAGGGTTAGCTAAGTCTCAACTCGGTCTTGCAAGTGCAACAGGACTGACAGCGAAGCAAATGAAATCGTCAAGAGCTCAGTCTGGTCTTAACAACGCAATCTTACTTGAAACAGGTCGATTAGCTTCCGATGCAAGTTACGGATTTACTGCGATTGCAAACAACTTGTCTCAAGTTGTGTCGTTGATGACTTCATTTGCCGAAACTTCTGGTGGACTTGGTAAATCATTAAAATCACTTGCAGGTTCTTTAATTGGTACTGGAGGTCTATTAATCGCATTACAGCTTATCATTTCATTCGGTCCTCAGATATTTGATTTCTTCGCCAGATTACTTGGCGCAACAAGAGAGCTTAGAGATGCTATGAAGGGTGCTGCGGACACTATTAAGCAGCAAACTGGCTCATTTGAGATATACACAAGGACACTTCAGAATGGCTGGAAATCATCTGAAGAGATGGCTGATGCCACAAAGATGTTAAAGAAAGAGTTTCCTGAGTACATAAAGTTATTGGAAGATGCTGGATTAAGCACCGAAGACCTTAAGAACAAGAATGAGGAAGCTATAAGGATAACAAAGGAGTACACTAAACAAATTAAGATACAAGCTATGGCTCGTCAAGCAGCCATTAAGATTGAGGAAGAAGCCGCAAATATTATTCAGGTTCAAGTTGATAGAGAGGTAAAAGCAAGAGAAGAAGGTTTTACGAGTATTAAAGACGTTCAACTTCAATTAAAAGCATCAGAAGATGCTCTTGTTGAGTTTAATGAGAAGAATAAGGATAAAAGTATATTTCAACTTACAGAGAGAGAAAGAAAAGAAAGAATAGGTATAGAAGGTAGGATAGAGAATTTAAAGAAGATAACTGAACTTAATCAGGATGAAGTAGATGATGCAGAAAAGACTATTGACATCCTTATGGAGTTTACCGATATTCAAACTAAAGACACTAAAAATGGTTATGGTAAAAGAGAAAGAAACTTTAAGCAACACCTTCTTGATTTAAATAAATTAGAAGAAAGCTATAGGCAGAAAGCTATAGATACTCAGATGATGACTGCTGATGAAATCATTAATGAGCAGGAGAAAAATGCAATAAAAGAACTTGATATAAGAAGAGATGCTTTTATAAAAAAACAAGAGCAGAGGCTTGAAGAGTTTAAGGAGAGCACGGACAATGCGAAAGAGATAGCTAAAGCTGAAGCTGAAGTCAATGAATCTAAAAGACTTGCTCAGGTCGAGCACGATGAGGTTATGATTGAACTTACTGCTTCTTTTAACACAAAAAGAGCTCAGCTTATAAGAAAAAGAAATGAAGACGATGCTAAAGAGCAGGAACGTGCAGATGATATACTAAAGCAATATCTTGATGGTAGAATAGAAACTCAAAAGACTTTTGAAGAAGAAAGTAACGAGCTTTACTACAATGCAAATGAGAGTCGTATTCAACAGGATATGGATTTTGTCGCTAAGAGAATTGAGCTTGAGACTGAAGATGTAGCTGTTAGAGCTGAATTGCAATCTCAGTATTATTCTCTTCAGGATGAACTAAGACAGAATGACTTAGAAAGAGAGTTGTCATCTATAGAGGCTAAGAAGAATGTTAATATGGAGTATGTCGGATTCGCTGAACAGACAGGCTCTTTACTTGAGAAGCTGGGTAATCGTTCCAAAGCACTCGCTAATGTGGCTTTGGCTGTAGAAAAGGGTGCTGCGATAGCAAAAGTTATTGTTAGTGCTCAAGCATCCATCGCTGCGAAAACTGCGTCAGCAAATGCGATACCTGCATTTTTACCACCATTTGGAACACCTAACCCATCATTCTTAATGGCTCAAGCAGAAGCTAAATCGTCTAACACAAGAACTAAAATTAGTGCAGCTTTATCTATTGCAAACATATTAGCGTCTTTGATAGGTAAAAAAGGAGCACCTAAAGACACTTCTGGAGGTGGCGGTACTGGTGGGGTACAAATTCAAGCACCAGACTTTAATATTGTTGGCGCATCTCAGACATCTCAGTTAGCACAAGCTGTAACAGGGCAACAAGCTAAACCAGTAAAAGCATTTGTAGTAGGTAAAGATATATCTACACAACAAGAACTTGATAGAAACATAACAAACACCGCATCATTCGGTTAATTTAATAGTATGAGAATTATAGAACTTTTTATAGACGAAGAAGGATTGTTCTCTGGCATAGATGCCATTTCAATAGTAGAGAAACCAGCGATAGAAGAGCATTTTATCGCCCTATCCCAAGAAAAAGAAGTAAAACTTGCCGAAGTAGATAAAGAGAAGAAGATTCTTATGGGTGCAGCACTAATCCCTAATAAGAACATCTACAGACGTAATGGCGAGGATGAATACTACATTTACTTCTCAGAAGACACTGTACGCAAAGCGTCAGAGCTATTTTTGATGCGTGGTAATCAAAATAAAAGCACTTTAGAGCACCAAGCAGAGCTTAACGGACTGTCTGTGGTAGAGTCGTGGATTGTAGAGGATAAAGTGCACGACAAGAGCCGTAAATACGGTTTAGATATGCCTGTAGGTACTTGGATGGTATCTATGAAGGTCAATAACGAAGAAGTTTGGGATGATTATGTTAAATCTGGTAAGGTAAAAGGCTTCTCTATTGAGGGTTATTTCACTGATGAGGTTGCTATGTCTCAAATAGCTAACTTAGAAGAAGAGAACGAGGCTAAGCAAATACTATTAGAGGTTGCTAACGTAATTCTTGGCGATAAATACGAATTAGCTACATACGGAGACTATGGAAGTGGCGTTAGAAACAACGCAAGACGTGGTATTGAGCTAAATAAAAAGGTAAACAATAAGTGCGCCACCTCTGTGGGGAAAATAAGAGCACAGCAGCTCAGTAGGGGTGAAAAACTCAGTGTGTCCACGATAAAAAGGATGTATTCTTACTTATCAAGAGCTGCCGAATACTATGACCCAAGCGATTCTAAGGCTTGTGGCACAATTTCATACCTTTTATGGGGTGGTAAGGCAGGATTGGCTTGGAGTAGGTCTAAACTGCGTGAATTAGGCGAATTAGACCTTAATTGCGACTGTCACGAGCTATCTGAAGAGCTTGAACTCGGTTTATACGACAAAACATACAAAGATTACCCTTCTGCTGCCAGAAAGAACGCTAAACAAGCTCTTGCGTACTATGATAGCAATAAACCAAGATGTGGAACGCCTCAAGCGTGGCAATTCGCCAAACTATTAGTTGATGGTAAACCATTATCTCGTTGTTTGATATCAGAGATGGCATCTTACAATAGATTCGAGAAAAAGAAAAATGAACCATACAATAAAGGTTGTGGTGGTCTTCTATGGGATGCTTGGGGAGGCGAAGAAGGAATCCGTTGGGCAGAAGGTAAGCTCGATGAGATAAACTCTCAGGAATCTAAATTAGACTTAGCATCTAAAGAGATTGATGGGAGACTCGCCTATGACACAAAGGAAGAGGCATTAAGAATTGCAAAGGATATTGGTTGCGAAGGATATCATACTCACGATGTAGATGGTGAAACTTGGTATATGCCTTGCAAAGAACATAAATTAGCAAAGTACGATGACAAAGGAAGAATTATTAGAAGCCCGAAAGCACCAAGTTCCGATACTAAAAACCCTGCTCCAAAGAGAGGTAGCAAACGCAATCCAAAAGGAGCTGCTGGGAAAGGAAGGGGAGTATCTGTTCCAGCCAGAGTGTTAAAGTCGTTGCAGAAGAAAGCAGGTGACTTTAACGAGAAGTATAAATCTAAACTCGGTTACGGAACTACTGTAGGTCAACTCAAGTCTGTATATCAGCGTGGTGTTGGCGCATTTCAAACGTCACATAGTCCTATGGTAAAGTCAGCCGAGCAGTGGGCACAAGCGAGAGTTAACGCTTATATATACTTGCTGAAGAACGGAAGACCTCAGAACGCCAAATACACAACAGATTACGACCTATTACCAAAGAAACACCCAAAATCAAGTAAGAAATGAAAAAAGCATTTGAAACACCCAGCACAACATCTCCACGCAATTCAAGACGTGGTTGTTTATGCAAAGATGGAAAGAGATATTCTCGCAAATGCTGCGATGGAACATTGAGAGCTCAAGGTATTGGGAAAATCTAACAGAGGAATTATTATTAGTTATTATTATATACTTTAAAGTTAAATTTTATTATGGAAGGTAAAGCAACTCTTATTTTAAAAGACATTATGCAGAAACTTTCTATGATTAATTCTGAAGAGGTAAAACAAGAAGTAGATAACGTAGAAGTTGCTGCCGAAGAAGTTACTCCCGAAGTTGAGGTCAAGGAAGAAGTTGCGTTGTCTGAACAAAACGAAGAAGTAGTCGAAGAGACTACTGAACTATCTGATGAAGTTTCCGAAGAATTAGCTGAAGAGGATGAGCAAGAAGCTCCTGAATCTGAAGAAGAGTCTGAAGAAGAAGAAGAATTAGAAGAAGATAAATATGTTTCTCGTGATGAATTTGACAGTAAAATCTCTCAGCTCAAAGATATGATTGAGTCTATGAAAGGTGATATGTCAAAGGAAAGAGAATCTTACGAACAAGAAAAGTCTGAATTAAGTGCACAGATTGAGAAACTATCTGCTGAACCAGCAGTTGAGCCAATCAACCACGCACCTAACCAAGAAGACGAAAAGAAAGATGTATTACGTTATTCAACAAATCGTAATGCTTCTACTATTGACAATGTATTTTCTAAATTAATATAAATAAAAATGAGCACACAACAAGTAAACTTAACTGGCTCTGTTGCCAGTATCACTTCAACTTACGCTGGTGAGTTTGCAGGGAAATATATTTCTGCTGCTCTACTAAGTGGTAAGACATTGGCTGATGGTTCTATTACTATCAAACCAAACGTAAAGTTCAAGGAAGTTGTAAAGAAAATCGCCTCCACAGACATTATTGCTAATGCTGGATGTGACTTCTCTGCTACTTCAAGTGCACTTACGCTTACTGAAAGAATTCTTCAACCAGAAGAGTTCCAAGTAAACCTCGAACTATGTAAAAAAGATTTTCGTAGCGATTGGGAAGCTGTACAAATGGGATATTCTGCATTTGACAACTTGCCTCCTAAATTTGCTGACTTTGTATTAGGTCACGTTGCTGCTAAAGTTGCTGAGAAAACTGAGCAAAACATCTGGGGAGGCGTTGACGGTAACGCAGGTGAATTTGACGGTTTCACAGTTCTTATGGCTGCTGACTCTGATGTAAATGACGCTGCTAACGGTTCTGAAACTTCATACACATCTGCTAACATCATTTCATTGTTAGGTAATGTAGTAGATTCAATTCCTTCTGCTGTTTACGGAAAAGAGGATTTAACTATCTATGTACCTACTGCAGCCCTTCAGGCTTATGTTCGTGCACTTGGTGGATTTGGAGCTTCTGGTCTTGGTGCTGCTGGTACTGGAGACAAAGGAACTCAATGGTACAATCAGGGCAATGCACTTTCTTTTGAAGGTATTAAAATCCAACAAGCTCCTGGTATGCCTTCTGACCACATCGTTGCAGGTGAGGCTTCTAACTTGACATTTGGTACTGGTCTATTAGCTGACCACAACGAAGTTAAGTTGATAGATATGGCGGACATTGACGGGAGTCAGAATGTTCGTGTGATAATGCGTTTTACATCTGGTGTCCAATACGGAATCGGTAGTGACCTCGTATTACAGACTCTTGCTTAATAATTAATCGTCTAATATAAGGGGGTGTTAAACCCATCCCCTTTTTAATACTTATAATATGGCTTGTGATTTAACTGGCGGAAGATTAAGACCTTGTAAGGATGCCGTTGGTGGTATTAAGAAAATTCACTTTGCAGATTTCGGTGATTTAGGAACGCTAACTTTTGGTAGCAGTGACGAAATTACTGATATGACAGGAACTTTCACTTACCACACTTACGACGTTAAAGGTAACTCTTCCCTCGAAACTAACATTACGTCTTCTCTTGAGAACGGAACTACATTCTTTGAGCAAGTCGTAAACCTCACTTTATTCAAGCTGACTAAAGAGGACAACAAAGAATTGAAACTAATGGCGTACGGGAGACCTCACGTTGTTGTTCAAACATTCGATGATAAGTTCTTATTAGTTGGTGCTGATAATGGTGCTGATGTTACTGGCGGTACTGCTGTTACTGGTACTGCTATGGGTGATTTGAATGGATATACACTTACACTAACTGCTAACGAGCTTCGTATGCCTTCATTTGTTGATGGCGGAACTGACTCTGACCCATTTGCAGGTATGTCAAGTGCTACAGCTTCAGAATCTACTCAAAGAGACCCTTCATAAATTCAATAGGGTTATGAATCTAATAGGGGGTGTTTTCATCCCCTATTTTTTTGTGTAATGAAAACAAAATATTGTATTTTCGTTACTTTGGTATGCACGTATTAAGCACATCAACTGACGCACAAGAGTTAAAGATAGTTCCTCGTTCTGATGCGAGTGCGCCAACTCTTGAGCTTACTGATAAAAGCAAGAACACCACTACTACTGTAAGTGTATCTAAGACCTCCTCAGACCCATTTATGACGCTCTCTGGCAGCTTTTCTCTTGTTGAGGATAGATTCTATTCATTTGAGGTAAAAGATGGTTCTAACGTGATTTATAAAGGTCTTATGTTCTGTACTAATCAAACTGACTATGAGAAGTTTGACGTACATAAAGATGATTATGTAGTTGAAGATAGCTACGATAATGAATTTGTTATATTATGAGTCGTAAAGTAAAAAGAAATAATAATCGCCCTATGCCACAGGTAAAAGATGGTAAGATACACATTGTGAATCTTGAGTCTTATTCAAGACCTGATATAAAGGAATATAATAATCGGGATTGGATATCGTATGGCGATGACAATAACTACTTCGAGTACCTTATAGATAGATATAATGGTTCGCCAACAAATAACGCTGCGATTAACGGTATTGCAGAAATGATTTACGGCAAAGGATTAGATGCTACTGATAGTGCTGAAAAGAAAGAACAGTACGATGAGATGAAAGAACTTCTCACTAAGGACTGTATGAAGAAGATATGCTACGACTACAAAATGATGGGTCAAGCTGCACTTCAGATTATATACACTAAAGATAGAAAGAAGATTGCTACTGTAGAGCATATCCCTGTAGAAACACTTAGAGCTGAGAAATGCAATTCAAAAGGGGAGATAACTGCTTACTACTACAGTTCTGATTGGGAGAATGTAAACAACAGAACTAAACTAAAGAGAATCCCTGCATTTGGCTATTCTAATTCGCCACTTGAGATATTGTACATTAAGCCATACAGAGCTGGTTACAAATATTATTCGCCAGTAGATTATCAGGGTGGATTACAATATGCGGAGCTCGAAGAAGAAGTAGCGAACTATCACATTAACAACATACAGAATGGTCTTGCGCCTTCTATGCTTATTAACTTCAATAACGGTGTTCCACCAGATGAGCAACGTGATATGATTGAAAGAAGCATTGTAGATAAGTTTAGCGGTAGTTCTAACGCAGGTCGCTTTATCTTGGCGTTTAACGACTCGAAAGAGCTTGCAGCTACAATAGAGCCAGTGCAGTTATCTGACGCTCACCAGCAGTATCAATTCTTATCTGATGAGTCTATGCGTAAAGTAATGGTGTCTCACCGAATCGTATCGCCTATGCTTGTTGGTATCAAAGATTCAACTGGTCTTGGTAATAATGCTGAAGAGCTACAGACAGCATCAGTTCTTATGGACAATACTGTTATTCGCCCTATGCAAGTAACAATCATAGATGAGCTTGAGAAGGTTCTTGCATACAACGGAATTGATTTAGATATATACTTCAAGACATTACAGCCTCTTGAGTTTACTGATTTAACAAATGCTATTTCAGAGAGTGAAGTAGAGAAAGAGACTGGCGTAAAGAAAGACGAAGTTGAAGAAGAAACTAAAATAGAAACAGAGGAGTAATATGGCAACTGCATTATTTATAAAGAGAGCCGACCTTGTAAAGAACACCGCATTAAATGCTAATGTGGACACCGACAAGTTCATACAGTTTATTAAGATAGCTCAAGAGATTCACGTTAGAAATTATATGGGTACTGACTTGTATGATAAGATAAGCGCAGATATTATTGCAAATACTCTTACTGGAGACTATTTAGATTTAGTAAACGATTACATACAGCCTATGCTTATTCACTATGCTATGACTGAATATCTTCCGTTTGCTGCATACAGCATCTCTAATGGTGGCGTATTTAAGCATAGCTCGGAGAACAGTACAATAGCGAATAAAGAAGAGGTTGATTTGTTAATTAGTAAGGAAAGAGATTATGCCGAGTATTACACTCAGCGATTTATAGACTATATGAGTTATAATGCTGATAGCAAGTTTCCAGAATATTACACAAATAATAATGAGGATATTCACCCAGATAAAGACAGTTTGTTTCACGGATGGGTACTATAAGCAAGTATAAACCAAAAAAGGAGAACATAATTAAGTTAAAGAAATATTTAGATGCCAAACGAAATATATCACAGAAGCAACTTCGGAAATCCTAATGCAGAGGGCTTCGGCGATGTGTACTACGACCACGCAGCGACCAATAAGCTATACAACCACTCTGACTATTACGAGAACTCAGATGGCACATATGCGACCTTAAAAGACTTAAACAATAAAGCAAGTATAGTCTTAACACCTACTGCATATTCAGATGGTAGCTTAAATACTGTTATACCGCCTTACGCACCGAGTTATATAGAGAACGTACCTTTTGTTACTTCTGAGTGGGCATCTCTAAATGAAGGTTGGTCTATTGACGAAACTAACAACAAACTTGTAGCAGAAGCAACTTGGACAGGTGCTAATAAAAATGCACAATATAATATATCTGAAATACGAGTTGGCAAAACTGTAAAAGTGTCTTTTGATATTGTTATCACAGCAGGAGAACTTAATATGTATAGACCCTTTTCAAAAGTTGTTACTACAAGTGGCAGTTATAGTTTTACAGGTGTAGCGGCATCGAATAATATATTAAGATTTAGAAATAGAACTACAGACTTTGCAGGAGAGATAACAAACATTAGAGTAGAGGTAATTGAAGAAGCCGACTTTGACTTTAGTAGAGGTTCAAGTGCTACAAGAGTAAACGAGCAAGGGCTTGTAGAGGACGTACAGATATTAAGTGGAGAGCTTGTACAAAACGGAAACTTTGAGCAGATAGGTAGTGAACTTGTTACCAACGGAAACTTTGAAACGGACAGTGATTGGATTAAAGAAACAGGTTGGAGTATAAGTGATGGTAAAGCAAACAAAACAAGTACTGTCGCTTCTAACTTTGCTCAATTAAACACAGGTGTATTTACAAATAATAATACATACAAAATTACCTTTAATATAAGTAATTCTAATGATGGTAGATTATTAATATATATAGG
>VMHT01186916.1_pt1 | contig 15232 bp, 14 predicted proteins | sample 4693611 | NCBI WGS metagenome assembly VMHT01 (sample SAMN12280063, study PRJNA550983) | marine metagenome | isolation source: seawater sampled from same location over 5 years 0.02-0.2 micron viral filtrate | place: USA: collected off the coast of southern California halfway between the port... ... | reverse complement strand
TTTTGATCCCAACCTACATCTGCTGAAAGTGTATAGTTAGTTGCACCAGCACCAAACGAAGTCGTTACGATTCCAGCAGGTGCTCCACCAGCAAATATATTTGTTGAATTATTATAAAGGTATTTTCTCCAATAGGATGGTGATCCTAATGAGTATAAACCATCTTTTGCCTTTGAAAGTCCTAAATGTTTTTCTAAAACTGTACCTGCATTACCAGTTACTTCACCAGTATCATCAATTACAACTACATGAACTTCATCAAATCTTGAGTCTCTTGCAGCAGCAAATGATGATGTACCAGGTCTCTCTGCAATGTTATTCCAATTAATTGTTGAGTTTGTTAGTTGGATTGCTTGTGAATCAAACCAGTCAACGTTTGAACTTGGTGATCCAGTTCCTGTTGCAACTCCACTATTATTGTGAACTGTTGCTACTGTATTACCAAACTTATAGAGTCCGTTTGGTTGGTAATCTACTGATGTTGAAACACCTGCTTCTGTAACTGATTCTAATATCTTAACAGATACTTTCTTTAATGTAGTATCAACTTCTGTAATAATACCCTTAAAATATCCTGATAACAATGAAGTTGTTCCAGAACCTGCTAAAACAGTGTCTGCTGGAATAGCTTGAGTTATACCAAAACCAACTTGTATATTTGAAGGTAGTGTACTGAATTGTAATACTTGATCTGCTAAGTCATCAATTATGGCAACTTTTAAGTTGTTTGCCCATGAACCAGGATTTCTTGCAGCAACTGTAACACCAGTTATAGTTGATCCATCATATCCTAGATCATTATAATGTTCTGTACTTTTTATCTTTATGCTTCCTGCAGTTCCCGAAAAAGCATTCTTTAAATCATCATCATCTGCTCTGACGACCCTTAATGGTCCTCCATAGCCAAGATATGATGATGCAACCATCCAATACTCATAGTGCTTATCGGCAGAGTATGGTTTTCCAAAATTATCTAGTAAATCTTGCTCTGTCTCTACCAAAATTGGAAGGTCAACTGCTCCTTTGGCAAATGGACCAACAAGAGCTCCAACTTTGTCCGATGCTGTGTCTACACGACCAACGGTTAAGTCTACTTCTCTAACTACAATTCCAGGAGATGCTAAATTTAGTGGCATCTTTGTTCTCCGAATCTCAGATTATTTCTGAAATTATTTATTAAAATATCCTTTTTCATGTAGCCTACATGCACTACAATACTTGAATAACTCCATTACAATCAGGAATATCTTGCATTATTTTACTTTCAATACCTTGTTTAAGTGTCATTGCACTCATTGCACAACTTGTACAAGCACCACCTAATCTGACTTTAACATAGTTTGTTCCTTCTTCTATCTCTACAAACTCTACAAATCCTCCATCTGCTTCAATATAAGGAGCAATTTCAGATAAAGATTCAATTACATTTCTTTCTGTTAAGTCCATCATGTTATAGAAATAGTTTGTGACCCATCTTTATTATCGGTTATCACTATTTTTTTACCAGGAAATGATTTAGATAGTAAATTTTTTAATTTTCGATGTTTAAATGGATTTTCCATATCATAATCCTTCACTCCAAAAATTATCTACTGGAGTTATGTTTCTTGATATAAAGTATAATCCTAAGTTACATACAAACCAATTAATATTGATCACCCAAGTTTGTCTCCACAAATATTTTCGATTTGTTTCAACAATAAAAATATTTTGTTGATTATCTGTTCTTTTAACAATTTGTTCTAATACTAATGCAATAACAAATCCAATTGCATATATGTAAAAAACAAAGTTTAAAAAACTAGAACTGAAAAGTAAAGCTGAAATCATCTATAGTCCCACATGTAAGAACGATCACCGTATTCATCAGTATGCCACACTTCACCGTCTTTGTCAACAAACTGACTATCTTCTAATCCAGTTTCAATAAAACCAAAAGGTGCCATGTCTTGTTCGATTTGATTCTTTTGTTCTTCATATATTCTTTTTCTTATATCATTATCGGTCATTTCTTTGAAATATTCTTGCTGAACTAACCATGCAAATATCACCAAACACATAGCCAAGTCATCATTACATCCCTCTTCTGCTTCAAATGAGTTGTGTTTTTGTGCAAATGTAGTCAATTCTGATATGATTTCATAGTCGCAAGTGATTAACTTATGATCTTCAATTAGTGTTTTCAGGTTACTGCATCCTAGTTTTTTTACTGATGCAGTCGTTCTAACACCTAATTGAGTTTTCTTACCTGAAAACCCCTGACCAACTATTTGACCATTTCTTCCTCTCATCGACGCCATAAGTATGTTTTCATATTCAAGATCATACTGAAGTATGCTGGCAACTTGGTCTCCTATGTCATTTACTTCAACTAATATGTAAGCATTATTAAATCCTTTTGCCACATCAAGTATTACATTTGGAAATAACATTGGTTTGATTTCATTATTTCGATACTTAGCAACTACTTTATATGGAAACTGAGTTACGTCAAATACTATAAATGCAGAATAGTCATTACCAAGACCTCTTGCTACGTCAACTGTAGTAATATAATTATGATCTTTTTCTGGTTTTTCGTAGATATCTAATCCAGCATTCTTAGTAATTGGGGTGTCATATACCATATTTCTCAATATGGAAGGTGCTATCAATGTATTAATTGATCCTAAGAACTCACATTCAAACTCAACTTTAAATTGCTGCTCTGATGTGTTTGCAATTGTCTGCTCTTTCCATACGTCATCTCTACCTGGTACTTCAGACCAGTGAACATCTGTTGGGATATATTCGTTCTTTCCTCTTTCAGCATCGTGCCAATACCTATAAAAATGGTTCATTCCGTGAGGAGTGGAAACCATTATGACTTTGGTGTTTTTACCAGAAGTGATAGTAGGATATACTGAGGCAAAGAATGACTCAGCAATATGATTAGGAACAAAGGCGAACTCATCCAGAAAAAGAATGTTGAAAGACATACCTCTGACAGCAGAAGCAGACGTACTTGCAGCGAGTATTTTTGAACCATTTTCTAACTCCAGTGATCCCTTATTCCAAGATATGATACCCTGTTGCATCCATTTAGGTAAATTCTCATATGCAGTTTGCAATCTACCTAATAAATCACGGGCAGTTGCTGCTTTGTTGGCAAGAATACCAATATTTGTACTATCATTAAAAACAGCATAATGTAAGAGATATGATACAGATGTGGTAGATTTACCAGTCTGTCGAGGCATCTTACATATGTTAAAACGATTCTCGTGAAAGTTTCTAATTAACTTCTCTTGAAAATCATAAGGATGAAACTGAGTTAGTCCTTCATCAAGAGAAACAATCTTAATATATTTTCTTGCAAAATAAACTGGGTCATTCTTACATTTGATAAACTCAATGACCTGTTCCTCTGTAAATTCATGAGGAGTATTTGCTTTCTTTAAATTAGGATTACCAAGGTATACATTATCATTCATAATTTATCAGCAGTTCCACTTACGAAGTGACTTATTAATTCTTGAATCTGGATCTCTAGCAGTCTTTGCAGAGGTTAATTTCTTTTTCATACCTTTCATTCTAGAACAGAATGACTTTCTTCTGTTTGCTGCTTTTGATCCTTTCTTTAACTTAGACGGTTTTGTAGTAACAGCAGTTTTTAATTTAGAACCAGGATTCGCAGCACGATAAGATGCTACACCTTTTTTATTCAGTCCACCTGACTCACTCTTACCTGCCTTTCTTTGCCAAGCAGGACTCTTGGCTTCTTCAATCTTTTTTGAGTCGTCCTTACCCTCATAACCCAGTTCATCTCTCCAGTTAGAAAACTCTTCTGCCTTCACACAGTTTGGATATCTCTTCCCAAACATAGTTTTCATACCTTTCTTTTTATAACCTTTCCAACACTTTTCATCTAATTCAACTTCTTCATACTTATTTCTACCTGATGGTGAAGGTTGTGTACTATCAAAATGAGGATTGTTTTTAGCAGCATCAGATTGTGCATCTCTTTTCTTAGTCAGCATTTTTGCTTTCTTATCGAGATAATTCTTCATTTCAACTGATTCTGATTTATTACCCCAGTTTGCAGCACCGACTTTACGACATTTAACTAATGCACCTGATGCATATGCACTTGGCCATACAGAGTATCTTGATTTAACCTTGTGATAGCAAGCATCTTTTGATCCACTACCCTTACCTTTTTTATCTTTTGCTTCTCCTAATACTATTTCATCTCCAACTTCCACGTTGTTTTCTGTGAACCAACCACGATTTGCTTCGATTGCAAATAATACTTTGCCATCAGAATATACGGGCAATGTACTATAAGGAGTTAATTCTTTTATACTTTCAACAATTCCATCCTCTCTTACAAATGCAATATCAAGTGGAATACGAGTATTCTTCATATGGAATGAATGTTGACCTACTTCCTCAAATATAAAGAGCATTCCCTTATCAATATCTAAACTCTCACGGAACATAAGTCCAAGTCTAAATGTACCATCTGTATGAGGTATTTCTACTTGTAATGGTAAATCAATATACCCTTCACTTGTTGTAGTTGTATGTTGCTCGTCAGGTGTATTTGATGTAAGATTTTTCTTAAGTTGTTTCTTAGAAATCTTTGGTCCTCCTATTGGATCACCATACTCATCTCTTTTTACATCTTCATTCATTTTCTTCTTTTTATCAGTTGAAACGTATGTTGGTTTTGCAGCACCAGATTTTCCTTGTTGACCAGGATCTGCTTTCTTCTTTCTTCTTGAGGCAGAGAGTCTTTCTGACTTACTCATACTAGCACGTTTTGAAGATGATACACATTTAGGTGTACCCTCACCAGGTTTGTCACTTGCACAAGTTCCTCCAGTGACGACATTCACCCAACCAGGTTTGCCATCTTTAGATTTTGAACCTTTGAACCACTTATGAAGTGAACCTTCTTTTACAGATTGTTGAAATGCCTTTTTAACTTCAGACACACCAATAACATCGATTACTTCCGCAAAAGTATTTCCTTTTGAATCTTCAATAGTAACTGAATCACTCATTAGAATTAAGAATCTTCTTTATTATTTAGTATTCCTTGCTTTAACATCTTAGACAACTCAGATGTAGATCCTACAAACAAAGCATTATTTGTAACTGTATTTGGTGATTGTTTCTTATCTTCATCCACATCTTTAACTTTTTTCTGAAGTTCCATTAATTTATCAGTTGTATCCGCAACTGATTTTATAATTTGACCTGCAACTTCATATGCTCTTGGACTCGCAGTTTCACCAGCAACTTCTAATACACCATTTAATGATTCCTGACCCTTTTCAATTAATGAATAAAGATTAGCACGAGTGTAATCATAATCTTTTTTAATGTCATCAGTTTCAATTTTTTTCACCTTTTTAGGTGTGCTGACTGGTTTAACATCAATCGCACTACTTGTATTCAAAGCATCATCAATAGATTCATAGTTAGTCATGGTATTCATTAAATATCTTTTTGTTGTGTTGGACTAAATGTTCTAGAATCACCAAATACCTCAAGAACTCCATTAAATCCAAAGTCATCATCTGGTTCGACAAGTAAATCGTCAGCCGTAGTTATTACATCAATTGATGTATTTCCAAGGTGTGTTGCAGCAATACTTTGATAACCACGATTTACCGTAATTGTATCTGCATCGACAATTTCTTTTATCTTCATGATTTCTTTATCTATAATAATTCTCATACCAGCAGATAAAGCAGTAGTATTAGAAACATTAAATCGAGTTTTAGTTTTACTTAAATCATCTTTTAATATTGCTGTATTATCATTATTATAATCTTTCATTGCTTGTGGAGTAGCAGAGTATCTTAACTCTCTTCTTGCATTCTCAGTATCAACAGAAGCATGATAATCAACTTGAACTTTCTTAATAAGACCCTCACTAGAATCAGATACTGGACCAAACAGATAAGTTTTAGCAGTAAAGTTTAATGTGTATATAAGTGCTCTTCTTGTTGCAAAATCTCCTTCATAATCATCTTGAAATGATATATTATCCAATACGATGGGAATATCTCTTTTCTCTCCAATTACTTTTACAAGATCTACAGTAACATTAAATGATGGTTGAAAATATGGTAATATTTGTTCTACGATTTGTAATGCATCATCATTTAATTTAACGAGGATATTTAATTCAAATCCAATATTATATGGAACTGGCATAAACACCTTTCTAAGTTTACTTCCATCAGTTGCTTTAAATGTTTGTGTTATTCCAGCTTTTCTTGTTGCATCATATGCAATATTTGTAGTTTCAAATGACATTCTTGGAAGTGTAATTTGAACTGCTCTATTAAGATCTGCTTGTTGTTCTAGTCTTGCTAGGAACTTTTGCATTGGTCCATAAGCAAGAGGAACTCTCATATCACTTGTTTCTTTTCCAGTACCATCTTTATGACGTATATGAATATCATTAAAAATTGTACCAAAAGAGATTATGGTTTTTCTGAGTATTTCGTGGTAGTAATAATTTCCTAACATTAGAATGTACCGAATGGATTGCCTTCTGAGAAATCAAGTATATCATCTGCTTCAGATTCGATGATTTCATTTGATTCAAAAGTTGTATTTTGATTATCTTCATCGAAGAAATCAAGTGAGTAGTTTGAATATGCTGTTGTACCGAATGTAATAACAGCTGCACAATTAACATTATTAACACATGGAGGATCTATAGTTACATATCCTCCAAATATTCCTGTGACTGTGCTTCCACTTCCACAAACTGGAATGGTATTACCTGCACCAGAGAAAGATTCCTTCACAGCAAAACCAATTTCTATTCCAGCAGTGCTAATACCCGATATTCTATTTGTGCTAGTACCAACATTAGTTACAACTTGAGTTACAACATTAAAGTAGAATGATTCTGTTGCTTGTATTATTTCACCAGGTATGAATGCTCCTTGTGTAGTTCCAATACCAACATTTGTAATTTCAAGAATATTAGTATCAGTATCCCATGTTTTGACTCTTGCTTCAATTTGAGAAGAAAGTCCTCTAACAACTTCTCCAACATCAAAATTACCAACACCAGATAGTTCTGGATTTGCAGTTGGTACAATAGATGGTTTTGATATCGTTACTGATGGTTGTTGTGTATATCCAATACCCGCATTTCTTAATCTTATGTCAGATATTGTTCCATCTGCAAGAAGATTTGCCTCTGCGACTGCTGGAACTGTATTAAGACCCACAATAGTTACAGTTGGAGTTGCTGCATAACCAGCACCATTATTTGACATTGTAAAGTCAACAATACCAAAGTTAGTCTGTTCAACAGCAGCAGTTGCAGCAGCACCTACACCACCTCCACCTATGATTTGAACCATTGGTGCTTGTGTATATCCAATACCTGCATGTGTTAGTTCAATTCTATCAATAGAGAATACACCACCTTTTGACGTAGTTATGGCAACAGCAGTTGCATCTACATTACCAGCAGCAAATGGAGCAGTTGAAATAGCAACAGTTGGTGCACTTGTATATCCATTTCCATCTTCATTTAGAACAATCTCACGAATATAACCACGATTTGATACATTTAGTTGAGCATTTGCAGTCGCAGTTGTTCCAGCTCCGATTAATTGTAACTTAGTAATGTAACCAACATCTTCAAGTTGAGAATCAACAACGTCAATACCAGTATCAAGAATTTCATCTTCATATTCAAAGAGTTCACATTTAAGTTGATAAACATAATTTTTACCTAACTGATAGAAAGGTTGTTCATGCTCTACAAATTTTACCTCAAATAATCTCTGTCCTAATGGAAAAAATATTATATCCCCTTCTCTTGGTCTTGATGATACTGTATAATCATCATCAGATGCTAAAAATGGTGAAATAAAATCTTCAAATCTTTCTTTTGATATTGTAATTGTAAGTTCATCTCTGAGACTTACTCCAAATTTAGTCATAATATCACCCTGACCACCATAACCATCATATGTGTTTACATATGCTTCCAATAAAAAATTGTCATCAAAAGTTGATGATTGAACCTCTCTAATAATAGATTGTTGTCTTACAAATTTTCTAGGAATATATCTAACTTCAATACCATAGATTTTTAAATGTTCATTTATTAAATCTTGAACGAGTCTTTGTTCTCCTTGAGATCCTTGTAAAAAATGGGGATTTATTGCCATCAATCATTACCCAATAAAATCAAGAGGAGGTAACTCAAACTCAAGTGTCATTCTTTGTCTAATTGCATCTATTTCTCTAATTGCATCATCATAAATTTCTCTGCCATTTAGTTCAATACCACCTGGTAATTTTGTACCTCTAAATTTTATTAAATTCTGTCCCCATTGTTTTTTAATTAATGCTGTTGCGTATAATTTAACGAACATATCATTATAAACCTGTTTGAATATATCTGGGTTTAGTGCACGATAACAATCTATGATTAAAAAATCACCAACTCTTTGTGATCCCCAATCAATATCTAAATATAAACGATCTTGTCTCTTATTAAATCTTATTTGTTTTTCAGGGGATAAAAGAAAATCAATATCCTCTAAACGAGTTTTTGTCATACTATATTGAAGTAATTCAACAGAGTTGAAGTAATATAAGTCATTTAAAAATAATTGATATTTGATACTAAACATACTTCCCGATATGCTACTACTATCAAACTTAAATATTTTTTCAATTCCCATTACAGAATCTGGAACTTGTATATAATTTGAATTTTCATAAAAATCGTAAGTTCTGGTTCCGTAGGTAGCAATCCCAGTATTTACCATTGATGTAGTAACACCTGTTGTATGAATTCCAATACCTGATGTACCACCTATACCAGTTGTTGTGCCAGCAACATCAACACCAAGACCTCTATCTATATCATCTTGTGTAATTTTATATTTGAGAAACATTTTCTCAACACCATCAAAGATGCGTTCATGAAACATTTGAATTGCATCATCAATCAAATCATCAATCTGATCATCATCTACGTTGACCTCAAGTACAGGAGCACCTAACTGCCTTAAACAGTAATCTATTAATTCTTGTCTAGTGCTTGCTTTCGCCATCTTCTTCTTCGATATCTGCTAATAGAGTTTCGTATTTTTCTTGCAGTTCCATTTTTTCTGCGAGTAATTCTTTCTGAGCATCAAGATTATCTTGTACAATTGTTTGTAATTTTGCTTCAAGAAGAATATTTTGGTTAGTTAATGTAGAAATTTTTTGGTTATAAATTTTAATCAAAGCATTCACATCAACATCATTAGAAATTGTCATAGTTTAGAACGAGCCTCCATCAATCGTCGTTGTCCATTTTGGTATGCCAGAAGCATCAGTGGTAAGAACAAAGTTAGAAGTAGTTATACCAGCAGCGGTACCAGCAGCACCAACTTGTTTACCTGTTGTATCGAAGTAAACGATACCGTTTCCAGTGGTGTCATAATCACCATTTTGGAAATATATTCCTTTAATATCTAGGAAACCTTTTGTACCACTTACAAGATTATTTACCATCGTGGCTTCAGGAATATATGTAAATGATCTTTCTGGAGCATTACTTGCATCTCCACCTAGATCATGATATCCAAAGAAACCTTGTTTTTGATTTCCAGAACCTGAACTTGTATTATAACTAAATGCTACACCACGATCAGTATTAGTGTCAACATTAGAAGTTACTGTTAATTGAGTTGTAGTCGCAATACCACCAACTGCAACAGATCCATTAATTGTAATTAACTTTTCACCCAAATCATAAGTTGCAATTGTTGTACCAGAACCTATATTTGTACCAGTTATGCCATCACCTGTGTTTATACCAGCAGTCGTGTCAACTTTAATTGTACTAACACCAGCTAGTGCTGTTGCCATTACAGTTCTTGTACTAGTAGTAACACCTAAGTTAATAATTGGATCGTTAAGATTAACTGTAAATGAGTCAACTGTTGTAGTTGTACCATCAACTTGTAAGTCACCTTTAACAATAACTGTACCTTCATTACTTAAACCATCTGGATATGGGTCAATATACAGAAGATTACCATGACCTTCTTTAGTTGAAATTATGTTAGATGAAATACCAACACCACCAATTCTTGCATCAAGTGCATTAAATGTTCCACCTGTTTGATGCATATCACCTTGGAAGGTTGATACACCCGTAACCTTTAAGTTACGAATAGTCATTTCATCAACAAATAAATCATCAGCAATATGAAGATCACCACCTACAAATAGATCACTTATAAAAGTACCAATACCTGTAAATGTTGAAACACCAGTAACACCTAAATTGCCACCTATATTAACACTCTTCTCTACACCGACTCCACCTTCGACTACAAGGGCACCATTGTCCTTTGTAGATGAATCGGTAACATCTGCCATAATGATTGATACACCGTTGGCATATGTCCAATCAGCACCAGTTACCTGTACTCTATCAGTTCCGTTCTCATCATACTCTATTTTTGCGTCTTTACTATCACCAAAGGTTAGAAATATATCATCTCCAATTACTACTTCACCAGCTCCATTAGGTGTAAAGAAAATATCTCCGTCTGTGTTTGTTGATGAAAGTACATTTGCATCTAATCTTAAATTATCTACATTCCATTGATCTACTTTACGAGTTTGATCAAGTATTGCAACAAATCCATTCGCAGCAGTTGATGCGTTAGCAGCACTTGCAACTGAACCTGGTGTATTATTTAATAAATCTGTGAAATATCTACCACCAACTACCTGTGGATTCTCTCCATTATCTCCAACAAATAATCTATCACCACTATTACCTTGTGTGCCTCCTCCACTGAGGGTGACACCCATTTCACCAAATTTTAAAGACGATGGTGCCGACGTACCAGTTGATCTTTTTATTCTTATAAAACTCGCCATCTTTAGAAGCTACCTCCGTTTATATCCAGATTCTGTGTTGCACCTGGTGTGCATTCAAGTGTTCCAGTCCACTTTTGAGTGGTACTGTTATATACTAAAATCATTCCATTTTGTGGATTTTGAATTGATACATCACTTAATTCACCGATAGTTCCTGCACCACTTCCTGCTAATGAGGATGTAACCTTAATAGCATTCTGTTGTCCTACTCTAACTTTAATTTCAGCCATGTTAATTTATGTAGGGGGATAAACTATATCTCTTGGTATTTTAGTAATACCAATATTCACTAATACTGTACCCTCCAAAACTTTTGTTCTTTCAGAGGCAGAATCTGTAACGACAACATCATAAACGTATCTACCAGTTCTAAAAAAACCCGATTCGGCTAATTGACGACTTTTTATACCTGACATACCCAATCTAATTTTTCCAGCAGCTGCATTAATAATAGTTGCTTCAAAACCTTCACCCTTTTTAGCAGCAGGATGCTTTCTAATAGAGGATGCGATAGTAAAACCACTTAAATTAGTCGGTGAGTTAGTTTCAGCGTTCTCTAATGTGAAGATCTGAGAAAAGTCAGAATCGGTAGTTAAAGAAAGATTACTAGTATAAATTGCCATTTAGAAACAATATCACGATCTAAGATATATTTATATTTAATATAACCCGTCTATTTTGATGCTATCTGTTTAAGTAAATATTTGATTTCTTCGATATCACTTTTCATACGATCTATTTCTTCTTTTTGAGTCAATTTTAATTTTTTCGACTTCTTATACTGAGAAAATCCGTGACTATCAGTGCTTATGATAGCCCCAGATTTTTCATCTCGGTATAAATTTTTATGTCCTTCAACTGGTATCATGCGAGTGCAATTGCTCTAAAGTCTTTAAATTTAGGTGCTAGTGCTTCGTTTGTTCCACTACATACAATTTTAACCTTAAATCCAGTAAATTCATCTAAATCATCAACACTAAATTGATATTCGTTAAATTGATCTGCATTACTTCCTGTAACAAAAGCATCTGGTCTACCACTATTATTAGAAGCATCAATTATATTATCACCAAAACCATCTCCATCTGTATCAGTAAGATTATCAAAACCAGGAAATAGTTCATATGATAATTCAGTATCACTACCATCTTCTCTGAACAATTGATAAAGAACTCTAAAGTCGGCAGATGAATGACGATATGCAGCAACTAATACTTTCAATGATGTTGCAGGATTTTTAAGATCGATTCGATTACTTATATAAACTGCAGAATGAGGATCACCAGTTGTTGCATTAGATCTACCATCTTTCACATAATTGTCTATAGGTTTGTTAAGTCTTGATCTTTGATAGATAACCGTTGCATTTAATGTATCTAATACAGGAGAAAGGTTTGGATCTGTAGTCTCCAATCTTACTCCTAGAGTAAATGAACGATTTAATGGTAATCCAGTTAATCTTGTATTTTCATTAACTCTTGAACATACTAATCTAGGTGTCGTTAATGTATTTGGTTCATTAAGAGTTACAGGTTCATATCCCTGATCAATGAATGGAACTTCTCCACCACCAGCACTTGTTCCTGAAACTGTTCTAACTTGTGCAGAAACTATTGTGTTATCACTTGGTGTTAATACACTAAACTGAGGTATAACTGTGTCAAACTGATAATTTTGAGAAGCAAAGATATCATCTCCACCAACATTTTGTTCTTTTGTGAAACTAACTTGACTATCACCATTTGCTAAACCACCTCTATTAATTTCAAGATAGTAAGAATCAATTTCTCTAGCATCACTAAGAGCAGCTGTGTTTGACATATTATGGTCATTATTGATTCTTGATAGATCAAAACCATTTAATTCATACTTACGAGAAATATCATTTACACTATGTGTTCTAACAATAGTTCCATCAACACCTCTTGTTCCTATTCCTAGTTGATTTGGTTGAATACTATTATAGAAAATAATTTCATTGTTTATCTTAACAAATCCTTGTGAAGTAGATATTCCATTAAACGTTGCATAAGCTGTTGTGTTTGCAACAGATATAACTTGATCAGAAACATCTAAGAAATCTGTAAGAAGAACGGGTTCAGTATCTGGTTCGATATTTGCAAGAGTAACTAAATTAGTATCAGCTTGCATACCATGATTGTATTGTTCAACTTCAATTACATTACCAGCATACTTGTCATCATATGTTGCTGATGATGTAATTGTTGTACTACCATAAGATGTTGCAGTGCTTCCTTCATAAACTACTAATGGTTGTCCTGTTGTAAATGCCTCACCCTGAACGTTATTCAAGTATAAAGTACTTCTTCCATTTAACGCAGTAACTGTAATTTCAGCACCACTTCCTTTTTTATCACCAATACCATGTGATGTTGTAATTCCTAGAACATCTCCTACAACATATCCAGAACCACCTGTATTACTTGTTAAACTAATTGATGATACTTGCCCTGAACTATTAGTAGTAACTGTTGCAGTCGCACCTGTACCCCTTCCAGTGATTGCATATAAAGGAACGTTAGCAATACTACTTTGACTTGCTTTAAATCCTATTCCTCCATTTGTTATGGCAAATGTATTAATTGGACCACCGACCTGTTCAATATAACCTTGAATTGCAGTCGCAGATGTAGCATCACTTACCTGAGTACCAAGAGTTAATTTTGCAATTGATGATGCATGAGTCGTAGTTGTAATACCAACTTTTAATTTTCTTGGTAATGTTTTGATTGCATTTGGAATCAATCTTTCAATAATACTAGAATTTTTCTCTAATTTTGGATTATAGAAGAAAGCAGAACCAGCAGTAGTTGAGAATTGTGCTTTACGTAATTTAAATTTAAGATCTTCAAACTGGCTTGGTGTCCAGATAGTACCATTTTGTGATTTAAATAAACTTCCACCAACATACTGACGAGTCACAACAACTGATTCAGCATCTGGTAGACTCTGTGTATTTACAGTTCTCTCACCCATCTGAGCAATCCATGCTTCATAAAGATTTGTTGTAGGTGCTAATAATACAAGTGCATATTCTCTACCAGGTTCAAGATAAACTGGAGATGGGAATTTTATTCTTGTTGGTATCTCAGCATTAGTTGATATATTAATATCATTTGGATTGACAACAACACGAGAATAATCTTGAACAAGTGTATTTGTTGGAAGACCCAACTCCATTGTTCTTAATTCAACTGCTAATTTTTGACTAGGATCTTTACTACCAAAGAATAAATCAACCGCAGTTACAAATGCACCACTCTCATCAGTCGTAAATGACTGTGCAAGAGGGTCACACATACGTCTTCTTCTTATGATTACTAAGGTATTTGTAAATGTATCTACTCTACCTTCTGCTTGATAAGTGGTCTCACCAGAACTTATTAGTAAACTACCAGGTAATGGTTCTGCATTTACAGAACTTGAGGTTAATTTAAACGTACTAATACCTGTTTTAAACCTTAGTGGTGGTGGTGGACTTGTTAGTGGATCTCTAAAGAAGAATGATCCATAAAGATCTCCATATGTATCTGCGACTAATCTAACATTAGCCATTTCTGCTTGTGCACCACTACTTTGACCTAATAAAGTAACATTACTTGTAGGGATATATCCAAAAAATCTTCCCTGTGCTTCGTCTGCTAATGATAAAACATCAATATTTAAGACACTTGATGATGCTGAATATACAGAACCAAGTGATATAGATGTATTATATGGATTTGCATTAAATGTTTCTTCAGGTGAATTGATATCTCCTAATTTATGATCTGGTTGAGCAATTCTGAATATTGCAACACGAGCACCAGTTGAATCATATGCCTCTACTGTTTCACCTTTTTGGAATATTCCATTTGTCATGGATATTTCAAGTAGTTTTGGAACAATATCTATCCCACTTACACTATCAAAGAATGGATAGAATCTAGCAATTGGTCTTAATCCGTTTGCTGTAAAAGCAACGTTTCTAGATCTAATATGTGTATCAGGTGCTTGATTTGTAAGAAGAGTCTCAATAAATCTTCGATTACGATTTCCTTGTGTTAATCTTCTAACACCACCATCTACAAACACATTTCTAACCCAAGTATCAGCAAATGGTTTTAATTCAATATTACCAAGAAATTCAACCATATTAAATGGGTTAACATTTTCTACTCTTGATGCTAATGGTTGATTTATCCAATCAACTTCTTCATAATTTAGAGTTATTAAATCTCCAGTTTTCTTAACATTAGTATCTAATAATTGAAGATCTTGTGAAAAATCAGCAGTATCAACATTAGTTGTT
>VMHT01168068.1_pt1 | contig 15234 bp, 13 predicted proteins | sample 4693611 | NCBI WGS metagenome assembly VMHT01 (sample SAMN12280063, study PRJNA550983) | marine metagenome | isolation source: seawater sampled from same location over 5 years 0.02-0.2 micron viral filtrate | place: USA: collected off the coast of southern California halfway between the port... ... | reverse complement strand
CATTTGGTAAAGCGCAGTTGCATAAGTTTCGTGTACAACATTAATATATACTGAAGGTTCATCATATTCTAAATCTTCATATTTATATGTCGCTTCTTCAAATATAGGCAATGCTTCTTCTTTGGATCCAAAATACCATTTAAAATAAGCCTTAACTAATAATATATAAATTTCACAAACAATTTGTCTATTATTTACACTTAACGACGACCCCTCTGGGTGAGCGAGACCTTTAACGCGGCTACTTTTCATACGTCGGGTATGTTCATATTTATTTAATCCAAAATGCGGATTAGATATTCCGCCATGACGTTTTTGACACCCACATCGACACGATTCTCCTGGTAAATGTTTCATATATATGTTTGTGGTTTCAATAAATTCGTCATACATTGCATATGCTTCATCTTTCATATTTAGTTTAATATAAGAAACTAGTTTACAAAAATTTGTTTCTGCAACCCACTGCTTGTATACCGATTGTGGTTGTTTAAGTTTTAAAATATCTTTATATTTACCAAATCGTAAATATATATGTGGACGCACAGTTAAAAAATGTTCCATAAACATATTTTGATCCTTTTCCCCGTCAATATATGCTAGTACATGTTTATCTAATTTATCTAAATACTTATTGGCCAGTGAAAAGTTGCCTACTCTTTCTGCATCAACAATAAGAAAATGCATATTATGTGTCATTAATTCTTTAATATAAAACGTATTCAATCTACAGCCTAAGAGTTTTTCTTTGCGTTTTTTATATTTTTCATCACTTTTTACTGCATTAATGTTCACTTGTATAGATTTTTTCATATCGCCGACTCTTGTATAAATATGAGAAGGCATATGCACAAGATGACCCATTCCACCGGCTAAAAATATTAATTGATTTGCAGAATTCAGTCCTAATGATGGATAGGGTGATTCTTCAATTGCATGTATAGTATAATGCAATACACCAATATGATTAGGGTCACGTTTTAATATATCATTAAATATTTTTAAAACATTTTCTATAGGTTTAATTTTTAGATTATTTATATGTAAAGGTGTTGTAGGTAATTTCCATATACTTTTTTCCGGCCACCATTTCCAAGGATCAATCATCATAATACTGGTTCCATATAAGCACGATATATCATTATTATTTGGATATTTTTTATAAAGTGCTTTCATTTTTGTACTCCATCGTTTCATATTTTTCGAGATATCCCTAAATGATGGGACAGTATTAACTTTTGCAAATAATGGTGTATTAGGTTTAATGCATCTATATTTTGTGGCACGAATTAAATCAGCAACTACGTCTGGCACATTTTTATTAGTTTTAATTAAATATAATGCTTTTTCTAAACATTTAATACTAAATATCATAATATTTTTAGGAATAATCATATGGTTTACATTCATTTGTAACGTATAAGCAGCGCCCCAATATGAAAAAGGATTATCTGGTTCAAACTGAATAGCATAAATAAAATTATTACATGACTCGTTTTGATTTAATCCCCAACATAACGACATTGCGTTATTAATATATCGAACATAATTAGGATTTGTTGATATTGTTTCTGCAAAATAACTAGTTTTTGGATATATATACGGGTATTTTGTAAATTGTAAATCACATGGTACCGAAATATTATTTATATTGGTTATACTATTACTTTTCCTGGTACTATTATGTTTACTAGTAGTAATATATATTTTTTTTTTTGTTTTCATGATATTTATTATTTTATATATTTAAAATATATTTTAAATGAATTTTATATAAATTTAGTGTATATATAAATCTTCTTTTTGTTTAAAATTAAGAATATTAATATTTTTATCAACATAATAATATATTATAGAGACACCTGCCCACACTCCGGCACCTTTAAATAATGGTATATATATTCCGTCTTCTTTTGGGGCAATTTCAATAAAATGTGCAGTTGCATATAAGAACACTAATAATAGAAACATAGTATATATTTGTGTTTTTAAATATGTGCTTATGAATTTATTAGATTTTTTTTCTCTATTATAAAAATTTATAATTGGAAATATTAGAGTAAATGGCATTGTCCATATAATGGCTGCAACTAGAGGATTAATATAAAGCACTAATACATAAATAATTGCTGAAGACAAACCGGCGCCAAAAAAGGTATTGATCAATGATAAGTAGTTCATAGTATGTATTATATAATTATTAAAAGTGCATAAACAAAATATAAAGATTTAATATAATTTATTGAGTAATATTACTACAAAAATAATTTATTAGTTGTTCTAGGTCCTCCCAAATGATGAAGATTTACGCTATAAAATCCAGTTGATAATGGGAAAAGACCAGGTTGTGCGCATCTCGCACCTCCCGCCATATGTTTATTTTTATATTTTCTTGTGTAGTAATAGCATTTTGATTGTTTTTGAGAATAAACTCCGAATCTAAAGTTCATTATATTACAACAAAATATAATTAACTTGTTATAATAAGTATTTTGACCTTACTTCTTCTTGAACGACGTTTCTTATTTTTACGTGTTTACGACGTTTTAATGTTATTTTATTACGCTGATGCCAGCACGTAACACTGGATGAGGGAATTTATTATTTATCATATTATTATTGAGTATAATATGATATGAATGTTATCATTACTAATTTATTTAGTTGGAGTATGCAAGACCGCCCATACCGCTCATAATGCGGAGGACGTTGTAGTTAGTAGCGTAGACGCGGACCTTGGCAGTCTTAGTGCCCTCAACAGTGTTGTTGGAGAGTACAAGTTGAAGGGTGGCGTTATCTATGCGGGAGAAGTTACAAGAACCGGATGGCTGGTGCTCCTCAGGGCGAAGTGCGAATGAGTAGACGTTAATGCCGGTGTCGGGTGAGCGAGTGTGGTGCTGGTACGGCTGGACAAGGTCGAAGTAGGTGCCCTCGCGCTCAGAGAAGCGGTCCTGGCCGTTCAGTTGCAGTTTGGCAGTAACAACGGGGTTCTCACCCCAGCAGTGCATCATAAGAGAAGTCTCGTTGAGTACGAATGTACCAGCGTCAGACACGGTGGAAGACGGGTTTACGTGTTTGTGGTTTTGATCGCCAGGTCTGTGGGCGCCACCGTTGAAGAAACCACCTGCGTTTGTGTTCACGTTATCAGTGCCGGGGCCACCGGCGCCGACGTCTGATCTTACACCAGCGAGATACTGATCGGTGCCGCCGCCGCCGCCTGCAGACGCGTACGCCCCTACCGAACCAGCGTTGCTGCCATTGAGGGTGTCGACTTTGGCATTTGGTACATTCCAGCGGTGCTCGGCACCCTGGTAGGTATCGTTCGCACCTGACTGTGCGAAGAGACCATCGGGACCAATGAAACTCCAGTGAGGACCCCAGTTGGCGTCGTAACCGTCGGCAACGGACTGAGGACCACCGAATGCCATAATGCCGTTAGGAAGGGCATCGAGAGCATCAGTGTAGTTGAAAGGCTGTGCACCAAGAGCAGAGAACAGGTTGGAACCGCATTCGAGTGAACTGCAGTAGTCGACGTTGCAATCGGGCTGGACAACCCAGATGAGTTCCTTGCATGGGTGATTGAAGTTCAGTTTGATCTTGTTCGAGGAAGAACCAACGGACTCGTCGCCCGTGAACTGAAGCTGCTCAATGAGGTACTCGTGAGGGTTCTGCGCCATGCGGCGGCGCTCATCGGTGTCGAGGAAAACGTAGTCGACGTACAGAGATGCCGCAACCAGAGACTGATTGTATGCGGTGGTTACCTTGACGTTCATGCCTGGTTTGTAAGGAGAAGTGTTTCCGCTGACTGTAGTGCCGCTTCCATCATAGCACGAACCGTAACCATCAGGCGTGCTGCCGTCCGGGCAACCGCCGCAGTTGAGGGTCTGGACGGCCCAGAGGCACTCATCAATAGGGCGAAGATCCAGGTTGATCTTGACCTCGTGGTACTGAAGGGCAATGAGTGGCAGGGCGAGACCAGGGTTGCGGCAGTACCAGAACTGAAGAGGAACGTAGAGGGTAGTCTCAGGAAGCGCGTTGCGTGGGGCGCAAACAGCATCCGGAGTGTTCGAGTCACAAGGACCTTCGACATCGGCAAAAGTTGGGTCAGTGATGAAGGTTAACTGAGTGGTGTTGCCAATCATCTTGTTGTAGCCACGCTCCTGCTCGGCAGAAAGTGTGAGCTGCTGCCAGATGTGCATCCAGTCACCGTACTGGCGATCGATGCGCTGACCACCAATCTCAACCTCAACCTGCGAAATGAGCTGCTCACCAGGATTATCGAGCCAGCGGGCGTATACAGCATCGTTGATGTGGAACAGATGAGTTGGGTCCGGGTTTGGTTTGGGGTGGCGAGGAGGCATAGATTCGGTTTGGTTTGAGGTGTATTTGGTGTCAAAAGCACGTGGGTTGTGCATATCCTGGTTGATCTCAGGGAGAGTTACCTGGAGGTATGTGCGGTAAGCAAGATCACCATTGCGACTGATCGTGCAAGTGACACGGCGACCGAAGTCGGCCTGGCCATTAAAGGTCTGTTCAATGCTTTCTAAAGCAAAGTTGGTGTGGCGACGGTACGTCACCTTCCAGAAAGTAATTTGAGGATTGCCTGTCAAATAGACATCCTGTGCGCCGTAAGCTACGAGTTGCATAAGTCCACCTCCCATTTTATAATATTGCTAAAGAAAAAAATTTTCTGAAATTTAATTAATTAAATTATTAATATCCATATTTTTCTCAATAAAGTTTTTTAAATAACTTTCTAAATAGACTTCTTTCTTATTCTCGTGTTTTTTTGTAAAAGTATATTTATTATTTTTACACCTAACTGTCCACCCGTCTAGAACTGCATTATACACAAGTCTCATTTTATGAAAAGTATCTTTATCAATATCAGTATTGGGAGAATGAATAGCAATGTCCATCTAAAGGAAAGAGAGAAAACATAACTAATATTTTAACTATATAAATATCTAAAGGCATGTCGAATACTTAAAGTAAAAATGCCATCATTTAAACCTAAAAATACCAAAAGTATAAATATTAATCAAAAAAGCATTATAACATTAGATGGTACTCATAATCAGAAGACCATAGAGTTTGAGAATGATATTAATTATATTTTGCCTAAACTTAACTACCAAAAAGAAGAATATAAGATAAAATTACAAGATCCAAAAATCAATTTTGAAAAAAAACTGGAATTAAAGGATGAAATAAAAAATATAAGAAGGAAAATATCAATAATTACTAATAAAAAAAAGAATTATCTTTTAGAAAATTCGGGATTAATATTCGATTATTTTGAAAATAAGAAAGATATCGTTAATGGAAATAACAAAACAAAGATATTGGATAAATATTTCAAAACTGATAAAAATGTAGAAGAAATAGAACAAAATGAAATTTCTACTGTAGAAAAATATCTTACAAATATTGATGAAAAATTTTTGAATGTAAAGAATTTTATTGTTCAAACCGATATTTGTAAAAAATGCAATAAAGGAGAACTGATACCTATAGAACACGAAGGTATATTGGTTTGTAATAATTGTTATAGAAGTTCCCCTTATCTTGTTGAAAATGAGAAACCGTCGTATAAAGAACCACCTAAAGAAGTTTGTTTTTATGCATACAAAAGAATAAATCATTTTAGAGAGATATTAGCACAATTCCAAGCGAAGGAAACAACTCAAATACCACAAAAAGTATTAGATGATATTAAAAGTCAGATTAAAAAAGAGAGAATGGAATTACATCAAATGTCAAATAAAAAGGCTAAAGATATTCTAAAAAAATTAGGACATAATAAGTATTACGAACATATACCATTTATCAAAGATAAACTAGGCATTAAACCACCTATAATGAGTCAAGAATTAGAAGAGACACTGTGTAACCTTTTTATGGATATACAAGCACCGTATGCGAAATTTTGTCCGAATGATCGTGTTAATTTTTTAAATTATTATTATACCGTGTATAAATTATGTGAATTATTAAATCAGACACAATTTCTTCCTTATTTTCCTATGCTAAAAGATCGTGCAAAAAGAATAGAACAAGATGAGATATGGAAATTGATATGCCAAGAATTAAATTGGGAGTTTATACCTACAATTTAAGTAAATTATAATATGAGTTTACTTAAATTTTATAGTCAAATTAAATTTTTGTTACGCTATTTACCTTGGAAATCCAACAAGATTGGCGCCGATACCAAGACCTGCCCCTGAGCGTGCATTGACAGCAATAGAAGGTACGTATGTGTCGAGGATGCTAAAGGTAGCTGCTGCTGTAAGAGATATAAGTGCTACCTCATCCATGTTGAGTGAGCGCTTAGGGATTGCGAATGCTGCGATTGCAACCATAAGACCCTCAATGAGGTATTTGATTGCGCGCTTTACGAGTTCACCAAAATCAAGACCGTGTGCTGCCATTTTATACTTAATGTAAAGAAAAAAATAATTTCTATTATTAAACATTTATTAATTAAAATTACTTAAAATTGTTTTATAAATTATTCTATAATGTCGCAATCTATAAATAACAATAAAATTCCTAAAGGTGTTGAATGTCGGAAAAACGAAGATGGAACAGTTAACTCTAAATATGTTGATATTTTAGAAGAAGATAGGCCTATTGGAAATCAAAAGTTTGTTTGTATGTCATTTATTTCTCCAGATAAAATTATTAAGAAGCGCGAAATGTATTGTCTTGATAGTTACATTAAGCAATGGGATATGAACAAATCTTTAGAAAAATACAATCAGTTCCTTAACTTCCTTTCTTTTAAATATTCTTTGCCATATGATGACATGGTTGCAGATTTTTCCGAATTTTGTACAACTGAAAAACAAAATCTTTTTATTACGAATCTAGAAGATGATTACAAAACATATCTAGATAAAAATGAGGAAAAACTTCAGGAAGAATTCAAGAAAAAAAACGAGTTTCAAACAAATATTCGTGGCGTAAAGGTAAGAGGTTCTTATCCTTCACAGGAGGAGGCAGAACTTCGTTGCAAGATGCTTCGCGAGATTGATCCTAATCATGATGTTTTCGTAGGACCAGTTGGAATGTGGATGCCATTTGATCCTGAAGCCTATAAGACAGGTAAGGTAGAGTATATGGAGGATGAATTAAACCAACTTATGCATGAAAAGGTAAAGAACGAGAGTAAAGCAAAGGATGAATTTGAAAAGCGTATTAAGGATGCTAAACGTAAAGCGATCGAGGACAATATACAGAAAGCAAAGGATAGTGGTAATAAACTCACGCAAACCTTAAATAATGATGGTAATCTTGTGAGTGTTAATGATATTAATACGGTTGACAATAAGTTTAAAGATAATAATGTGGAAGTCAGTGATATTCGTAAAGAGTTATTTGAAGGAGATAATGTAGTTACTTCTACACAAAATACTGATGCAGATAGAGGTCTTAGTAAATTAAGTGAAGAGTCTCAGTTAAATCTAAAGCGTGCTCTAGGATTAGATACATCTAAATTAGTAGAAAACGATAGTGGTAAATTAACAATAACACCCATACAAGAAGAGAAAGAGGAAGAGTCTGACCATTCCAACTCAAAAAAGTAAGTGTATACTGAAATAAATAATCAAATATAACTTAAATATTTATAATTGATTATTATATGTTATGAGAAGGAGGTGCAATTTATGTAATAAAAAAATATCTATAGTTGATGTTTTATCAAGTACATGTAAATGTGATAAAACTTATTGCCTAAACCATCGTCTTCCTGAAAAACATAATTGTACACATGATTTTTTATCGGAAGTTAATAAAGAAAAAGAAATTGCTAAATTAAAGTGTATTTCGGAAATTCCTAAAATATAATATTACCATTTGCTTTTTTTAACACTTATCTTTTGACTATTTTTTTTTCGATTAGTATTGGGATCATATGCATCATCTTCATCATCCGACACTAAATCTTTAGAAATTTCCCAGAATTCTTTTGAACCTAAACGAAATTTCCCGCGTGGTTCTGCTTTGTACCAAAAAATCTGGTCATGTAGTTTATTAGATTTTGAATTATTATTAATAACCAAACATTCATAATTTTCTGTGCATTGATCCATTACTTGTGAAAAACTTTCAAATGTTGGAAACATACCGGCATAGTTTTCCCAAATACGCTTTCTATTTGCAATATACGGCTCTCTTAAAATGAAAACATAATCAATATTTGTTCTTAAATTTGGCGGAATTCCTAATGGATACTGCATAGTGATAATAAGCATAATCTTCCAATGTCTTCCATTCATGAATAGTAATCTCATCATCTTATCTTTTGCCCATGTTGCATCATATAAACAATCATCTAAAATGACAAAAGTTCTGGGATCTATTGTAGTTCTTTTATGATATTCCATTTCTTTTTTTACTTGCTTTAAAACCGTCTTTTGTCTCTTAAGAATATTCTCAATAATTGCTGTATTGTATTCATCATGAATAAACAATTTAGGTACATGTTCTCCATAAAAACCATTACCTGCCTCTGTTCCTGATATTACTGTTCCGATAGGAATGTCCTGGTGATGATATATTAAATCTCTCACAAGGAAACTCTTGCCAGTATCACGCCTTCCAATAAGAACAATAACCGGACCACTGTTTTCTTCTTGCTTAAAACTTATTTGAGACATGTTAAATTTTTTTAGTTCTAGGGTCATCTATTACCTTTTAAGAAAATATAGGTTAAAATTTCACGAATTAAATATATACTTGAAATAATGGAGATGAACTATAGAAAATCCAACAATGATACATTATTTTCTAATTTTATTGATGTCTCGCTTCTAAATGCTGAAAGTCCTCAAAATTATATTCCATTGTATTCAAGATTTTTTGATCTAACTCTCACAAACTTTAATAGTATAAATCTAAATAATTCTCAAACTTTAACAGAAATTATCGAAAAAAAAAGTGAAAATAAATTTTTAGCAAAAATAAAAAGTAACATAGATAATAGTATTAGTACAAAACCAATATTTTTTAAACTCTCTCCTCTCCTTGACCCGATAAAGTTTCTTATTGGTAAATATTCTAATCAGAACTCTCTTCTCACTCTACCAAAAATATATTCAACTAATTCTCATATTAAATTTGTAGACACAAATAATGCATCTTATGTAGATGGGTTTTTCACTTATTTAACAAGTATGTTATTACATAAACATAATTTTGTGCATGGTATAGACTTTTATGGTTCTTATTTAGCAATTAAAAATGATTATAAAATTAATATTTTTGACGATATTGAATATTTACAAGATTCAAAATATTTCAAATCTAATAATGAAAAAGAAGTCGATAATATAACATTCTCATTAGATAATGAATATATTAGTGATATAATAAGCAGTGGATCAAATAGTGATCGTAAAAAACTTAATTTAATAGACTATAAAAGTACTGATTGTTCATTGACATTGTCTGATATTAGTGATCTAAGTGCCCTGGATGGTATATTTAAATCAAAAGATGATAGTAGCGGGGACGTAAGTCTAATGTATGAAAATATAACTTCTAATAGTGATTCAAAAAAAAGTAATACTACGTGTTCTTCTAGATCATCTGATACCGATAGCGAATCAAGTAGAGAATCTGATACCGATGAAGAAGAAAACGATAAAAGTGATGGTGAAGAAAGTGGAAGTGATACTAGTTGTGATACTGAATCATGTACTACATCAGAATGTTCTGAAGATGAAGAATTGTTTGTAAATATCTCAAAATTTCCTATTCAAATTATTGCATTGGAGCAATGTGAACGCACATTAGATTCTCTATTGAGTAACGAAAGTTTAAATGATGATGAACTAGACTCATTAGTTATGCAGATTATTATGACATTATTAACATATCAAAAGGTATTTGATTTAACCCATAATGACTTGCATACAAACAATATAATGTATGTTACTACAGAAGAAAAATATATTTATTATAAAATAAATAATAAGCACTATCGTGTACCAACATTCGGACGTATTTACAAAATAATAGATTTTGGTAGAGCAATCTACAAGTATCGGGGAGAGATTATTTGCAGTGATAGTTTCCATCCTGATGGAGATGCCGCCACCCAATATAATTGTCAACCATACTTTAATGAAAAAAAACCATTATTGTTGCCTAATAAAAGTTTTGATCTATGTCGTTTAGGTTGCTCTATTTTTGATTTTATTGTAGATGAACTAGAAGAAAATGGAGAAATTGAAAAAATAGAAGATTTGCAAAACATTAATTCTACTATTAAAAAAATAATTTTAAATTGGTGTACCGATGATAAAAATAGAAATATTATTTATAAAAAAAATGGTGATGAAAGATATCCTGAATTTAAATTATATAAAATGATTTCTAGAACGGTTCACAATCATACTCCAGAAAAAGTACTTGGAAATAGTCATTTTAATAAATATGTAATACCGTTTGTTTCAAAAAAAGTTAATGTTCATAATATTGATGAATATCCTATTCTAACAAATTAATTTATTATAATTTAAATATTTCAAAATAAAATTGAATTATTTAAATACTAAAAAATAGCAATCATAATATGGCTTCTTCAACTCTTTTCAACTCTTTTGTTTCTATGTCTGTTTCCGCTCGTGAAACGGTAGTTTCCATTGAAGATGAGAAGAAAGTGTTTAATGTATACGTAAAAGATTCTATGAAACCAGCGAACAAACTACCCAATTGGTGTTGCCCTCTCGTGCATACTGATATTAATCTTCCTATTGTAATTATTGCTAATGACGGACAAGACCTTTCTACTGCTCGGAATAAGGTATCAAGGTTGGTTCGTTCCGAATTTAATTGTCATCAGTGCGTCGAGAACTGTCGGACACTAATTAAGTGTTACTGCAATGCCGGTCCTATTCTATGCAACTACGCTCACGATTCTGTTCACTGCACTACAAAGAGTAGGGCGATGTATGATATTTCAAAGGAGTTTTATGATAGTATTATTTCAGACCCAACGAAGTTTACACTTGGCATTGCAACCGATTCACTCCTCGCCAAGGACAAGTTTAAGTTTGTAAATCCAAATCACTCCGCTGGGGTACCTCATGGAAAGACGTTTATGCACTATTCTGGAAACTGTGATACACTTAATTACACAAATTCTAATGAGGATGCACCCGTTCGACTTATGAACTATGCACTTAATAAGTATTGGATTCTAATGCACAATCTTCTTGTAAAACTTACTAGTTCATGGGATTCTCCTGGCAAGCGCCATTCTACAAAGCAGCGTATTCAGACAATCATTAGTCTTTGCAAAGAGGTAACCTATGCAGAGGATCATTTTGGGTTTACGCTGCAATGGATTAGTAATATTCTCGATATGTTTTCAATTCCATTCAACCGTGTTACTATGAATGAGAAGATTCACATTGCAGCAACGGCAATTTGTAGCGGTAATGTTAAACGCGATGATAATGGAACAACAGGTGTTGTTCATTACCAGTTTGCACAGATGAACGGGACGATTCTTATGTGGATGGAGTCTGCAACTAGTCGTTCTGCGATGAAATCTATGATGACTAGACTTTGCAATCCCGGCGTGAAGGGGCGCCGTGACCCAAATAAGAAGGTCTCTGTACAAAGTATTAATCATGCAGAGAATATTCTAGGCGATTTCACAAATACGATTGCAACGACAAAGAGTCTTGAAGATTACTACAGTGGATATACTGGTCCAAAGTGTTTCTGGCAGGCGCCTTCGCCTAAATCTGGTGTTAAGTCGGCGTTTGCAGATATGCGAACTACTTCGAATAAGTTATCGAGTAAGAAGGGATTTTCTGTACCTGACTGGGAGCATCATAAGCACGTTGATTGCGAATGGTCTATTCCAGATATCATTCGCGCTCTAGAGGCAGGTGAAAATATTTATATTAGTCAAAAACATGAGAATTGCATTATTGCTCATACTACAATTAATCCCGATTATCTTATTCACACACCAGTATCAGAGAAGGGAGGATTAATGTGGTCATTCCTTGGAAATTTGAACGGGTTTTCTGCATCCCTTAATCAGAAGTACTCTTCGTGCAATAAGTTTAAACTTGTTGCTATTCATTATATTAAAGTAGGTGCATTTACAAATTATGTCTTTGTAACGGATAAAAGTAACTTTCTTCCACAATTTATTAATAATAATCCTGTTATGCTAGAGGCGTGTCTTTCTTCTCGCGGTAGTCGTCATCTTGGTCCGATTGTTGCAAAACTTCGTAGCACTACAACGATTTCAAGGCCGCCTGTGGATGTTCGTAATGTATATGCAATGATTGGAATTGGTGCGTGTAAGTCACCTGATGGTAAACTTGTTGGAGGAAGTATTCCATTCACGATTTGTAGAGGTCAAAAGGAAGTAGATGGGTCTATCAAGTATTTTGAAAAACCTCCGGTTGCTCAAACGCCTTGTCATCGCTGGACTATGGCAGGAAGCGCGCGGAGGCATTGTACCAACTGCGGGGCGCCTCTCGGTTCTGCATATCAGGCGTTTTGCGGAAACTGTGGTTGTAAGTTGTAAATAAAAATAAAATAAGCAAATTAAAAATTAAAAATATAATATTATAATAAATGATAAATATTGGTAATTTGATAGCAACCTTTTTTATTTCAGGGTCAACCGTTTCAGGGATTACTTATTTAGGTAATCAATATAATCCATTAGTTGCAGGTATAGTGTCCGGGGTACCTATCAGTATACCATCTATGTTATTGATCAATGGGAGAGAAAAACAGAAAAAATTTATTCATTCAGCATTTTTGATGGTAACATTGTTGGCAATTATTACCGGATTAACTGATCTATTGATGAGTTATACCAATATGAAAAGTATAAATATAGTTATAATAACATTTATATTATGGTGTATAGGAGGATTTTTATATTATCAATATATAAATGCCAAAAACAAATAAAATGCAAAAAAAACAAAAAAATAAAGGTATTAATAATAAAAAACTTATTCAGAAAAAAGAAAATAATGTATATATTCTCTACACAGGTGGTACTATAGGCATGTTTCATAATGATAGAGAAGGTCTGGTACCAAATAAAAAAATGTTAATTAAATTAATCAAAGGTCTTAAGATACCTGACTATATTAAGGTAAAATATTCTATTGAAGTTCTCTCTGATATTATTGATAGTTCTAATATTCAAACACAAAATTGGTTTACCATACTACAAAAACTAAAGGAAAATTATCATAAGTATGATAGTTTTATTGTTATTCATGGAACAGATACACTTGCATTTACTGCATCACTTTTATCATTTTATTGTAAAAATTGGAGAAAAAGTGTGGTTGTAACTGGATCCCAAATACCAATGTTTGAATTTAGAAATGATGCGGTAAGAAATATTGTGGACTCGGTGATTATTTCTGTTTACAATATACCACAAGTATTTATTGTTTTTGGCGGGAAATGTTTTCGCGCAAATTGTACCACAAAGTATAGTTCTACATCATTTCTAGCATATCGTTCTCCAAATATAAAATCTGTGGGAGAATTTGGTGTATATCTTAAACTTAATTATGATGTAATTGATAATGGTAATGTAACATTACCAAATAATATAGAAAATAATTTTCCACGCTCCATTAAATTATCGAATTGGAGTTCTGATATTCAGATATCAACAATAACCATTGTTCCGGGATATAATTGGAAAAGAAAAGCGCATCTAATATTTCAGGAGGGCACTAAACCAAATGCTATCATATTGCGTTCATTTGGTATCGGGAACGCTCCCGTATCTTCGTCAGAATTTATTGATTTCTTAAAGGAAGCACATAAGCATAAAATTATCATTGTTAATACTACACAATGTTTTGAAGGTGGAATAAATATGAATGTTTATAAAACAGGTAGATTACTCAAAAAAAATTTTGTTTTAACTAGCAGTAACATGACATATGAGTCTATTTATACTAAATTATTTTATTTATTCCAAATAGTAGGGAAAAATAAAATAGGTTTGGTTAAAAAATTATTTGAAACGAATATTGCAGGTGAAATACCTTCTGATAAATATTATAAATTTTCTAGAAAAACTATGAAAAAAAAGAATAAAGAGGCATTCTTACAATTTCAAGAAATTTAAAATTCTGGTTTACCTAAAAATGCAGTTGGTACAGGTTGCTTGCTTACAGGTGCGTCTAATTTATCTATTGCAAAAAATCCTATTATAACACTAACAAATACTAGAACAGACTCTTGCATTATTTGTTTAGAATGTTTTTGTTCCAAGTTTTGTTTGTTTAAATATTTATTTTTTACCATTGCTAAAATAAGATATATAGAACTAATAATAATAGCAGGTGTTAATGATTTCATATTATTATTATAAGGTGATTAATATGAAATTATTACAACGCAAATAATTATTATACAAGAACTTCAATGTCATCTAAAATAGGTGTTTCATTAAGTGTAATCGGTTTATTAAGATTATTAATATCTGTTATTTCTAAATTTACATCTCCGCCAATTTTAAGTTTTTCTTCATCGTCTTCTTCTTCTTCCTCGCGTTTTCTTCTCTCTGAAGATAGTTCGGCAATGCGCTCTAACCTTTCATCTGTCTTAGGAGCAATAATATTGCTTTCTTCACCGCTAACTGATATTGTGTTATCTATATCAGTAAAATTTACAGTATCGGAGATCTTTTGAGGAACTCCCTCCGTGATTGGAACAGTTGACAGTGGTATAGTTGCCCGAGGCGTGCCTACAACAATTTGTTCACATTGGGTGTTATGTGGAACTTCAACAACATTTGATAGTTCTGTTGTAACAGAAGGAATAATTGGTAAGGGGCGTTGTGCATTATTCTTATCAATCGGGTCAATTTCAATCTTACTTGTAATATGTCCTAAACCTTTAGAGTTATCTTCTACAGATTCTATAGGTACCGCGATGTTTTCAATATTAACTAGTTCCTTATTGTCCGGCGATAGTGAACCTCCTACAAGCGCATCTTTCACTAATGGTTCCTTGTTAACTACAACAACTTCTTCGGTGATATCAAGTTCTTCTGTCTCGTCCATATATGCCCGTAAAATATTCTCGACCGGCATTGTATCTCTAACGGTATTAAGTATACATTCTTTAATAATAGTCTCTAGTTCTCGGTTATGTCTTTGAATCTGTAAAGGTAAAATGTCTTTCTCAAAAAGATAGACGCTAGTATAT
>VMHT01085011.1_pt1 | contig 15234 bp, 16 predicted proteins | sample 4693611 | NCBI WGS metagenome assembly VMHT01 (sample SAMN12280063, study PRJNA550983) | marine metagenome | isolation source: seawater sampled from same location over 5 years 0.02-0.2 micron viral filtrate | place: USA: collected off the coast of southern California halfway between the port... ... | reverse complement strand
ATATATCTATACATAGCTTCTTCAGCAAACTTATGAACTTGCATTTCAGACTCTGTTCCAAGACTGTCACTTATATAGTCTAATATTACAGTTTTTCCAGAAATATTAGAACTAAAGTTAATTTTTCCTAATCTTTCGTCAATATAAAAAGAGCCATTAGTTTGCGCAAACTGAGGATCTATACCATATCTTTCATCAGGTACTCTTTGATAATCATCGTTTTTATAGTCATCATTATTATTTTCAGCTGGCGTTATAGATTTAAATTTTTCAAAAGTTGAAGAAATACCGCTAGATTTTTCTTGTGACAAAGATGGCTTTACAGTTAATCGATCTATTATAATATCGTCAACAGTAGCCTGATCAAACAAAAGAGAACTACCATAAGCAGTTACGTCTGTATCTGTATGGTCAATTAAAGCCATAGCAACTAAATATACTGTGCCGCTAACATTTGTTAAATCTATAACTCCATCGTAATCTTTTACACCACTTTCTCCTTGAGTCCACTCTATATAACCTAAATCAAAGTAGCTTGGAAAAGAATTTGGTGTTGGACCTCCAAAGTAAGGTAAACCTGTTTCAGGATCTATATTAGGATAATTTTGCAATGTTATTTTTTCACTCGGTGGAGTAGTGCTAAGACCTACTCTTACTGTACTTCCAGGAGTATTAAACGTTCCAGCACTATCATACGCAGAGCTAGAAGCAGCGACTTCAGCTGCTGTTGTAGTCAAAGTAGAAGCGGCCGTTGTAGTTGCATTGGCAGAAAAGTTTATAGCTCCTAGATCAGAAGCGTTAACTTCTTGATATATATAAGTGCAATATCCATGAGCTGGATTTGCGTTAGAAAGACCTTTATTTGAAAAAGTTTTAAAAAGTACTGAAGGATTTTCTACAGTTTCATCTACTTCAATACTAGTCATTACTCCTCCTTTTGCTAAGGTAAACTCTGCTTGAGGACTTTTGTTCCAGTTATCTAAACCACTAGTAAAATCAGAGTTATCAAAAACACTTGCTAAAATAGGAAAAACATACTCTTGATTTGAGTCTTGCTTTACTTGAAATGGATTAGATGTGTATTTTGTAGGATATAAATTATGTTTTATTCCAGACGCGTCTACCCAACTAACTGCAGTATAATTTACATAATCTCTAGGAAGTATCATAGAAAGACTAGGGGGAACGTCTATTTGCTGTGCTTTTATAGATTTAAAAGTATCAAAAGACATTTCAGCTAAAGCTCTTTGAGCGTGAAAAGATACATCAATTTTACTAGCTCTTTTTATAAGTTTTTCATCGCCAACGTAAGCAACCATAAATTGATCTATAATATTTTTTAAAGAAACAAACTGATAATTGCCGTAAGCTGAAGGATCACTGTAATAAATATAGTCTGAAGAGTTTTCTAAATAAGCCATCTTTTATTGTTTTTGTTGAACTATTTTATTATTTTCTATTTGAGCTGCTGCTTGAGCTGTACCAAAGTCTTTAACACTAATTCCTGCTAACTGTAGTATTTTTAAAACTAAATTTGTTTCTTCAGACTGGTGAAGTTCAAAGTCTTGAACACCGCCACTTGCGTTAAACATAGGCTTTTCATTTAAAACAACGTAAGTCCATTTAGGATCTTTGGGCTTTCTATAATATGACATGAAAAAAGCAGTGTTTGGCGGCGAAGGAACAACAATAGGCCGCATGTAAATTCTACCACTAAAAATGTAACTTATCGGTGTATTTATAGTAGGTCTAGTTAAAGGACCACTTGAACCTATTTCTACAGCTTGTTGTCTTTCCATGTGCTCAACTTTATTGCCTACTGCTCCTAATGGCGAGCTTGTTTGTCTATAAAAACAATCATGTAGTCTGTAAAAATCACTAGGAAGATCTGCACCATAACTTTTAAAAGCGCTAGTAGTTGAAAGTTGTCTTAAAAAAATTGAGTTTAATTTTTCTTCTATTAAGTTAATCATGTCAAAGGCTTCTGTGTCGTTAGTTTGAATCCTTTTGAATTGATTTAAATCATAAAAGTACTGCTCAAATATAGACATCTGAGCATGTTTGGCGAATAAATTAAATTCTTGAGGCGTAATATACCCTTTTTGCTCTTTGTTAGCTAACGCTAATACTGTTTGATATACTGTATTTATTTTTATTGCCATTATATATATTTTATAGTTAAGTAACCACCCCGAAGAGCGGTTACTCTTCTATAAATGATTACGCGTTTAATCGCTTTTCTATATTCGCATAAATCTCCATACCTTCATCAGTTTTAAACCAATGTGCAAGAGCGGTATATGGATGCTCGTCAAATGGTACAGTCATTATTTTTCTATCATTAGATCCCCATAAAAAGTTTCTTTGATCGCTTGATAGTTTAATAATTCCAAGCTCTACAGCTTTAATACCAAAGTTTCTAAGCTGCACGTTATCATCAGCCGCTAATTCTAAGAACAAACTAGGATTATTTCGCGCAAACACTAATAAATCTCTTTTAAGTTCTTTAGAACTAAACTTAGACACCTCAGAGCCTTTTTCTACACGCATGATAGCCTCAGCCATATCAATATCTATTTGTCTAGCCATTAATATTGCATCTGCTTCCATTTCTAATAATTCTATTTCATCAGCAGCTACTTCATCAGCTTCAAACTCGTAGTATATTTGATCTTTATGCGGGTGATACAAAGATAAAAGTTTTTGTAAAGTAGTTTTTTCTTTTGGAACAAATAAAGAGCCATCTCTAAATATAATGTGAGATAATCTTTGATCGCCAGTCATTTCATCAACAAAAGGTGTTTTTTGATTTTCACAATACTTTAACTCTCTTTCGTAACCTTTTTCTTGATCAAACCAATATACTCCTGCAGATTTTATTGATCTAGATATAGGTTTTTTACTACCTCTTAAATAATAAACTCTATCTTTTATTTCCCAAGTTGGTTTTTTTGGCTTTGGCTTTTCAATAACAACCTCAACCATATCGTTAGTAGCTTTTACTTCAGGCGCTACTTCAGCCTTTTTTGTTTGTTTTTTTGCCATAATATAATATAATAAAAGTTAAAAAAGATCGGGGCCGAAGCCCCGACCATAATCAATTTACTTCAATAACATAAAGTTATTAGCTGCTTGAGTAATCAAACATCTTTCAGTTAAGAAGTGTAGTTGCATCACATCTAATGCTGTTGTAGCAGCTCCAACTGAACCAGTAGTCCAAGTCTTCATTCTACGATCATCAGTTTGAGAAGCTCTATAACGTACGTGTAAGAACGGACGCTTAATAGAAGCCCCAACAGTTTGATCATATACAGATGAAGAACCAGCTGGAATTACAACACCACGAATAGCGTTAGCAGGGTTGTTAGCGTTAATAGCACCTCTTGTTGCTAAATCATTTAAGTATCTAAAGTCAGACTTATAGAAGTCGTAAGATCCTCTACGGAAACCAGAGAAGCCTAGATTTAATGCCATATCTTCAGAGTTGTTGAATACACCAAAAGATGTGCCACCAGCACCGTAAGAGTTCATTGAAGCTAACATGTCATCAATAGCTAAAGAAGTAGTTCTGTTCAAGAAGAACATGTTTTCTTCAATAGCACCTTGCTTGTCAAATTCAGCTAAAATAGCATCGAACTCAGCTAAGTCAGTAGCAGCGTTAACGCCAGTGATACCAGAAGTAATATTACCTCTTGATTCAATAGCAGCAAATAAACCTTCAGTTCCAACAGTACCGTCACCAGCAGCAGAACCAGCTATATAGTCTGTAGCGCCGTCAATAACAGAAGAGCTATCATTAAGCTCAGCTTCTAGCATTGCCATTTCAATATAGTCATTGAAACGAGCTCTTGTGTCAGACTCAGCTTTTAAGTACCATAAGTAACCACCTTGTCCACCTTCAGTTGAAACTTCTACCCAACCAATACGAGATGTATCTGATCCAGATACTTCGTAGTAGTCTTTCATGATAATAGGCTTGTTAGTAAAGGTTGTAAATCTTGGCTCGTTAGCACCTCTTGTCTCTGTAGCAGATGTAGAATCAGCAGAAACATAAGACATACCTTTACCAAACTCAGAACCAAAAACTAATATACGAACTGATTCAGCATCAGCAGAAGCAGATAAACCTGCAGCGCCTCTGTCGTAAGGTAACACGTTAGCAGTAGTACTAGTAACACCTGTAACTAAACATTTAACGATACCATTAGTACTATCAGATACTATAACTAAATCGTTAGTTCTAATACCGTGTCCATTAGCGTGAAGAGCTTTACCATCAATGTCTTTCTCTATTGTAATAGTTGTTGGAGCTTGCCCGTTTACCGCTGTAGCACCAGTAGTACCACCAGCACCTGATAATATTTTACCTTTGTAAGATAAGTGTAGTCTTCCTTGTTCTGACCAGACTACTTGATCAGACTGCATTGCTTCTTCTGCGCCAACTTGTGAAAGGAAACCAGAAATTGTACGAGGTCCAAAAACCTCAGCTTCTTTCTCCATTAAGTCAGGCAGATATTGTTGTCCCCACGAGTTTGCAGTTCCCGTGAAATCTAGATAATTTGTAGCTAGTGTCTGCTTTCTTGGAGCAGGTACACTGTTCAAATTAGGTCCAGCTGTAATTGCCATAATAAAATGTTTTAAATGTTATCTATTCTTTTTAATTTTAAATTTAAAATCAGAAGAGTTGTCACCTAACACTTTAACTTTCATGCCACTGTTATTTTCAACACCACCAAATTCTTGGCGAGGATTCATACTAACATTTTTAGACTTAGCAATACTTTCTTTTAAAGCATCTGCTTTACCTTGTTCATAAAAGTGCTGTGCTATAGCGTCAGCATTCATAGCCGTGAATAAACTCTTGTGATAGCCCTTAGCATCTGACATTTCATTACTTTCATTAAGAAACTTTCCTATAAAGTTATTAATATCGCTTTGAGTATCTTTAACAGTATCTGTGTTTTTAACATTGTATCTAAATCTTTTATCTCCAACATTGTATTCAAAACCTTTGAAGTTTTTGTTGAATAGTTGATTAGTTTTATTTAAAAACGTTCGTTGCTGTTGTTCAGCTACTTTTTTATTGTCTTCCGACTCTTTGTTATAACGATTGAAAAAGTCAATAGCTTTCTGCTGTTCAGTTGTTAGCTTAGAGCCTTGCTTTATACTATCGTAATATTTGGATTTTACACTTTCCAAGTGGTTCTTTGCCTGAGCAACTTGCTCTTTCAAAGCTAATTTTTTTCTTTTTATATCTCTTTCCTCGTCAACTTCTTCATCAAAAGAAAATTGATCTTCCATTAAAAAGTCAACTTCTTCTGTAGTTAAATGAGGTTTAGTTTGTTTATAATATTCTCTAAGAAGATTTACATTGTCTAAGTTAGAATAATCTTTGTTTAACTTAACATAATCTTCTATGTCTCCACCTGTGTCATTCATAAAGTCAACTAACTTTTGAATATTTTCAGGTAGTGGTTTACCTGTAGCTTCAGCTTCAGCAACTGCTTCTTGAACTTGCTCAGTTACTTCTTCTACTTCTTCAGCAACTTCTTCATCAGTTACTTCTTGAACGACGGGCTCTTCATCTTGAACTTGCTCGGGCTTTTCTTCTCCGGCAGGTTCTTCAACTTTTTCTTCGACGTTTTCTTCACGTACCTCTTCGCTAGTTTCGGATTCGTTGCGAACAGATACCTCATCTGTGCTTTGCTCTCTAGTGGCATCTTCTACAGGTTTATCTAAATCTATTTTAATTACACTATCATCTCCAGCACTTTCAAATTTACTTTCGTCAATAGTTTGTTCTTGTGTAGTTTCTTCAACTACGTTTTCTTTTTCTTCCATAATAAAATAATATATAAATTAGCGTTATTGATTAAGATCAATAGGTCCTAAATCAAATCCACCTTCAAGTATATCATTACTCGTTTTCTCAAAGTTTTTAGGTGGCTTGCCTGATTTTCTTTGATCTATAAGCTCTGATTGTTGAGTAGCTTGAATTTTAGTTCTATCGTCTTTACGATCTTCTTTTGTTTTTTCTCTATCTTTTATACCTTGAGTTTCTAAAGCTTTAAGCTGTATATCAAACTGAAACTTTTGGGCTGCAAGCTGCGCTTTCACTTGAGACTCTGCTTGTATTTTACCAGCGTCAAGTTGTGCTTGCAATTGCATTATTTGGGCTTCAGCTTGTTTAAGTGCTTGTTGTTTTTGTATTTCTAATTGAGCAGATGCTTGTTGTTGCTGTACGTTAGCTTGTGCTTGAGCTTGTATGTTTTGTTGCTGCATTTGTTGATCTTTCTGCTGCTTTTTGTTTCTTCTAATTTTTAATAGTTGATTAGCAACTTTAATACTAGACAACTCTCTAAGATCAATAGCATCTTCAAGATCTATAGTTTTTTGAGCTAACGCTTGTTGTATGTTGTTTTCAAGTATAGCTTTTTCTTCTTCATCAGGAGCTAACTCTAAAAATATACCAAAGTCATACAAATGAAGCTCTGACATTTCTTCAAGAGTAGCTACGTTATGAACACCTATACTTTGAATAAATGCTTCTTTAGTTGGAGAATATTCTATAATATCTGATATTCTAAGTGATAATTGCTCTGCAACTTCAGCTGTTAAAAATAAACCAGAGTTTAATATGTGTCTAGTAGCTGTATTACTGTTAGCGGCTGCTAATTTTTGAACACCAAGCAATGCTCTTTCATCTGGCAAGCTACCGTCTCTAGCTTCATTTAAACCAGTAGCATCTCTAATCATTTGCATGTAATAGTTATAATTTCCTATTAAGGCTTGTATTTTATTGCCGCCACTACCACTAGTTATTTCTTGTATAGGAACTTTACCTGGATTCATATCACCTTCTTGTGTAAATGATCTACCAATAACACTACCTGTTTGAAAAAACATGTTTAAAGCTTCTTGTGGATTGTAGTTTGTTCCGTTGCCTAAATCTACTTCAGCTAAGCCATCAGCATCTAAATAAACGCCATCTGGTACCATACGCGACATTACTTGTTGAAGTTTTAAATGAGTTAACTGTATCATATCAGCAAAACCAGTTATACGTCTAACTAATGATTCAATTTTACCTTTATACATACGAGGAGCAACAATACTATAGTTCATTTTGACTTTAGTAAAATTACTTTTTGATCGCATCATATTTTCAGACATCTCCCACTTAAGCAGCTTATTAGTACCTAATATTAAAGCGCCTTCATAAAGAGTTTCAATAGCTCTTTCAAGTTTTGAAAAATTACCTTGAGCATCTGCAGGTGGGTCAAAGCTATCGTCTTTTTCAATTAACTTCATAGCCCCACTACCTGTCTCTTTAACTTTATAAACTTCGTTCATATACGTTTTATAATTAAAATATAAAACTTGAACTTTATTTCTATCTGCGTCTTCATACCTAGGCCCACCGTAGTGATAGTTATTTCTTTGTGTATAGCCTGAGTTTTGTATTTCTTCTAAATCTTCTTGTGTTAAATGAGGAAACTGTTTAGCAAGTTCGTTTATTGGTATCATTTTTACTTCACCAACATAATATAAATCATCAAAATATGGTGACTCAGTATACGAATAAATTAAGTCTGCTGGATCTACATAATCAATAGTTACACCGTCTGAAGTTGTAAAACTTGTTTTTACTGCTGAAATACCTAAAACTGTTAAGTCATAATAGAGTCTTCTTTTTATTAAATCGTAATCATTACCTTTTAATAAAACATTAATAGCTTGCTCTTCAGCTATTTCTACAGCTTGTTTATAACTTAGCTGCATATGAAGTTCTAATTCTTCTTGATTTTCAGGTAAAGTTTCAGGATCGTTTTCGTATAAGTTTATGCCAAACTCTTGAGCTGCAAAATCGTTCATTTCTCTAGCGGCCATATCACCTAGTATACTTTCCATATACTCTGTTCTTTTAGCAATACCATACTCATCTTGAGAGTGCGCCTTAACTTCAAAAGCTCTGTCAGCAATGCCGTTTACAACAATATCAACAAATTTAGGTATAATTGGAACTGGAGTCCAATCTAAATTTAAATAACTTAAATCACCATTTATAGATAATTCATCTTTATACTTCTGCACAGGCTGTTCACCTCTTGCGTAAAGTCTTAATTTATGAAAATTATTGAAATTAGTATCGTATCTAGTTTGTGATCTATCGTCGTAAAACCACTCTGTTTCTATTGCTTTAGCAACTTTTAAACCATAATCATAACTAAGCTTTTCAGCATCGCTAACTACTTGACTTGGAAAATAACTCTTTATAACAGACTCTGCCATATTTTTATTTTATTATTTTTGATGTGTTACCAGTATTGCTATATTTAGAAATACTTATATTTAGTGGTTGTTTATTGTATTCTACATTTGGTCTATATAAATGTCTATTGCAAGCCATTATAGCAAGCCCTGAGCTTATAGTTGCATCAAACTTAGTTCTTTTATTTATGTCAAACTTAGCCCAATCATTTAATGTTTCGTTAAAATATATATTTCCATAAACACCATCACCTTTGTGGCCTACGTAATCATTAATATACATTTCAATAGCGGCGGCGTGAGCTTGTTTAATATCTTCACTAGAGTTTGGTATACCACCTATTTCTTTTTCGGCAACAGATAATTTATTCCAAACTTTATCTGGTCTATTCATACTAAAACCTCTATAACCTCTTCTTTTAAAATAATATAAAAGCCTTGGTTTATTGTTTTCTGCAAGTAGCGGCATGCCATAAAATACACAAGCCATTAATATATCTTCAAAAAATATTTCAGCGGTTTGCGGTCTAGCTATATATTCTAAAAACATATGGTTTGGCGGAGCGTCTTCCATTGAAAACTTTGTTAATCCATGAAGAGATCCGTTGGATCCTCGACCATCAACAGTACCACTAATATCATAACTATCGCAGCCAAAAGCGCCCATGTGCTCGTTCCCAGGATATTTAACTCCATTTTTTATTATTATTTTATTCTGAAGATTAACAGGTGGCGTCCAGCTAATTTTAAATCTACCGTTGTTGTCAGGATAAAATATTACATTAGTGTCTTTAACGCCGTTAATCCACTGAAAACTACCAGTTGTTACTACAGAGTCATTTCTAATTCCTTCGTTATAATCTATTTGTTCGTATATTTTTGTTAAATTAAATATACTATTTTTTGCTTCATCTCTAAAAGCATGCTCTTCAGTTCTAGGAAACTGACGATAAAACTCATTTAATCCATCGCTATCTCCTTTTAATCCGTCAGCTTCATTGTTCCAGTGATCAATTATACCTATGTCAATTAATTCACCGTCTGGTCCGTATACATCATGATCTGGGTTATTAAATACAGGCTGTCCGTATTCGTCAATAAATCCTTCATAGTTCCATTCCATTGGGATAAACAAAGAATATAAACCAGACTTTGTTTGTCCATTGCGGTTTCTGCTTGTAACGTCTGAATCATTATACAGCTTTTTAAAATTATCACCACCTTTGTCCAGCGAATTACTCGTTGAACCCATCATGCATTTACCAACTATACGAGCACCTAACCTTAAACAAGTTTTAGTTACTCGCCAGTTGTTTAGAATATTATCAGGCCTTTCCCATTTACCACTTTCATCGTGTACTAACAGACTAAGTTTTTCACCGTCATAGCTGTTATCGCCTGTGTTTTTCCAATCAATAGTAGTATCAAGTCCAACCAACTCTTCTTGCTTTTCGTTTGCAGTAATTTTTCTACGCGTAAACTTACTTGCAGGAACCCTATAAGCAAGTTCACTTTTAGGTCTGTCCATACCGTCTTGTATTGGTTTAAAGAAAAACGGGTAGTTGACAGATATTGGTACAACTTTATCGGTAAACATTTTTTTAGCATCAGCACCACTTTTTGATAGTATTCCATATCTAGAGTCACTCGATATAGTAGCTAAGTTAACGGTTTCAGCTGAGCTCATAAACGAAAAACCACTACGTCTGTTTTTTAAATAACACATACCGTAACATCTATTGTCTGCTTTACATGCTTCCCAAAATATAAAGAACAGTCTATTAGCTTCCCTAAAGTTAGGGGCGCCAACGTCTATTTTACTCCATTGAAGATACATGTAGTGACTACCAGTTATGTAAGTTGGTTTATTATTATTCATAAACCAAAACCCTTGATCTCTACGTTTAAACTCTTCGTCTATATAATCATACCACTGATCTTTTGATTCTTCAGGATATGCTCTCCAATCAAATATATTTTTTAATTTACCTAACTCTTTAGGATATTCTAGCTTTTGCCATTTGCTTTTGTTGAACAAATGCACTCGTTTCGGTTCAGACGGCAGCCCAATTCGCAAACCTTGAATCTCCACCACTTGTCCAATTTTTCCAGTTTTGCTAATAACGACAATATCGTTTTCTTTATTATATCCATATTCCCATTTACGTTTTTTGTTAAGCCGACTTATTGTAGTCTTCTTAACTGGTTCAACAATTTTATATAGCGTTTGTTCGTACATTACTTAGATCTTCCTTCAGCAAAGCCTTTAAACACTTTTTCTTTTTTATCTTCAGGCTCTTTGCCCTCTAATATATTTTCTTCTTCTTGTATACGGTTAAGTATTTCAAAAGCATCAAATATAGCTAGCTTTTTTGTAGCAGCTGCATTTTTAAGTCTATCAGCAGAAACATCATCTTCAGTATTAGTAATAATCTGCTCTTGTGCAACTTTGATTAACTCATCAACTGCTTTGCGCCCAGCTAGGATTATACGCTTCTTCGTTTCCTTGATACTCATATTTAATTGTAATAAATTTATTTAAAACGCGATACAACTTAGTATTGTCAATAATAAACTCATAAGTTGAAAACGGTGTAAACCCAACAAGCTCACCTGTTTTGTAAACACCGTCTGTATATTTAACAACACCAATACATTGTTCTTCTTTTTCTTCAGCTAGCTTATTTCTTTGTTTTATCGGCTGAACAAAACAATAACCATTGCAAGCTTTCCAGTCATTGCTATTATATAAAAATATTTGATCTTCTTTTACTAGATAAGTATTTTCGTTAAAATAGCCTCTACTATTTTTTTCATTGCCTTGCATGTCATGCCATCTTCTGAACACGTTGTGGTGCACGACAACTTCATCACCAACGTTAATGTCAGTGTCGATAGCTGTAGGCACGGCTTTAACAATAGCACTTCTATTTATGTATTGATGATTAAATATTTCTGTATTAAGAATTAATTCTTTATCACCAACTTTTTTAGTGTTGTTGTATCTCTGCCCTTTTGGCTCTACAACAAAGTCAAATGGTGCTTTCACTAATATTCTAAATTATATTCTATAGATACAGCCATGTTTTTATTAAAGTCTTTCCAAGGCATTACATCTTTGTTTTTTTTAATATATATGCTGTACTTGTCTTTTTCTTCTACTATATCACAGATCGTATGCCCTCCGTAGACCGCTTGACCCACGGAGTAATGCATAGAATCTATTTTATAATCTTTACCTATAGTTATTTTACGAATCAGCTTGCTCATCGTCTAAATATCTTATAGTTCCAGTCGCAATATCTACATCTATCTTTCCATACTCTTTTTCAAGATCTTGGTTTATTTCAGATATTTGTTTATTAACAGCGTCCATTTCATGCAATAAAGCATGTTGTCTAACTGAAATATTACCTAGTTCTAGTTTTATCTTATTTGATAAAGATATTACTTGTTGAACTTGTTTTATTTGCTCTTCATTAAGTTTTTCTGGTCTAAGGTCTTTTACCTTAGGCGTCTTTCTTTTTGCCATTTTATTTAATTTAATTTAAGTTAATTTTTGTTTAGTATTTTAAGTCTAATTTTAGACTAATTGGATGTATGTTTCCAATTTCTTGATTATCACCTATTGCCGGGCAAGTTGCGCCAGATATAGTGATAACTGTAGATGATACATCACTAACAGTTCCTACGTTAGCAACAAGATTAGCGCTATTAGAAGCGTCTGCAGCAAACAGCTGATCACCAACAGTAAAAACTTTAGCTGCATTAGAGGCGCCAGCACTACCATCATCTACTGTAATAGTCATATCATCTTCAGAGTGTGCACCAGCTGCTAATACTGCTGTTCCAAAGTTAATACCACTTTCCGCTGTAGCAGCAACGTATATTCTTTGAACACCTGGATTACTTTGAGAGTAAGTTTCTCCAGTTAGCATTATACTTGGATTAGGCGCTTGAGTGCCTGAAGTAAAACTTCTTCCAAAAAGATTATAACTAATCATTGAATCTAGTACAGCGTCTGTTTGCTCTCTGTCTATGCTTATATAACCTAATACATGGTTTCTACATTTTACAGCTAGTTCAGCTGTTACTACAGAGTTTACAGTTCCTAGCGTAGGAGGTGCTACTCCATCAATATCTTTTGCAAATATAAAATTAATAAGCTCTCCAGCTTGATCTGCGCCATCACTACCCATAATAGTTCCAGAAACGCCAACTAATTCAGCTACTCCATTAGGTATATCAAAAGCCGTCCAATCAAACAATAGGTCTGACGAGCCAAAAGCATGTATACTTTTTATTTCTGGCTTTATAGCTTCTGTTTTAAAATTTCCTTGTATTGCCATTTTATTTTTCTTTTATTTGTTCGTTTTTCTTTGAGCTTCCACCGAAGAAGAAGTCTATTATTGTATTTACTTTAGCACTCATAGCGCCAAATATAGTTGATATGAAGCTAATCTCAAACTCGCCTAAATCTATACTTTTAGTTACAAAATAATTAAACATTACAAATGTAATACCAAAATAAGCTATAGTAAATAGTGTTGCTAAAACCTTTTGAATAATAGCATCGTCTTTATAAAGATCACGTGCAGATTTGCGATCTTCAACTTCTTTTGCAAAAGCTTCACGTTCTGCGTCAAGCATTATTTGTTTTAATGCTAGTTTAGCAGCATCTCTTTCTTTGTCTGTAGTTATTACTTTATCTAGTATACCTTCGGCGTTTTCAACTACTTTGCCGAATAAACCACCTAATATATTATTAACCATAAGCGTTTCCGTTGTTTGCTTCTTTTTCCCAAGGAAAATTACCATCGCCAGCTTCTTTAGCTACGCCATCAACGATTATCATATCTTTACCGTTCATTGTAACTCTTGGGTATACGTTACCATTCCATTTAACAAAGTTATCACCGTATGCTAATTTACCTATTTTCATATCAGTAGCATGTCTCATCTCGTGGTTTATAACTTGTCTTTCTATTTGACTGCCTGGTTCTATATCGTTACTTATGTAAATGCTGCCATCCATATTAGCTTCACCCATAACGCCAGGCTCTAAGTCTTTTCTAATAACAGGTGTACCAGGTACAGATATATCAGTTTCGCCAGATTCTTTTCCAAATCTTAACTTTTTTGTTATTTCGCCTTTAACAGCGTAATTACCTCTTTCTGATCCTAGCTTAAAACCCATTATCTATCTTTATCTTTTATCATATCATCAATAGCCTTATTAAAGACTTTATCAGTATATGTTTTGTTTTTATAAAATACGCTTCTATCTGATATTGGCATATCTTCTTCGCCTAGTAGTATTCTATATATCCTACTAATTAACTGGCTACATTTAAACGATGTCTTAAATACAGAGTATTTTATTGTAGTTCTGTTTCTATGTCGCCAAACTTCTATCCAGCCTTCTTGTCTTAGTTTATCCCACCTCTTCTTATCCCAGCTCATGGTATAAGTACCATCAATAAATTCTTGTCTTGTAAACCGGCCTTGACAGTCTAAAAATATTAGCAGTTCAAGCTCGGCGTCTGTTAACCCGTAAGTCTTACAAGCCCACTTTCTAGTGAGCCTGTAATACTTAAGGATTTGTAATTCACGTAAATCGTGAGATGTTAATCTCATTTATTACTAGTCAAGCTGTATGTCTACTGAAGTAATTCCAGCTGGATTACCGTTGAAAGCAACGTCAGCTATAGATGTACCTGTAGCGCCAGAGCTTCCTCCAATAAAGAAATCAATTACAGAAGAGTTTTTGTCTGGAGATAAAGCATCATTAACCATATCTACGCATTGCTTAAACTTTCCTGATCCATGTGTTATTTTAATAACATCAACATCGTCAATGTCTCCAGTTCCAGCTTCAAAATAAAGATCTGTTTCGTCAGCATCTACCATTTGAATACCTTTAAACTTGCTAGCAGGAAAACAACCTAATGTTCCACCATCAATATGCTTAAGCAAGTTAATTCTAAAGTCGTTGTTAGCAGCAGTAGATGTATCTGTAGTAATACCGTTTACATCATCTGTTGCAGCTGTTATAATAGTAACTTTACCATTGGAAGCGCCTACTGTGTAACCGCTTGTGTTTATTGTAACATAATCACCAGCTGTTGGCGATCCATAAGCAGAGCCAAACGTGTGGTTTGCATGTGCTTTAATTTGAACCTCTATAATTCCATCTGTTCCTGAAGTTGCGTTAAGTAAAGAAACAGGATTAACTAAAGCTGTTGTTACTTGTACTTCAACAGCAGAACTTGTGTCTACGTTGTCTACGTCTATTGACGTAAGATCTTCTCCGAATATTAAATATTTTTCCATTTTTAATTTGTATTATTCACCTATGGTTATAGCTGAGATTAATGTATCAGTGTTTGCTAAAACTCCTCCAAAAGGAAATTTATTTGCTTCTTCAACAATGTCTATAACATTGAACTTAGTGTTGCCAGCTAAAGCAGAAGCTACGTTCTTCATAGCTACAGCTGCGTTACCAGCTCCTACTGCAAGCTTAACAGTACTAACGTCGTGAGTACCATTTATCTTTTTAAAGTTTAATGTTATCTCTGTTGCTGACGTCACGTCTATGCTTAAAAAGCTAGACTGTGGTAGCAAAATAGCATCTCCAGCTGCATCTGCTGGAAATGTTTCTGAAAAATAATATGTTTTCATAATTTTGATTTTTTAGTAATTTATTTATTAGTCTACTGCGTTTGCTACTGTTACAGCCCCAGAGAAAGGTAGTACATAAGTACCAGCATTTTCATCTGCAACAACAGTATATTTGTTTTTAGATCCATTTAATAATCCAGCTACAACTTCAGATATATCTCTAAAGTTAGGAGCATGAGGATTAGTTGCTGTACCATCATGTGCTGTTTCTAAATCTGTAACCGTAAGTGTAGCAGTATTAACGCTATCTCTATCTTGGCCACCTCTAAAAGACAACTTAAA
>VMHT01119629.1_pt1 | contig 15238 bp, 15 predicted proteins | sample 4693611 | NCBI WGS metagenome assembly VMHT01 (sample SAMN12280063, study PRJNA550983) | marine metagenome | isolation source: seawater sampled from same location over 5 years 0.02-0.2 micron viral filtrate | place: USA: collected off the coast of southern California halfway between the port... ... | reverse complement strand
GAGTTGCCGATTTTACTTAATTCGTCTATCTCAATAGTTAATTTCGCCTGCGAGGTTGTGAACATCAGATCACTGGATGGTTCAGCAAGGCCGGTCAATTCATCGATGTAGCCACCGTTAGAATCGCTCTCGCCCATAAAGTTGCTAGAACTTCTTCCTACTTGACTTCAATGCGCCCGCCGGAATTGCTCACCAGCCTTGCAAGTGATTGTTTATTTATCCAAACTTCAACAATCATGTCACCGTTATCTTGTAATTCTTTATCAATAATCATGCCTGACTCATATACGTCTGAAAGATAGCCTTCGATGCCTCTGCCTGCTTCGTTATAGGTTAACTGAAGGGTGGTTGGGCTGCCAAAGAGTTGAGCAAGCATTGCGTCTTGTAACTCGTTAAGGCCGATGTTTTCATGCACAGAAATACCCAAAGGTTGCCCGTAGCCGTGTTCCCTAACAATGGACTGCCTTGCCATTAATTCAGTCTCTGAAATATTCTCTATTTTGGTCAAAACACACATTATTTTTCGCTGATCTAAGATATCAACATCCTCTTCACCAAGATAACGAGAGTTGATTTCTCTCTGGGTGGCAGAAATTTTCCGCTGAAATTCGGCTAATGCATCTGTTGCGTCAACCAAAACCATCAGCATATCACATTCTAAGGCCTCAGACAGTGTTGCTCTAAAAGCATCCAGTGTTGCATTCGGGAGGTTGTCAATGAAACCAATTGTATCGGCAAGTAGGATTCTTGGGCTTGCCGCAAGACGACCGACGGTAGTTTCTAGGGTTGAAAATAACTTATCCTCAACTAACACTTCTTTACCAGACATTTTCAGAAAGAAACTAGATTTTCCTGCGTTAGTATATCCTGCAATCCCAACTGTGACTGCCCCGCTCCGAGTACGTTGCCGGCGACGCTCTGCTTGGGCTTTGGAATGTTTTCTTTGACGCTTTCTTAGCGAGGTAAGTTCTCGATTTACATTGGCTATTACTGCTTGTAATGCGGTAACTCCACCGCCACCATAACCTGCACGTTCGCCGGTTGTGGTTTGATTTGCTAATTCTCTTAATACGGTTCTATCCGATTGAAGACGAGCAATTCTTACCTGAGTTCTTGCTTCAAGAGAGTTGGCGTGAGCAGTAAATAGAGATAGCAATAACCGCACCCTATCCCACACCTCAACATTGGTGGCGTCGCTTACTGCGACTAACTGTCTTGGAGTTGCATTGGTGTGAATTAAGACAAGATCGATTTGTTGCCACGGGTGGCCATCAACCCTCAAGCGTAACTCATCTGAAATATCCTGCAAACGGCCCTTACCAAAGTAACCCTTCGCGTCTTGTTCACCGGGCTGGTTAATTGATTCAACTATCGTTATTCCCATAGTTTGAACAAGACTAACAAATTCTGTAATGTCTTCAGTTCCTCGAACTAGAAGGAGGGCTTTTCTGCCTTCGTGGTTGGTTCTAGCCTCACCTAACGCCACACCACCAGCACCAGCAACAACCTCGAAGTTCGGTTCCTGCTTCGCCATGGATGTGCTAAGAGTCAGACTCATATCAGCCCACCCCTTCGACCGTTCATGGTCGAGTCCTATCGTGCAACCATTGAATGGGTTGGTAAAGCGGCACTTGGAACCATCTTACTCGCTGCAGCTTCTCGTCCCGGTTGCTCAGCAAATCTCACTGAGACTGGAGATGAGGCAAAATTAGTAATCATTGTAGAAGATGATTCAATTCAAAGTCTGAGAGACAGGGTTGATGAGTTGATGATTGCCCTGTCTGATATTGAAGAAAATAATCAATAGTCAATATCTAAGATAACTGGGGCATGGTCTGAAATGTCAAGCCCCCCTTGTCGCTCAATCCTAACATCAGTTACCAGAGAATTAGCCGCCTCATTGAGCAAGAAGTAATCTATTCGCCAACCTCTATCTTTTGCTCTTGCTTGTCCTCTGTTGGACCACCAACTATACTTCTTGACGCCTTCGCCGTGCTTTTCCCTAAATACGTCATGCCAACCATCCTCGAGCAAACCAGAAAACCATTGACGCTCTTGAGGTAGGAACCCACTCATTTTGGCATTACCTTTGGGATTCCAGATATCATCTTCTGTATGAGCCACATTGAGGTCTCCGCAGACAATTACTGGTTGATTGGAATTAAGGTAAGATTGCAAAAATTTGCGCCATTCATCCATCCACGTTTCTTTGAATAACTGTCTTTCTTCTCCACTAGACCCGCTTGGAAGATAGGTATTGATACAGGTTAGTTCGCCGTGCTTTGTAACTATGATTCTGCCTTCTATGTCGTCAGGGTCTACCGCAGAGGGTTTGCCTGTTTGAATGACTTCCATCACTGTACGAGACAACGTTGCAACACCCGAATAACCCTTTTTTTCTGCAGTATGCAAGTGCACATCATAGCCCTCCGGCCAAGACCAGTTTTTGGGCAATTGTTCGGGTAATGCCCTCACTTCTTGCAGCATCCAAATGTCTGCATCGATAGATGAGAAATATCCGTCTATACCTTTCCTTATTGCCGCTCTAATGCCATTTACATTCCAAGATACCAGGCGCATAGTGGGCTGTCGTGCTAGGTAGTGAATAACAATTTCATCATCTAAAGTATCGATTTCAAACCCTTTGCTGCTCGTTTTCCGGTATCTGCTGCAGCATCAGCTAAAAGATATTCAGACTTGACCCATGGCCCAGCCAATAAAATTCTCTGGTTAGAAAATATATCATGTTCAACGCAATTTGAGTAGCCAACGACTATTTTCTTTTGCTTTAAATCGGCGATTAAATGGTTTTTCCACCCCGCCAAATGAGTATCCAGTATCGATTCTAACCGTTCAATTCTACCAGTTTCAGTACCGCCAGTGATAATCCCTGAGATATGAGATCCTGTTGTGCCAAGTTTCGGTTGAATGGCCATATAATCAATTATGGCAGCATTGTTTTCATAATCGATTAGGCAATGCTTTCCAGCCATTGGTTTCGATGAAAGGCCCGCTTCAATACTAGCAGCAAATTTGGGTGAAAGATTTGCAAAATTGCTAGAAAATATCTCTTGATCCACCTTTTCTAAAATCGTTCTAGCAGCCCCTGCACCACATGCAAGAATTATTGCATCACATTCGACTTCTCGACCGTCTTTCAGAGCAACTTTCTCGCCGTTTATACTTACAACTTCACAACCTGTTTCAATTAGTACTCCTACTTCATCAAGTGCTGCACCTAGTCTACCAATCAAGCCAATCCACCCCTCGTTAGAAACGCTAAGTTTGGACTTTAATAGCGACTTTAAGCGCTGCTCATTTTCTTCAATCCCCCATGTAGAAAGAAACTTTACTGACTCGAAATATGGATTTCCTGGAATTTTGGCTCTAATTGACTGTTTGTTCAGGGCGGCCTGTTTAACATTACCAACTGGGCGAATTGGTCCATGTCCTACGACTTCTATTTTGTCGAGTCTAACCGATTTTATCGATGGTTTAACGCGACTTAATTGCTTACACAACTTGTAGAGTGGACCCGATTTATCAATCAGATGAGGTCCGAAGTGGAGTGAAAATCCATCACTATTTTGGGATGTACCCCGCCCACCAATCTTGGATTTACGCTCAAGAACAACTACGTGGTGTCCATCTGATACAGCGTGTATTGCAGCAACTAGTCCTGCAATGCCTGCACCTATTACAGCCACTCTCGCCACGCTTATCCCACCGCGGCTTTAGGCATGAAACCATTGATTCATTTATTGACTCAGCCTTGCCTGCCTTCGATTGCTGAATTCAGCAAAGCAATTGCTGCAACCATACGCCTATCCATTGGATGACCTGGTGGTATCGTTAGCAGGGTCTTTTTGATAATTGGATTGAATTGTTGGTGGAGAGTGATGCCTGCGTGGCCTGGAATTTCAAAATGGAACTTTGCCGGAATAAGTGGAATAAACCGGCGTAGAATCGCAATACTGTCTTCGATTAATTCGCCGTACTGGTTGCCTTCTGTATCAAGTAATTTCCAACTATCTTTGACTATCGATTTTAAGAATTTACGCTTTACTGAGCCTATGTGTTCATTTGTTGTAAGGTCGAATACATCATAAGTTGCGGCTAAATCTATCATTTGTCTTGCCTTAATTTGCAGCAATCCGTGGGTACATGAATCATCAGAATACAAAACTATGTCCTCTTTCAATCGTACCTTTTGCTTGGAATAAGCTATCACTTGATCGTTTAGATCCTTGAACCAAAAGGTCCCGCCAAAAATTTTAAAGAATTTTGTTTGGATAATGTAGTTGTCCATCTCAAATAAAGGGTGCATGAGACTGCGAAGTGGTGCATAATCATATATTTGCCGCCGAAATATCGAATATTATAAGTCGAGTAAGTAGGCAAAAATTAGCGGGGCAACTATTGTTGCATCACTTTCTATGACAAATTTTGGGGTTGTTTCAGACAATTTTCCCCACGTAATCTTCTCATTAGGTGGGGCTCCAGAATAACCACCATATGATGTACTAGACTCACTTATTTGACAAAACCATGACCACAAAGGGACTTCGCGTTGTAAATCTTGATTCAGCATTGGAACAACACAGATTGGGAAGTCTCCAGCAATGCCCCCACCGATTTGGAAAAATGCCAGAGGTGTTGTTTGACTTTCGTACCACTTTGCTAGTTCAGTCATGTAGTGTATGCCGCTTTTTATGACAGATGGGTTAACTCTAGAATCAATCACATGAGACGCGAAAATGTTCCCAATCGTTGAGTCTTCCCAACCAGGAACAAATAGCGGTAAATTATTTTTTGCTGCTGCCATTACCCAACTTTCATCCTCAGAACCATCTGTCTCCAAATCACCAGATAACAAGATTTTGTAGAAAAACTCATGCGGTAACGCTGATTCGTTTGTTTGAGAATAACTTTCCCAAATTGGCAATATTGCGGACTCAATGTTTCTTATCGCCTCATCCTCGGGTATGCATACATCGGTGACTCTGTTGAGCTTTCTACCAAGTAATTCCGTATCATCCTTGGCTGATAGACTACGCCAATCATCTATTGTTTCGTAATGTGAATTAGCGGTTAGTAAGAAGACGTCCTCCTCTAGATTCGCCCCCGTACATGAAATGCCTCCAACATACCCTGAATTGATTAACGGGGTGAGGGTTTTACCCAATCTAGCCGTACTCATTGCTCCAGCTAAAGTAATGAATAATTTACCACCAGCCTCTAGAAAGTCAACCAAAGACCTGGCTGACTTTCTTATCTCTCCAGCATTGAAATGCAAAAGATAATTCTCAACAAAATCTCTGATTTTCATGATATCATCAACCATTTGTGAATCTACTTTCTACCTTTTTCTTTTCTAATTTAATGGCCGGAGAAATCTGAATTAATGCTTTGTCCATCGATTCAATGATCGAATTGGTGTCTGTCGCACCACAAGTGAAACAGTCGATGGAGAGCCAACCTTTAGAAGAATAACAATGCGCAGTAAAGTGGCTTTCATCTAATAATACAACTGCTGCAAATCCCGGCGGTGAGGTTGTTCCATCAAAAATTTCCACATGTGAATGAACTCTGTTGGCTGTACTTCTATCGATTATATTCTCCATTAATGAAAGTATTTTTTCTCCTAAATCTTCTATTTCCGGAAAAAACCCGGTGTAATCTACAAAAATGTGTGTTCCATGGGAATTAGACACTTGCTTCACCTCGTTTAATTATTGTCAAATGTTGAGTTTTGATTCTATGTGATGTATTATTCCCTTTGTAGCAAGCATTGCTGCGGTAAATTGGGTTAACGGTGTATCATGCTGTGGAACTATTTCATTCACATCCATGCTAATCACTGTGGCTTTTGGGGCAGTGAATACTGCCTGAATGGTTTTTACTGCCTGCCAAAAACTAAGTCCGCCCGGAACAGGGGTCCCGGTCGCTGGAACGATACTACCGTCTAGTCCATCGATGTCTATTGTCAAATGTATCGGCCCCTCAATATTGTGCAGTGTATCTAACCAATTTTGCCATTTAGTATCACATTCAAGCGTTTCTGAAGCAAAAAATGTAGTTATTTTGTCATCCGAAACAATACGCTCATATTCTTGCTTTGAGAAGGTTCTAATGCCTACTTGATAGAGGTGTTTAATCCCGTAATCCATTGCTCTTGCTGCAGCACAAGCATGAGAGAATGGCTCACCATCCAACTCTTCACGTAGATCCGCATGAGCATCAATTTGGACAATGTTCAGTTTTGAATAATCACCCTCAATAGCTGGATGTTCAGCAAGAGAGGCAATCACTGCAGGCAAGATTCCATGTTCGCCACCAAGAATTAGCGGGAACGTTTTGCCATCATTCCATTTCTTGAGATAATTCGAAATTCCTGATAATTGTTGTTGCAGTGTATTTCCTTCTCCATCCCATTCGGGAGCAGTATAGATATTGTATCCTGCCGGCAAGTCCTCACCGATTATTGGGTCGAATAGTTCTACTTGGCCGCTCGCTGCAACACATGCTGCGGGCCCTTGAGCGGTCCCTTGGCCGTAAGATGTTGTTAATTCATAAGGAACTTGTAAAACTACAATATCGATTTCACCATCCTTATTGGGCAAACCCAAAAAGTTGCCTTCAACAAAGTCCTCTGCCACGAACCTTGGCAGGTCGTTGTGGTATTGAGGGTTTGGTGTCATTTTTTCGGTGATTATTTGCCGGATGTCAGTAGAAAAAGCCGTTTTCGACCGATGATTTAATATGGGTCGGTGTACAATATAATTACTGTTCTCGGACGATAAGTGCGGGGGCGGGGGTTTTTGAGATGGGCATGACATTAGGAGAATTAACGAAAGCGATTCAACAACATATTGACCTAGAAATGGATAGCGAAGTCGCGCAAGGCATGGCTGAGCACGCCCTAGGATTCTTCGGGTTTTACAACAGAATTATTGATAATGCTCTTGAGCCAACTGATAGAAACTTATTCTATATGTTCCAAGATTACAATCTACTAACTACGGAAAGCGAAGAAACCACTTTGTGGGACGGCCGTGAATGGCGTATACATTATTGGAAGTTCAAACCTGATCTACGTGAGAGCGTCGAAGCATATATGCAACGCAGTAAGAAAACCGAGGAAATCGATCCGTTCGCAGATGTTTACTCTAGCGGTGATACAGGACAAATATGGACTAGAGAATCTGAAAAAGTAGTTAATCCGAACGCTTTCACTAGCGATTGGTAAAACCGCGCCATATCAAAGCATTTTTGTTATACGATAAATACGGATTGACATGCGAGTCGCGCTTTTTCTTGTCGCTTCAATGTTGCTCGCCTCATTTCCTATGGTTGCCGCAGACGATAAATCTCAAGAAGAGGCTGCGTGGCCAGGAGACCCAATAGATAGTCATGTACACATGACTTGGGCTGCTATGACATTAGAGGTCAACGGTTGGGCTGATGATTATCCTGAAATCGTTGATGTAATCAGTGCAGGAGAATCTGAACTCGGGAAGGCTTTGTGGGTAGTCAGGCTATCTGACTGGTCTGTAGATGCAAAGGAAAACGGTGACCCAAAAGAGATTGTTTACATCGACGGGGGGCATCATGGAAATGAATACCTTGGAACTGCTCTGGCGTGGCTATCAGCAAAATGGTACATTAACGGCTGGGCTGAAGGCGATGAAGAAGCAATTGAGGTATTGAGAAATACCGAATTACACATACTGATTATGCTTAATCCCGATGGTAATGACATAGATACAAGATGGAATATCAATCAAGTTGACCTAAACAGAAATTATGATCATTATTGGAACACTTGCCCAACTACTCAACCAGGTAGCAGCGCATTCAGTGAGTCTGAAACTGCTGCTAATTCGGCTTACATGAACGAATATGTCACAGACGCAGATTTGTATGTGACAATGCACACTGGAGTTTGGATTATGCTTTACCCATGGGGCAAGTGGGCTCATCAACCAGCAGATTGGGAATTGTTTTGGCAAATTCGAGAAGACGTTCAAGCGAATGTTTCAAGCATTCCGATTCAAAATGCCAACCAAGGACTATATCCAAATTGTGGCACTAGTAGAGACTATGGATATGGTGTCATGGGCTTCCCAACTTTCACTTTTGAAACAGATGATGAACAATTCGTACCTGGATCCTTTGAGAATCTAAACGAACGTCTTGAAGAAGAGATGGATGTAATGAGATATCTGATTAACAATGTCTGGTATTGGCGTGCCAGATTAGATGTCCAAAGTCTAGAGGTTTCCAGTGACTCCGTGGCATTAGCCGTGGAAAATCATGGTCAGGCTTCAACATCCAATGCTACTATACAACACATAGATTCCAACGGCGAAATTGTATGGACATCTGGCACATTTACTGTGAATGCAAGTAACAGTACAACCATAGATTTAGACATTTCAGACATCAGCATTGATGATGAAGGTAGTTGGCAATTGTACTATCAGAAGCGGGTGATAAATTCATCCAAGTGGGTCACAGAGCCAATCAACAGTAGTGTTGTTATGGCAAAGTCTAGCGACAATGGAGAAGGTTTGTTTGGTTATGGAATCTTCAATCCGGTCACGGTGATTGTGTCGGTTATCGGGTTAGCTGCGCTGTTACGGCCAGAAGACGAAGAGATTTGTGAATCCGAGTCACACGATAATTGAAATGCTATCGCACATACGCCAGCACAGGCGATAACATGGAAATGACTGTAAGCGTAAATGATAATATCAATGGAACTCTAATTCTTCCAATAGTCGAAGGAACTGAATCAATACCTGAAGACTGTGAGAGAGGGTTGCCACAATCTATGAAAGCACAAATCAACAAAGTGCTCGGCGGTGGCGACTTTAAAGCGAAAGCAAAAACAACACTGTCTTTAGTTGGTGGCGAAGATGGCAACATCATTCTTTCCGGTCTTGGAAAGGGTGATGCGATCACAGTCCACGATTACCGAAAGGCCGGCGCTGCAGTATTTGCTAACATCAAGAAAATTCACGGCAACGACTTTACTGTCAGATTCATGGATGCCGGTGTCGCACACATGGCAGCATTTGCTGAAGGAATGATGTTGAGAGATTATTCATACGATAATTACAAAATGAAAGATGACGACAATGAAGAAGACTCAACCAAACAAATTAGATTGGCTTGTAGTGAAAAGGAAGCTGGAGAATTGACCTCATTGGTAGAAAAATACCGAGGTATTGCAAAGGGCGTTCACCTATCAAGAGACCTTGGGAACTGCCCTCCAAATGATATGTATCCTGAAGAATTTGCTGACCGTGCTTGGGAATGGGCCAAGCAATATGATAATGTCGAAGTCAGCATCATCAACTATGATCAAGCGCTAAAAGCCGGAATGGGTGGATTGGTGGCTGTTGGCAAGGGTTCTTCTCGTAAGCCTTGTATGGTCATCTTTGAAATGAACAAGGATATCAAGGGCAAGTGTCCTGTTCTAGTAGGTAAAGGAATTACTTTCGATACCGGCGGAATTTCACTCAAGCCTGGTGCAAACATGGACGAAATGAAATATGACATGGGCGGTTCTGCAACTGTATTCGGTACAATGGAAGCATTGGCACAGACTGGTCATAAAGGCAAGGTTGTCGGAATAACCTGTATGGCTGAAAATATGCCTGCTGCAAATGCAACAAGGCCTGGAGATGTTATCAAGGGCTTGTCCGGTAAAACCATTGAAATTTTGAACACTGATGCTGAAGGAAGACTAGTACTATCCGATGGACTTTGGAAAGCTGGTGAGTTTAACCCAGAGTACATAGTTGATTTTGCCACATTAACCGGTGCTTGTGTTGTGGCTCTCGGCCATGAAGCGACTGGACTATGGTCAAATAATGATGGATTTAGAAGCCGAATCCACGATGCCGGTAACGCTGTTGATGAGTTAGCATGGCCTATGCCGCTACTACCTGCGTTTGAAAAAGAAATGACCGATTCTAAGATTGCGGATACCAGAAATCTAGGTGCTGGACGCTGGGGTGGAGCAAATACTGCTGCGGCATTCTTGAAGCAATTCGTGCCAAATGTCGATTATGACAAAGATGGCGAGCAAATTACATGGGCTCACATGGATATTGCTGGAACTTACTGGGGTGCAAAGACCAATAATATGGTCAAAAATGGTGCCACTGGAGTTCATGTTAGAACCATGCATCACTTGATTACTCAAGGATGATTTGTTACTATTTCCATACTGACCAATCGTCGAGATTAGGGCACGATCACTATGTCTAGCGTTTGATAAGTAGAACAATCAACGCTATCGAACCGATTGCAGAAACCATTCCCACAAACAGGAATATCTGTTTCATATTATCATCTTCTGAATCATCATCTGAAGGTTCTGCATTATCATCGTCAAATGAGCCGAATGTGCTACCAACTGCGGGCCCTGTGTTTTCTTCGACATGCTCGATGACTACTATTGTCCCATTCTGTACATCTCCGCTGGACGAAATTGATTGGTAATTGTACTCACCTATGCCCCACGTTCCGTTAAACCAAACGGTGAATGATTCTTGACAATCTGACGATGAGTTGTTTGATGGAGGTGCACAGTCTTGGTAAATTTCACCTGAATCCCAATCCTCTGAACCGTTGTAGAGTCCATCGCCATCAGCGTCAAAGACAATTCTTTGTGTTACATTTTCTCGTGAATCTGCATTGTACCACATTATCGAATCATTATATTCGATCTGTGTAGCCATTGGTTGGAGATCGTTTTGCTTGATAATCACATTGAATGTACTAGCCGAGTGAGCCTGAGCGATGCCGGGGACTAGAATCAAGACAGTCAACACAAATCCAACAAGTCCGTAGTTTCGCCTCATGACCTAACCCAACTCATATGCCTAAATAAAACAAATTAAATCGTGTGATTATTTTACCCGTTAATTGAAATAGAACAGATAATAGCGGGCAACATGCTTCGAAGGGAACTTCATGATGACGTGAGTGCAGCCGATAAGGTAATTGTGATTGCGTTGGTCAGTCTGCTAACTGTCAGTGTAATTTCTGCAATCGCTTACATGAGCCTAGACTCTGAGGATGAAGATAGTTCTGAGTCAAAATCAATGGATTGGGTCGACCCTGTCGTGGAAATCGAAGATGAAAACCACAGCCATACCGACTTAATGGCGCACAGATTGCAAACCGAGAACATCCTTCTAATTGACTATCACAATCTAAATTGTGATGGCAATGTTGCTCCTCCAGCAGAACTAGATAACGTTGCAGGACGACCATGTTATCCTGAGTTCAAGAATGTCGGTCCAACTCCCGGAGATTCGTCTGAAATTTCGATAGAAGGCAACTTCATGGAAGATTGTGTCAAACACCCAGATGGCACCGGTGGATGTTATGCTTATGTCTCATCTTACAACCAGTTCGAAATCCTAGACATCTCTGAGCCAAATAACATGGTATTACTATCCACATATTACGCCGAAGTTGGTCGAATGATTGACATCAAGGTAACTCCAGATAACAACTGGGTATTAGTAAATCACGAATTAACAAACAGTGATTTAGACCCAATTCCACAAGATGACGATGCAAACAGTGGCGCAAATAGATTAGATGTTATTGATGTGTCAAATAAGAATCAGCCAATTAAGGTAGCAGAATGGAATAACCCTCCTGCAGGTTTCCACAATCAAGACCTCCACGTCGACTGTGATTGGGAAAATGCACCGGCAATCTATGCTCAAGAAGAGTGCCATTTATTCTTGTACGGCGCTGACCCATATCCCGAAATGGTCGAAGGGGATTCTGGAGTATTCTACAAAGGTACTCAGATATTCTATGTTCCCCTTGGTTTTGAATCTTGGAGGCCGGATGTAAACGATGATGACCAAAATGTAAGTCGAGAAATTATTCGTTGGGGCGGATATACTCCCGAGCCTGAAACCACGTGTGGCGGTTCGTTGTTTAACCACGATAACGTATTCCATATCCATCCAATTACTGGACAAGCACTACTCTACATTTCCTACTGGGATGCGGGTTTGAGAATCGTCGATGTCTCGGAACCGCCTAGTGTCGCCGACCCTCTTGGAGTAAGCTGGCCACAAAATAACGAGGTAGGAAGATGGTTAGGTTGCCCAAGTGCAGACGATGGTTGGTACGGCCCTGATGGTGGCGGCCATGCTGGAATGACTCCAGAAGAATGGGGAGGAAGTAGTGGTGCGCTCAATGGCAATGGATGGATTCACTATGCAGTACCTTATGACCACTTGTTATGCAACGGTGCAGCAGAAACTGATCCAATGGACACTTGGCCAGATGAATGTGGAACAGGCCCCGAAGACCCTGTTTACGGCATCAATTGGAGACACCTCACATTGATAGCTCCTGAATATGGAACTAATACTAACCACACCGGATATATCTGGACTATTGACACTACAGACCCGGCAAAACCATTCTTACTAAGCAAGTGGAAATTGCCAGGAACAAGTATTCTACCTGATGGTAGCGTTCATGAACACCACTACATCCCCGGCGGGTACATTTACAGCCCGCACAATGGTGATACTGGGACTAATGGCCATGTCTATTGGACACACTATCATGCTGGAAATTGGGTTACCGATCACAGTCAAATCTGGAGTGAAACTCAGTGGGTGGACGGTACTCCAGCCCCTGAGGTTGGGTTCCCTGCAATAGAGCAAATGGCAGAAACTGTCACCATGGGATATTACTTGCCTGCTGGACCAACATGGATTGAAGACCCTAAGGCAACTCTTGGGTATGATATGGCTGATTGTTGGGCTTCCTGTATGATACCGTTTGATTGGGGGCTGCAATATGACCCAAGAGGATTCTTATTTATTTCAGAAATGGTTTCTGGAGTATATGTCGTGCAGATGGATGAAGATGTAAATTCTCAATACCTCTATCCGCCGCTTTATACAAATATCGAAGACGAGTGATTTTATCATTTACCGACTACGCTTCAATTGACTCCCCCCAAGGATTAGTCAAAATCAACTTAAATGCGGCTACGTAACAGTACTATTGCCATAATTACCATATTAACTCCGAGAATCAAGTGTACGACATAATCAAGTTGTTTGGTTAATGCTAACATGAAAAAAACGAGGGACTGGAAACCAAAACCAAGGAGAGATGAAATCGTGAATTCAAACGTCAGGTGTTTTGATCCTCTACCTGAAAGTCTTACGATTATTCGGTCTTGCCAACTAAAGAATACCAAGTATAACGAATGAAAGAAATCGACATTAGTTTGTTTTTCCCATGGATACGCGATAGGTTTGATGCTTTCGTCAATTCGGCTTGTAGTATCTCCTGAACTCAATGTCCTCATTCCGATTGAGTAATGATTGAATAGAGAATATTGGAATAACGTTGCTATGACGATTAGAAAGGTAACTGAGGGATTCCATTCCAATAGAATTCCAAGACTGCTCGTCACCAGAATTAACCCAATTGTGTCAGCTATTGTATCCCAATATCTTCCAACATGCGATGGTTTGTTGCGAATTCTAGCTAGTTCTCCATCAACAGCATCAATTACTCCTTTTACAACGAGAAGGGTAAAAGCGATTACTGTCAATCCGTTTAGAATTAGCCATGAACAATAAATTGTGAGAAGAAGGTGAATATTGGTAATCTGAATGACTGATATTGGTTTATTCTTAAGAAATTTAGCCGTTAACCGAGCTATAGGTCGCCCCCAGTCGGATAAATCAATGACTCGTTTATCGCCATATTTGCTAATCGCCACTGATACGCCCAGCAATCCCTAGTGCCCCTCATTGATTAAGAGATGGATTTTAGATACCCGCAGATGTTGCATCAAATTGAAATTATTATTCAATCATCAAAGACTTCTACTTCAACCATTTTTTTGACGAATTCTGTCATTTTTGAGTTAAATCTAGTAGCCCTAACTATGTGGTTATCTATCCAATGATAATTGCCACCTCTTGGTTTACCGAATAAGCAAGAATGCCATTTGAAACCGTGTCTTGAAAGCCATTTTTCAGTTACTACTCGGTGTTCTTCCGCCCTTGCCGTAAAGAAGCATATTTGGTGTCCTTCGTCATACCATTTGTTAATTTGTTCAACAACCCCCTCAAAACACTCAGCTGTAGCCATACGTTCTGGCTCTTCATTAGGTATGTCCTCGCATATTGTTCCATCGATATCGATAAGGAAGTTTTTGCAGCCATCTGGTAATACCGGTGAAATTGTCATTCCTCGTTCATCGGTTGCATCAACTAAATCTGCCATGTCGAAAGGCTATGTGACACGGTCTTTGAATAAATCGAATTCACTTATCGTGATGATGGATGGTGGTGGCGCCACAAACTCTGCACCAAACCTTAGTTCCACTCTTTCTAGGGGTTACGCCAGTTATATCAATCGAAACTCCACAGACGCACTTTACAACAGTTCCCATATTGCACCCCAACCATTGGTTATTCATCAATTACTCGCTTCAAACAAAGGTTTGCGAGGACTCTATTCTTATGAATACCTTAGTCGCAGAGAAGCCTTTTATCTCCTGGCAAGTAAGTTGTAAATTCGTCGCTCCATGATGCAAGAATAAGTTAGAAAGTTTTTCCTTAACCCTTGGCAAATCGTCTCGATCGATAATTGCCCAACCGCGAATTAATGAGGGTTTCTTCCTTTTAATCAAGGGAAGTAAATCTTCTATATGCTCTATGGTTTGATGTGGAAGGTTCACTAAAAGAAAATCCACTGTGTGTTGATATTCTGATTCTTTAGCCCACAATCTCGCATCTTGGCACTTTACAGTACAATTGATTTCGTTAGGTCTTTTTCTTACGTAATTATCAATATTCTGCTCGAGTAAATCTACTGCTTCGGGGTTAAGATCACCAGCTAAGACGCAATCTACTAGCCCATCTTCACAAAGTAGATTTGCCAGAGATGGTCCGACTCCTGCATATGGGTCGCAAATGGTTATTTTCCTGTTTAGTTGGTGAGCGAGTTCTATTGCCGAATCTAAATTACCAAGACGTTCATTAGATAACCTAGATGAAAAATATGCTTTGGCTGGGTCTATCAAAATATTATGCCCGTTTTCTCTAATCTTAGTCAGCGTTCCGACACTGCCGTCTCTACTAGAGACCGGTGAAAGATCACGAACGCGGAATTTGCCTGATACCCCATTATCCGCGCATACTAAACGTACATTTGG
>VMHT01189046.1_pt1 | contig 15239 bp, 8 predicted proteins | sample 4693611 | NCBI WGS metagenome assembly VMHT01 (sample SAMN12280063, study PRJNA550983) | marine metagenome | isolation source: seawater sampled from same location over 5 years 0.02-0.2 micron viral filtrate | place: USA: collected off the coast of southern California halfway between the port... ... | reverse complement strand
CCGGCGTGCGGTACGTTTTAATCGCATCAGGAGCGATCGGCGATGTCGGGCGTCCAGACTTCGTGGGCGTGTTCGCCGAGCGGTACCTGTCCTTCAAATCGACGTTTGAGCGCGCGCTGAGCGCGCGGGCGTACTTTGGATTTTTCAAGATTGCGGCCCACTGTCCGACGCCGTGTTCTTGCACACCCGCTTCTAACGCCGCGTTTTCCGCGTCCGTCCACTTGCGCTTACCCTGCTTGTGCGCTTGCGGACTCAAAACCACAGACTTCGCCAACGGCGACAACGGCGGCGTGAGCCCCGGTTTGTGCGCCCTCGTCTTCGTCGGCGTCGTCGACGCGCGCCACTTATCCTTCAAATCAACGTTCGAACGCGCCGCGAGCGCGCGACCGAATTCCGGATCCTTCAAAATCATGCTCCAACGCCCTACGAAATCATCGAGCGCGCGCGCCGTTCGCGTCAGTCACCCGTCCCCTACTCTCGCGCCTCGTCTCCCCCTCGCGCTCGCGTACGCGTCGTCCTCGCGTCCCGTACCCGTCCCATACTTCCCGACCCCGAGCGCGAGCGCGTCCTTCTCCTCGTCCGTCCAAAACGCATTCTTTCTTCGCGTCCTCTTCTTATTATTCTGCGCGTTCGGTCGTCCGGTCGCTCGCGTCGTCAGTCATTCGTTCGCGATTCTCCGTCGTCGTCGTCCCCTACTAGGGGTTTTCCGTAGGGGTCCGCGCGCTCGCGCACCGTCGTCTGTCGCGCCGACACCGTCTGCATGTCCACCAGCGCGTCTTTCCGCGCGTTCATCCCCGCCTTGACGTTTTTCTTCGCCATCGCGCGCGCGCGTCGGCGAATCCGCGCCGCGCGGGGCGTCGTCGTCGTCGCGGATTCGGTCGCGACGCGCGATGGTCCCCCTCGCGATGGCTCGCGCGCGTCGATCGACGACGTCGATTCGAAACGATCGACGACGCGTCGATCGATACGAAAATCGATCGACGACGCGTCGATTTATTTTTCGACGACGCGAGCATCGATCGACCGACCGACCGACCGACCGCGCGGACGCGGCGCGGTCGATTCGATTCAATTCGATCGTCGATCGTCGACGCGACGGCGCGACGCGTCGACGACGTCCGACTTCGCGTCGACCGACGACGACGATCGACGATCGAGCGAGCGACGAGATCTCGACGGACGCGACGCGAACGGACGCGAGGCGATGACGACGACGACGACGACGACGACGCGTTCGATGGGAATCATCGGACGCGCGCGGGCGACGGATGCGCTCGCGCGACGACCGCGCGCGACGCGCGAGCGCGTCGCGCGACGCGCGGGGGGCGTGATGGTGCGCGCGATGCGGTGGCGACGCGCGCGCGAGGACGCGAACGCGTTCGATGGTTCGACGCGGGCGAGGCGGGCGCGCGAATCGCGAATGCGTCGATTCGGTTGGACGGATCGGACGCGGACGCGGCGGGACGAACGCGGAGACGCGATGATGGGAAGGGCGCGCGCGTTCGATGAGACGATGGACTGACGATGGACGCGCGCGATGACAGACGAGCGCGGTATTTAACTTTGGCGGTCCCGCGGCGGAGGAGAGGAAGGCGGCGGTGCGGGGGTACATGGACGCGGGATCGGGCACGCAGAAGAAGAAGAAGCCGACGTTCGTGTTGCCCAAGAAGGTTGCGGCGAAACCTAAGGCCAAGGCGAAGCCTAAGCCGAAGGTCGTCGCGAAGAAACCCGTCGCGACGAAGAAGCCACTGTTCGCGGCCAAGGCGAAACCGCTCGTCAAGAAGCCCGTCGCGGCGAAGAAGCCGTCGTTCGCGGCGAAGAAGCCGATCGCGGCGAAGAAGCCGATCGCGGCGAAGAAGCCGATCGCGGCGAAGAAGCCGATCGCGGCGAAGAAGCCGATCGTGCGACGCAAACCAATGGTAGCGAGCAAACCGAAACCGAAACCTTTCGCGCGCAAGCCGGCTCAACGCCCGGTGCGACGCTCGGCGAGCTCAAAGTCGCTCAAGGAAACAGCCGATCTTGGCTTCTACGCCATCATCGCCGGCTCCTTTTTGTTATCCGTGGCCATCTTGCCGGGTATCGCGGATGTCGCGCTGGAAACCATTGGTATCGCTTACACGCTCTACTTCACCTACAACTACTTGGCGTTCGAGGAGAGCCGAGAAAAGTTCAAGAACACTCTCGAAAACATCGAAAGCGGCACGGGCATTGATATCCCGTCCATCTTCGACAGCACGATCGGTGCTTTGACCGATATCACGAGTAAAGTGCAATCGTCGAACCAGCCCCGAGCTTACCCCAAGAAGGATCCGGCACCGACGCCAGTCGCCGATCCTACCCCCACCGATACCGAACTCTCTCAAGACGACTCTTTCTCGGTAGAATGAGAGCCGTTTCCGACCACATTTAGCTCTTGTAGGGACGAAACAGCAAGCATCAACGCACACAACCTTTCTGCCTAAGAAGATCTTGGTTATTAAAACGAATTAGTTTGCGACAGCGGCTGGGAAAGCCGCCTTGAGGGCGGCGACTCTGTCGTCGAGCGACACAATCTTGTCGCTCGAGCCGGCAGCTTTGTCGAGAAGCGTGAGCACTTCACCGACATCCGGACCTTGCATACGACCGGTAAGCGCAATGCGGAAAGGCATAAAAAGTCTCTTTCCCTTACGATCGAGGGCCTTGCCCGTGGCGTTGATGAATTGCTTCACCGTGCCTTCCTTCACCGCCGCGGCGAGTTCGCCGCTCGCGTGCGCCTTGACAATGGCGTCGACGATGGGTTCAAAATCGTCATCAAGCACCTTCTTCATCGCATCATCGCCCATGTTTTCCTTCAATGGGAACTCAAACATGGCTTGCACCTGCGGAACGGCGTCCTCGACGAGTTCGATGGATTCTTTGATGAGAGGAATGATGGCTTGCACCGTCGCGCCGGAGGATTCCTTCAACAAGTCCGAAGCCACCAGCGCCTCACCGACGAGTGCCTCTACATCGGCGTCCGGAAGCAAGCGAAGATGCTGACCATTCATCCAGTTCAACTTCACCTTGTCGAACACCGCGGGCGATTTGTTGATGCGTTCGACGCTAAAGAGCTTCTCGAGCTCTGCCTTCTCATAAATTTCTTGCTCGGTGCCGTCGTTCCAACCCAAGAGTGAGAGATAGTTGACCATGGTCTTGCTCAGGTAGCCTTCATCCTTGAATTGCCCGACCGATGTCGCACCGTGGCGCTTGGAAAGCTTGGAACGATCCGGAGCGAGAATGAGGGACATGTGCGCGAACGTCGGAAGCGGGAAGCCGAGGGCGTTGTACACGAGCGCCTGGCGAAGCGTGTTCGGCAAGTGCTCCTCGGCGCGCAACACGTGGGTGATTCCCATGGTGGCGTCGTCCACGGCGACGCAAAAGTTGTACACGGGCATACCGTTGGAGCGCAACACCACGAAATCGCCGAGCGTGTTCGTATCCCAACCAACCTTACCCCGCACCATGTCGTCGATTTCGATGCGTTCGCCCTCCGGCACGCGGAAGCGATACGTAAACGGAACTCCCTTGTCCATCATTTCCTTCACCTCCGCCTCACTCGCCGTGGCCCACTTCCCCATGTACTTCGGCGGAAGCTTCTTCTCCTCTGCCTCAGCCTTCATCGCTTCCAACTCTTCATCCGTGCAAAAGCACGGGTACACGTGTCCGCTCGCCACGAGCTTCTCAGCGAGCGCCTTGTAAATTTCACCTCTCTCGCTCTGCCTGTACGGCCCACACGGCCCACCGACGTCGGGTCCTTCGTCCCAATCCAGCCCAAGCCATTTCAAATCGGCAACCATGCTATCTTCGCTCGCGCGCGTCGATCGCGCTTGATCCGTATCCTCGACTCGAAGCACGAATTTACCACCCATCTTCTTCGCGTACAGGTAATTAAACAACGCCGTGCGCGCGCCACCGACGTGTAAAGACCCCGTCGGCGATGGCGCAAACCGCACGCGCACCGTCCCATCGCTCACCGGCGGCGTGATGTTCAACCCGCTCGCCGTGATCGTCGCACCGCGCGCGTTTCTTCGCGCGTTCGCGGCTTTGGAAAACCTCAAGCTCGACGCGCGTCTTTCGAGCGTCGCGTGCGTCAGCCTCGAGCTCAGCATCGCGCACACGCGCGCGCTGGGCGTCACGGACATTGTTCGCGGTGTTTCTACTCCGGTTCCAGTCGCTCGCGTCGCGCGCGCGCGTCCCTGTGCGGCCGATCGCGCGCGCGCGGGACACTCTATCCACAATCGGCACCGCCGAAAGCGGCGCGCGACGGCAGAGCAGCGCGCGATGACGCGCGCCGCCTCTCTCGCGCCGGCGACGCGCGCGTGTGGTCGCGGACGCGCGCGCGCGACGGTCGGACGGCCGGTTCGGTCGCGGGCGCCGCGCGCGCGCGTCCGCGACGTCGCGCGAAACGCGGTCGAGGCGAAGGAACCGGTGCAGACGTCGACGGAACCGGCGACGACGTGCGACGATGGCGGACGCGGACGCGATGGACGCGACGCGTCGACGTCGACCGCGTCGTTCGTCGACGAGGCGTTCGCGGCGATCGGGAAATCGGTGTGCGCGATGGCGCTCGTGGCGAGCGCGTTCGCGGCGCGGGACGCGGCGAGCGCGGAGAAATTCGGAGGAAGCGTCGGCGCGCCTACTGGGCAGTGTGGGACGATGTCGACCGAGCGATTGGAAGCGGCGAGGAGCGTGATGATGTGTAATCAGGATAATTGGGAGACGGGATGCTTGGCGAATTACGACGACGAGGCGTTTGATTACGTCGACGGCCCTGGCTTGACGAAGATTCACGGAAAGAGAAATATGGAGCGATATTTGAGGAATCAATTCGATTTTTCGAGGCAGTATTTGACAGTCGACGAGGAAGTGTGCCAAGCGGACTCTTACGTCGCGACGTGGAGGTTAGATATGTTGCTCGGGACGGGGCCGCTTCGAAACATATCCGGGATAAGCGTTTTAAAGTTCAACGCCAATCCGGAATCGCGGAAGATTGTTTACCATCGGGACTACCTTCCGGACGGCCCGATTTGGGAAAACGCTCCTATAGTCGGACCTTTGGTGAAACTCCAGCGTCAAACGTACACTTCGTGTATGCAAACCGACTTCGGGTGCGCAAAAGTTTTAGGGGGCGTCGAAAACGAAAACGACGTCGGCGGAGTGGAAGCGAAATAGAATTTAGGCTCAATCGGACTTGTGTAGTAAACGTATTTCAACAGCACTATTATTCGACCCAGCGACGAGCCAGGCACGACATGTCTAAGAGTACGACGTCATTCGTGCTACTTAAACGCACGACACCGTCGACACCATCGATGGTGATGAGCTCGCCGGTGTCGCCGCGGGACGCGTCTCCAGAATCGGTGACGATGATGACTGACGTCTTCTTTCCCGGTCGCACGATCTCGAGCTCTTGTTCTGTGACGGTCTCTTCGGGTGCTGACTTCGGCACGGTCTCTAAGACCTCCACACCGTCACGCGGGCGCGAGGTACCGATTTTCACCTTGAAACTAGAACCCGCCGGCGCGACAGAGGTGATGTAACCTTGCGCGCCACTCGTCAAACGCACGACGACACCCGGTAGGAAACGACCCTTGTAATCTTCCGGCCACGACGCTGCCGCCGGTGGGGCGACGTATTCATCTGCTTCGTACCCACCAGGCGTTTGACCGTATCCACCGGGCGTTTGACCGTAGGCGGCACCTGGCGTGGCGCCGACGCCGTATGCGTTCGGTGTCGGACCCGCCAGGGCGCTGGAGTCGCCGTACCCGCCTGGCGTGTAACCGACATTTCCAGCACCCCACCCGGTGCCTGCAGTAGACGTCGGCTCCCAGTTGTCCTGGATGTGCGCCGGTGTCGCGGTGGGGTTCCAAGCGGCCTCGCGCGCGGGCGTCATACCGCCGTGCATTGGCGTCATACCGCCGCCGTGAGCCGGTGTCATCGGGTAGTGCGCCGGAGTTCTCGAGCCAGGAGCATCGTACATGCTCGTCGCGCGAGGAGCCAAGAAAGAGTCACGACTCGGGGCAACTTGTGGGACGTCTAAGTGCTCGCGATTGACCGTAACAGTGCGTGCCTGCGCTTGAAGCTCGAGACGGACGGACGTGTCGGTGACGTCGACGATGCGTCCGATGTATCCCTTGTACACACCAGCGCGAACCTTCTTCGTTTGACCGATGAGCGGATCCTGGCCGCGGCGACCAGGTCCACCAAAAGCACGTGGTGGTGCAGCTCTCGGAGCTTGAAGACTTTGAGACATCAAATCACCACGCAAACCAGAAGTGTACGAACTCTGCAAGAGAGCATGACCTGGAGACTTCGGCGGCATGCCATGCGCGCCCATCATTTGGGCAGCCAGACCACCACCAATTTGGGAACCCTTGTTACCGCCGTGTGCCACGCAATTTCGAGCGCGAATGCAAACGATACCGCCGTGTTCTTGTACGTGCCGAGCTCGAATCCAGAGCGCACCCTTGAAGATGTGCTCTACCGTTCCCGTGGTGTCCTTGTACTTGCCGTCTATGATGCGAACCATCGACCCTTGATCGATGGTGTCCATGTGAGCGTCTTGTGCGGAAATGTTCCTACTCAGCAGCTTCTTTTTCAACTCATGAAGCTTTACGGGCCTGATCTCGGGTCGGTCTGGGGTGCCGGCATTGGTCATGACGAAGGCGACATCCTTCTCGACACGAATGATGCAACCGACTTCAGAGCCTTCGAGCATCGCCAAATCATGCAAAGCGTACTCACCAATCGTGTCGATACGCTGCGTGGTTTCTTCGCTATCGGCAAGATCGTGCATGAAGACTTGGAACTCTTCGTTACTCACCGTCGAGAAGATGTGCGCTACGTCGCGTTCCACCTTCACCACCATACCGACCACGCCCTCGTGCTTTCCGTGCAACACGCGCACAGTGGAACCAGTCTTGAAGTGCTTTCGCAGTTGTTCGGACTTGAACGTCAGTAACTCGTTCAGCTCTTTATGCGACGGATTGACGACGACGCGTCCGTCGGGGTCGATTCGCTCGACGACGCCCTCAAGGTTTCTCAAATCGCCCTCGACGATGATTACTTGGTCGCCCGGCATGAACTTCAAATCAGTCTTGCGAGTACCGACGGCTTTGGACAGCGCGGCCAACGCGCCGCTGGAGTTACCGCCCTTCTCACCGTCCTCGTCGTCACCGATGGCGAACTTTTGAAGTTCATCCAACGTCGGCGCATCGGCGAGCTTGACTGTGGCTAAAGAGCACGTCTTCATGTGATACCCATCCAAGAGCTTCGTCGTGCTGCACAATACGTCCACGCTCGCACCCAAACTGCGATCGTATCGGCCTCTTTCGAAAGACAAATTCAATCGCTTGGCTTCGGCTTCCGCGAAAAGACGCGCTGGCGGGCGGACTTGAGATTTTGTCTTGCCCTTCGCCTTGCCTGATTCCTTATCGGCGAGGTGCTGATAGTCTATGCGCGGGACCAATTTGACCGTACACTGGTTATCGGCGTAGTTCACGTCGACGACCTGCGCCAAGTCTCCCTTGTACACGCCGGTGCGCATGCGAACCCACGAATCCACCTTGACCACGGAGACTTCCTTTGTCGTGACGCTGATCGAGTCGACCATTTCGTTAATCGGCACCAATCGAACAGGTTTACCGTGGTACACGTGTCTCATTCCTTGTAACGCTTTTCGCACATGATCTTCACGCTCGGCTTCGACGTAGATGTATCCCTTGAGGTGATCCTGCGCGATGCACGACAAGATTTGCATGGGGGGTTTCCCTTGCTTGGCCAGGTTGATCGTCTTTTGCATCAAGCACACGACGGTCTCGCGCTCTTTCCCGAGCTTCACCGTGACAAGCCAAAGCTTGGGATCACGCACCGTCGGATGCAGCGCCTGCTGATCGACGTTGGCGTCCAACTGCCCCGTCCCCGCTTCGTACCTCGGCGCCGCGTACCGCTCCTTGATCATGCGCTCCAACTCCTCCTCGTTCTCCATACGTTCAAACTGTCCTTGATTCTCCATCCGCGCGTGCAGACGCGTGTCCATGTCTCTCCTCAACGCCTCGCGCTCCTCCTCATCCAACGGTTCATCCTCCTCACCCTCGTCCTCGTCCTCGTCTTCGTCCGCGTCGGCGACGTCGGCGACGTCGTCGATGAATCTCGCCCCACCCCTCTTCTTCTTCGACGTTTTCTTCCGCCCAGAGCCCTCATCGTCGTCATCGTCTTCCTCCGCAACGTCATCCACGAACGGATTCTTCCGTTTCCCTTTCTTCTTTGAGACTTTCGCGCCTTCGTCTTCGTCTTCTTCGTCTTCCTCGTCGAAATCTTCATCCTCGTCGTCCTCAACCTCGTCCTGTTCGTCCTCATCGCCGTGATCGTCGTCCTCGTTCGCCGTGGGATCGTCCAACGCGCCCACGCGACCGCCCTCTTCGTCGCTCGCGTCGCGATCGTCGCTCACGGCGTCGTCGTCGGACAGATCTTCCCCCGCATCGATGGCTGCGCGCAGCTTCTTCGCCGAGACTTTCGTGTACTGCGGAACGATCTCGCGCACCATGACCCCGAGCGACGGCGCGCGACGTGCGACGCGATGTGATCGTTCGCGTCGTGCGCGCCTGAGCCGTGGTTCGGTCGCGCGCGCGCGAGGCAATGAGGAATGTGCGCGATCTGAAAGCGAATCCCAGCCGCGGCGGGCGCGGGGCTTCGCGAACGCGAAGACGCGCGGCGTTCGATGGATCGTTCGCGCGAGACTTGGCGCGGTGGACAGATTAGGTTGAAATACGATGATAGCGGCGAGTGATACAAATCGATGTCTAGGCGGTTCGAGCGTCAGAGGTCGTCGTGAAGCGAAGGGGGTTCGATGGCGCGCGCTCGGTCGATTTTCGGCGCCGGCGCGGCGGCGGCTTCGTTCCAATCGAGCGAGTTTCCGGAGACGTCCAAGTGCTCGAGGGTGGGGATCGTGAGCACGGCTAAGTTGGCGCGAGATCTGAGGGCGTTTTGACTCAAATCGAGGTGGCGCAGGCGCGTGGCTCTGGCGAGGATGGTGGGGATGGCGCCCGTGAACGCGTTGGCTTTGACGTCGAGACGCTCGAGGCGGTCGACGGCCCAACGCGAAGGTAAATCGCCGCTCAGCGCGTTGTGCGCGACGTCGATGACACGAAGGCGGTCCAACTCGACGATTGACTGCGGCAGCGCACCCGTGAGTTTGTTGTGACTGACGTCAAATTCCTCCAGTCTCATGGATTGACGCTCGAGTTCGCCTTGGTACACCGAGCGCGGAAGTTCGCCTTCGAACGCGTTCCGCGAGACGTTGAAGTATCGCAGCGTCTTTTTTTGCAACACGCTCGCGGGTAACGCGCCGGTGAATTGATTCGCCGAAAAGTCCAAGTGCTCCACCTTGGGCAGCTGAGCGAACGTTTGCGGCACGGTGCCATTCAGGTTGTTGTTGGCGCACGAGAACACGCGAAGCGTTCGCGGAAGCGCTGTCCGCGGGAGCTCGCCGGTGAGGGAGTTGTGGGAGACGTCAAACAACACCCAGGACGGTACGGATGAAAGCGATGGAATCGAACCATGTAATGCATTCTTGCTCACGTCGAAGAAACGAATCTTGGCGGCGTCGTCAAAGTGAGGCACAGCGCCACGCAGCGCGTTGGTGGATGCCGAAAATATCTCCAACGCTGGGAGCGAGGCGATGTTCGGAATCGTACCCGTGAGCGCGTTGTTTGACACATTGAACATACGCAAGCTTGTCAAGTACACAAACTCGCGTCCAGGAATCGCCCCAGACAAAGAATTGTCGCTCAGGTCCAGCTGCGTCAACGGCGAGCCTTTCCTAAACAAGCCGGCGGGAATGTCGGAATACAGCGCGTTCGATCGTACCAAGAGGTACCGCAGCGTCTTCAGCTCACCGAGCATCGCGCTCAAACGTCCTTCGAGTCGATTATACGACAGGTCCAGTCCTTGTAAAAGCTTCAATTCATCGATCGCTTGCGGCATGTCGCCCTCCATGCCGTTGTCTCGCAAATCCACAAAGGCGACGCCGAAATCCTTTTCGAGACACGTCACCCCGTACCACTCGCAGTAAGACTTGCTGGACATCCAACCGTCCCGTCTGCGCCATTTCGCACCGTTCGTACGCCTGTACATGTCACCCAACGCCTGTCGCTCGCGATGCTTGATCGAATCCACGCTCGACGCCGCCCCGAACGCGTCCTCCGCCGACGTTTGAGTCGGCGCGTCTCGATCCCATCCCCACATTCCACGATCACCCGTGCGCCCGTCGCCGCCTTCCTCCGTCACCGACATCGCCGGCGACGTTCCCTCGCCCCCGTCGTCCCCCCATCTCCCCGCGCTCGCCGTGCGTCCCGCCACCGCTTCCTCCTCCGCCGCGCGCGTCACCGCCTCGCGCACGTACCGCGTCGCCTCACTCGCGTCCCGCTTCTCCGGATCCGACATCGCCGCCGCCCCCGATTGACAGCTCTCGTGCATCGCTTGCTTAAAGTATCCCATCGCCTCTCCTCGCGTCATCGCGCGCGCGCCGTCCGCCACCGTCGCGAGCGTCCCGCACGCGTCGCTCCGCGTCTCGTCCCCGCCCGCGCGCGCGCACTGCGCCTCGAGCGCTCGTCGCGCTCCCGCGCGCAGCGACGCCGCGGTTTCATCGTCGAACGATTTCGCGTACGCGTCGCACGGCGCGCGCAGCACCGCGAGCACCGCGCTCGAGACCGCGTCGCGCGCGTCCGCGGGCCGCGCCATCGCGCGCACATCTTCCGCGCTCGCGCGCGCCGCGGCGCGACCGGCGACGCAGGACGCGCAGGCGACGAAGAAGAGCGCGTCGAGCGCGCGTCGCCGCGCGCACCGCGCGTCGGCGGGCATCGCGCGCGCGCGTGTGCCGCGGTGTACGCGATGTCGTTACGACGCACATACAAAACTACAAAACGCTCCATCAATGAAAACCCTAAAAATAAACCGCCGTCGCGCGGGGCCGCATCGCGCCGACGACGGCGCGTCGCCGTCTCTCACCGACGCGCGAACGACGACATGCCCTTCAACGTACGCGCGACGCGAATCGAAATCACCGCCGTCGAACCGCGCGCGCCACCGACGCGATCGAACGCGCATGGCGACGAAGGGAAGACTGACGAACGATCGCGCCCCGCACGCGCATCGCGACGCGAACAGAGAAACGTCGAGATCGGCCGCGTCGCGCTGTGCAACCTCAAGGCGGACGCCCGATATGGGAAGCTTTTGGTGATCGTCGATATCGTGGACATGAACAGGGTGCGTGCGAGCGCCGCGCGTACGCGAACGGGGTCGAGGAGACGCGCGATGGGGATGACCCTAACGCGAGGGCAGACCCTAAACAGCGCGCGCCGCGAACGGGACGGGGGATGGATGACTGACGATGATGTGCGGTTTCGTGAATGGTCGTAGGTGCTCGTCGCGGCTCCGGGTGTCAAGCGCGACGTGATCAGCCTTCGTCGAGTGGCGATCACGGACATGAAGGTTGACGTCGAGCGAAAGTGCGACGAGGCGGCGCTCGCGGCGGCGTGGAAGAGCGCCGACGTCGAGGGCTCTTGGGCGAAGAGCGCGTGGGGCAAGAAGATTGCGCGACAAAACGCGCGCGCGAATCTCACGGACTTTGAACGATTCAAGGTTGCGCTCGCGCGCACGAAGCGCAGCGCTCTCATCAAGAAGGCGCTCGCTGCGTAAATCGAATGGAGGCGCTCGTTAGATGAGCCTCGCCAGACGTCGTAGCTACAATACTAGAAGATAAACCGGCGACGGACGATGAGCTCGCGGGCTTTGTTATACATTCAATCGTTCTCGTTAGAGCTACTGAGCTACTGCCTACATGTCACTCGCGTCGCCGTTCGTCGTCCCGTCCCCGGCCGCCTCTTCCGCCGCGACCTCTTCCGCCGCGACCCGAGCTCGGCGGCTTGACTCGGACGACGCGAACGGATTCGCTCAACTCATCCTCACATCTCAGACACACCGTTGCCTTATCCCCGTTGAACATCTCGAGATCTAAACACTTCGCCTCGCACGCCGCGCACTCGGCGTCGTGGCTCACGGCGCTTCGTTTCACGCTAGGCGGCAGTCGAACGAGGACGTCGCACGCCGCGCTCGAGCAGTACAGCTTTCCGGGCGACGTCGCCGCGGGATCGAGCATCAACACGCCCGGTCTATTCGACGCCGCGCACTCGGGACACGTTGATACGCTCACGTCGTCCGCGACTGGGTGCTCGCGCGGGTGCGGTGAGCCTCGGAGTAAAGCCTTAATTCGAGGCGCGCCCTCGAACGGGGGATGGTTGAAACAAAACGGACACAGCGGATACGCGCGCCCCGTGCCTTTCTGGGAAACTATCAACAGTTCGAAGCCACATATCGCGCACGTGCGACCGTTGTGTTGTTTGAACACGCCGCCGATCGGGAGTTCGTAAACCACCTCCTCGGTCGGACAGTAGAGACGCTGAATGCGCCCGGTCGCGCCGACGAGTTTGAGATATCTCGAACACCGACCGCACTTGGAGTACGGCGTAGACTCCGTCGTCGTGTGCGAAAATGACGCTTCGAAGAGCGCATCCATGGCGGCGATGTTTGTGGTGAAGTAGTTGAACTTGTCGAACATCTGGGCGAGAATATGAGCGACCACACCCTCGTACGGGGCCTGACCTTTGGCGACGAGATCCAGCTGTCGCTCGACGTGCCGACGCACCGTGGGCAACACGAGCTCGGAGTCAATGGCGTGATATCCTTGAACGAGCGTGATCCCGAGCTGGCTCGGCACTATTCGACGGCCTTTTGCGACATCGACGTACTTGCGCACTTGGATGTTGTTGATGTGCGTCGGTATTGATGCATCCGTGCCGATGCCGTTCTTCTCCATCAAGCCGATGAGTTCGCTCTCCGTCAAGTACTCTGGCGGAGATGTTGATTCGCTTCGCAATCGTACCGACTTGAGAGGTATTCTCGCGCCTTGGACGACGCAGACGGGCAATGAACTATCTTCGATCATCCTGTGCGGCATGATCTCCGTCCACCCGTGCTCGATAACGCGCTTACCCTGCAGCGTAAACTCTTCGCCGCCGGCGTCCAACGTCGCGGTTTGCGTCTCGTATTCGCAGTCGGGCGATACGCTCGCGATGAAATGTCGCGATATGAAGTCGTACAGCCGCCACGCCTCACCGCCTCCCACTTGGTCTTCCGTACTCGCACGCATCGGCGTTATCGGTGGGTGATCACCCGCGTCCACGCCTCGCTTGGGCGACGTCATCGAACTTTCGTCGAGCAAGCGCGAGACGAACGCGCCCCACGTCGGATGGGACTTTTGAATCGTCAGCGTCTGCTTCAACTCGAAACCGCGAGGGTACGCCGTGCTTTCGGTGCGTGGGTACGATATATGACCAGCCATGTACAGACGCTCGGCGACTTGCATCGCACGGTGGGCGCCCATGCCCAAACCCGCCGACGCCGCCTTGAGCATCTCGACCGTGTTTAGCCCGCTCGGGCGCCCGCGCTTTTCCGCGTTGACCTCAATCGAGGTGACTCGGAACTCGTTGGCGTCGTTCACGAGCTGGAGAAACGCGCGCGTGGTTTCTTCGTCAAACAATCTCGTCCGTCGCCACGCCGGCGCGATGGTGTCCCCCGTCGCCGCGTCGTCAAACGAGGCGTCCAGCGCCCAATACGGTTCGGGAACGTGACGAATAATCTCCAAGTGTCTCTGCACGGCGAAACCGAGCGTGGGGGTTTGACACGGCCCGTACGACACCACGCGCGCATCCAAGCGATCGTACTTGTTCAAAAAATACTGCGTTTGGAATCGCGTGAACGCGACGCCCATCTTCAAATCCAACTCTTGCCTCGCGTCCACGGCGAGCGCCTCGTTTCTGTTCGGTTCGCCGAGCGTCCTCATGGCGCGCTCGATGCTCTCTCGCGTCACCGCGCTAAACTTGGCGCGCAGAATCCGCGCCGACGGCGCCCCGGGTTCGGTCGCTCCCGTTTTCAACCCCCCCGCGCACGCCTCCATCACCTCGAAGCATATATTCTCCCCCTCCCGGTCGCAATCGAGAAACAACACGAGATAATCGCACCCTCTCGCCTCGCGTTCCAGATGCCCCACCATTCGCCCGTCCGCGCGCTTCACCACGTCCGCCGCGAACAGCTCCCCCGGTTCGCACCCCTCCCACGCCTGATACCGCGCCGAAAACTCCACGCTCGCGACGTGCCCAGTCGTCGACGTCACCCGCCACTCCGCGCGTCCGTCCCGCGTCCCGCTCGCGAACGCCCACGACCCCTCTCGCGCCGTCGCGAACTCGTGCACCCCCGTCGCCAGCCCTCGCCGCGCGACGACGCCGCAATCGCCTCCATCGCCTCCGCGCGCGAGTATCCTCGCGATCGCGCTCGCCAGCGACGGTTTCTCCGCGACGCACAGGATTCGCGTCGGCATCCCGCGTTCGGCGCGTCCGCGCCGCGCCTTCGCGTCGTCTCGCGTCGTCGTCGGGCGCGACGCGCGAGGAGTCGTCACCGTCGCGTCGCCGCGCGCATGGCGTCGCGCGCGCGTCGACGCGCGTCGTCGTGCGCGGTCGCGGTCGGTCGCGTCGAATCCGTGGCGCCCGCACACGCGGGTGTCTCGGGTCGACCGCGACGCCTCGGCGCGCGCCGCGTCAGACGCCGCCGCGCGCCGCGTCAGACGCCGACGCGCGTCGCGCGACGCGGACGCGCGACGAACGATCGCGCGCGATGGCGGGGATGCAGGTGACGCTGGACGTGCAAAAGGTGGACGCGGTCTTCTTCATGTACTGCGCCACGCTGGTGTTCGCGATGCAGATCGGATTCGCGCTGCTCGAGGTCGGGAGCGTGTCGATCCGGAACACGAAGAGCGTGCTGGTGAAGAACGTCGTGGACCTGTGCGCGAGCGGGGTGGCGTATTACGCGGTCGGGTACGGGCTGGCGTGGGGCGCGGGCGAGGACGGGTTCGCGGGAAGGGACGGGTTCGGGATGCGGTCGGCGAAGTTTGACAGCGCGAATCACGCGACGGCGGCGGGGGCGCACGCGAACGCGTTCTTTTCGGCGTGCTTCGCGGCGACGAGCGCGACGATCGTGTCGGGGGCGGTGGCGGAGCGGTTTCCGTTTCAGTCGTACGCGGTTTTGTCGAGCGTGGTGGCGGGGGTCATCTTTCCGATCGTCTCGCACTGGGCGTGGGCGGAGAACGGGTGGGCGAATCCGGTCAGGGG